>JGI12269J14319_10002015_pt1 | contig 19930 bp, 21 predicted proteins | sample PeaSoiSIISIP2007_FD_14319 | JGI IMG/M metagenome (IMG submission 14319)
TGACGCCATGACCGACCCGGCCGGAGCGGACGACACCCGGATCGTGACGGTCTTCCGGTCACGACTCAGGCCCGAGTCGGTCGATGAGTACCACGAGACCGCCCAACGCATCTTGGACCTGGCCCGGACCATGCCCGGGTTCGTGGACTTCAAGAGCTTCGAGGCCGACGACGGGGAACGGGTCTCGGTCGTCACCTTCGCCTCGGTAGAGACCCACCGGGCGTGGCGAGACCATCCCGAGCATCGCGCCGCCCAACAGCTCGGGCGCGATCGCTTCTACGCGTCGTATGACATCTTGGTCAGCGAGGTGATCGGGGAGAGCCACTTCCCGCGCCGGTAGCAGCCGGCCGTGATGGCGCCAGAGGTCATCCGGAGCCAAAGGGGTCAAGTCGAGAAATCGGGGATGGCGGCGCGGGCGGTGTCGGCACGCCCCTTGGGCTCCTCCCATTCCTCCTGCCGACCGAGGGCGGTCATGTCGAGGAAGTAGTAGGCGCCCCCGAGCATCTCGGTTCCCCGTGCGTACACGGAATAGGTGTGGAAGATCGTGTCGCCATCACGGAGGAACGTGCTGTAGCCGGGTTGCTCGGAGGATCCTTCGGCAAGCCAGCCCATGTCGTGCCGGGCGAGCTCCTCGGTCGTCCGGTAGTTCCACATCACCGGGGCCACCGAGGCGTCGATGGTCACATTGAAGTCGTAGTTGAAGTCGCTCCCGAACGAGGAGTACCAGGGGAACGACCAACCCCGCTTCGCCTTGTAGCGCTCGATCTTTTCGAGCGGGGCGCGCGACACGACGACGAAGTTCGTGTCGCGGGCGCGCAGGTGGTCGAGCAGCCCCGCGGAGATCTCATCGGCCGCCCCCGTGCACGACGGACACCCATCGTCCCAGTCCGGGTCGAACATGAAGTGCTGGACGATGAGCTGACGCCGTCCATCGAACAAGTCGCCCAGAGCGAGCTCTCCACCGGGGCCTTCGAAGACGTAGTCCTTGTCGATCTGGACCATCGGCAATTGGCGGCGCCTGGTGCTCAGTGCGTCTCGCGCCCGGGTCATCGCCTTCTCCTGCCCGAGCAGGGCTTTGCGCTCGATCAGCCACTCTTCTCGTGACACGACTCTCGGAAGACTCATGACGTCGCACCTCCACACACCGGACCGGATCGGTGGTCGCCTTCGAGGTCCCCACCCTCTCACGTCCGGGAGACGGGCCCGAGGACTTCTCAGGCCGAGGTGCTCTCGGCCACCGGGGCGTGCACCGACCGGACGACGCCGCCTGAGACCTCATCGGTGACGGCGAACACTTTCACGGGCGCCGAGGGATTGACGGTGAAGGCGACGTCACGAGGTTGGCTCCCGAGCAGGCCCAGTGACACCGTCTGGCCCCTCACGACCCCCCACAGCTGATACGTGCGATCCGAGGGCAGCCGGGGCAGGCCCGTGTTAACCAGGTAGGCCGAGCCGTCGGGGAGGACCACGACTACCGCAGCTCGGGCAGGTGACGACCCGCCCGTCGACGAGCTCGAGCCCGTGGAGTCGAGGGGCACCTTCTGGGCGTTGGGCTCCAGCAAGGCGGCCTGGACCGCCTGGGTGAGCCCGCTGTGCCGACTCGCCTCGGCGATCTGGTTGACCCGCTGGTCGAGATGCGAGACCTGGACCGCCAACAAGACCGCCACCACCGCCACCGCAGCGGCGATGGCACCTGCCCCTGACCACGCCAGTCGCCGACGTGCCACCGCGGAGGCGCGTCCGGGGGGAGACGACGGTGACGCCAGGTGCAGTGGTGCGGGGCGACGGGCCTCGGCCCCGGTGTCGATCCTCGCCGCGATCCGGTCCCAGATCTCGGGCGGCGCGTCGACCCCGACGTTGGCGATGAGGCCCGTCACCTCCCAGTGTTCCGCCACCTCGGCCGAGCACCGCGGACACTCGGTCAGATGGGCGCGGATGGCGGCGGCCTCGTCGGGATCGACGGCGTCGAGCGCGAACGCACCCAGGAGCTGAGCGATCTCGTCGTGGTTCATGGTTCTGTCCATGCCGTCTCCACGCCGTGCTGCGCCAGTGCGGACCGGAGCCGGCGTAGCCCGCTACGGATGCGACTCTTCACGGTTCCCTCCGGCTGTCCCAGGATCGACGCCACCTCGCGGTAGGTGTGGCCGTCGAAGTAGGCCATCTCGATGGCGGTGCGCTCCTCGGCCGGCAGGCTCGTCACCGCCGCCTTCACCTGCTCGGCGATGGCCAGGTCCCAGGCCTGGTGCTCGATGTCGTAGCCGGACACCGCCGTCTCCCGCACGGTGCGCTCCTCGCGCTGGCGGCGGGCCGACTCGGAGCGGACGATGTCGACGGCGCGGCCGTGAGCCTTGGTCATGAGAAACGTCCGCAGCGCGCCCCGACCGGGGTCGAAGCGTTCGGGGGAATCCCACAGGTCGACAAAGACCTCCTGGGTGACCTCTTCGGCGAGATCGGCAGAGCCCAGGACGCGACGGGCCAGGGTGAGCACCGCTCCCCCATGACGCCGGTACGCCTCCGCCAACGCCGGCTCGTGCATCCGAGCGATCGCCACCATCAAGGCGGCGTCACTGGCCGTCTCGAGCTTCAGCATGTCAGGACGTTGTTCGGAGCCGGTCACCGACCTGGATGAGCGGCGCGCCACACAGCGAGGGTAGCCCCGTCCCGGCCCTACGCCCCGGGCGCCGGGCGAATCGGCTCTTCTGCGCCGAGCCCCTCGACACACATCCGTGAGGCGGTCGTGTGTCGAAGAAGAGCCGTGACGACCGATATCGACTCCCTGATCCAACGGTCGGGGCGCCTGGAGGTGGACGACATCGACTTCGAGGCCTTCCGGCGGCACCCCCTCGACCCGGGCACCCTGCGCTGCCTCCGCTACATGCACGACGTGGAAGGGCACACCGCCTGCTACCTGCGGGACCTGCTCGCTACCCGGGCGCATCGCGACCCCCAGGTCACGGCGTTCCTGGCCTGCTGGTGCTACGAGGAGCACTGGCACGGTGAGGCGATCGCGGAGGTCCTCCGGGCCCACGACGAGCCCGCGGGCCGAAACCGACTGGAGGCGACGCGGCGTCGCATGCCACGCCGGGACGCCCTCAAGCCCGTGGCGTTCACCATCGCCTCGGCGCTCACGCCACACATCGTCGCCGTCCACATGACGTGGGGTGCCGTCAACGAATGGACGACCCAGGCCGGCTACGGGCGCCTCGCCGCCAAAGCGAAGCATCCGGTGCTGTCCGAGCTGCTGCGCAGGATCATGCGTCAAGAGGGCAGGCACATCGACTTCTATGCGCTCGGGGCTCGGCAGCGTCTTGCCGCCAGCGCCACGGCGCGACGCCTCACCCGTTTCGCCCTCCGTCGGTACTGGGCGCCGGTCGGGACCGGCGTCATGCCCGATCCCGAGGTGAAGTTCCTCGCCAACCATCTCTTCGGCGACGCCGAGGGCGTCGCCGCAGCACAGCGCATCGACCGCGCCGTCGGGCGGCTCCCGGGACTCGAGGGGCTGCATCTCGTCGAGACGGCCATCGACGCCCTGACTTCGGCGCCGCGGGATATCACCGCTGGCGCCGCCACCGCACCATCCGCACAACAACACCAACAGGAAAAGGAGCAACGCCATGCTTGCTGAAATCTTCTCGATGGACGGGATGGTCTTCATCGTCCTCGCCGTGGCCGTGCTGTTCGGGAGCACACAGATTCCGAAGCTGGCGCGCTCGCTCGGTTCGGCTCGGTCGGAGTTCAAGAAGGGCCTGGCCGAGGTGCAGGACACGTCGTCCGATACCGAGACGTCGACGGGTGCGCACATCGGCGGTCAGGCGTAGGCCCGAATCGAGCGGAGGGGTTGTCATGATCCTCCTCAGTCCACCCAAACTGCTCGTGATCCTCGCCATCGCGCTGATCGTGCTCGGGCCGGACAAGTTGCCGTCGGCGGCGCGTCGAGTGGGAGCCCTGTGGAGCGACTTCAACCGCTGGCGCGCCCATCTCGAGTCCGAGGTGCGGTCCACGTTCCCCGATCTGCCGTCGACGACGGAGATCGCCCGGGCGGTGCGCTCCCCCATCACGCTGCTCGACCGGCTGGCTGATGAACACGGCGCCAGCCCAGGTGCCGGTGCGGGGAACGCCGCCGGTACCGCCACGCCAGGGTCGACGACACACCAGCCGGCGCCGACGGAGGGACATGCCCGGAGCGAGCCCGCGGGAGGCGGTGTGCCGCACCCGGTCACGTCCCAGGCCCGACCGGTATCCCCGGCGGCCTCGGCGGCAGACCACGACGTCTTCTTGATGAACTGACACCGTCGCCGTCGTCGCCCATGTCCATCACGCTGCATCGCCCCCGGCCGCGCCGGCCGGAACCCACCTCCATGGGCGCGCACCTCGCCGAGCTCAGGCGCAGGGTGGTCGTGACCGGCCTCGCCCTTTCCGCCACCTGCATCGTGGCCTTCGTGGCCTATCCGCAGATCCTGCACTGGCTCCAGGCGCCGTACTGCCGTGTCAGTCCACGGTGCAGCCTGTACGTCACCGGCCCTCTCGACGGCCTGACACTGCGGATCCACGTGGCGATGTACGCCGGTGCCTTCTTGGCCTCCCCGGTGATCCTGTGGCAGGTGTGGCGCTTCGTCACGCCGGGATTGCACAGCAACGAGAAGCGCTATGTCGTGCCGTTCGTCGCCGCCTCGCTCGTCCTGTTCGCGGTCGGTGCCTGGGTCGCCCTGGTGAGCCTGCCCCACGCCCTTCGCTTCCTCGGAACCGTGGGGGGGCCGACACTCCAACAGATCTACGACCCCAACAAGTACGTGGGCCTCGTAATGGCCCTCATGGCGGTGTTCGGCCTCACCTTCGAGTTCCCGGTGATCCTCGTGGCGCTGGAGCTCGTGGGCGTGGTGAGCCCGGCGAAGCTGGCGTCATGGCGCCGGTGGGCCCTCGTCGGGATCGTGACCGTGGCGGCGGTCATCACCCCGAGCGGGGACCCCTTTTCGATGCTGGCGCTGGCGGTGCCGCTCTATGTCTTCTACGAAGTGTCGATCGTCGTCGGCCGACTCCTGCGCCGCCGTCACACCTGAGAGCGGCGCGCCGAGCGGCCTCGAAAGCAGGGTCGATCGCACGGCGAGTCGACACACCCGGAGATAGTGTCGAGTGCGCCCACCTCGCCAGGGTGCGGAGCGGAAGGGGGACCATGACACCGTTGCGGTTGCATCGGCGCGCGCCGCTCATGACACCCGCCGTCGCGGCCGTCGTGCTGGCCCTGGGTGTGGGGCTCGCCGCGTGCAGCAGCCCCCGAGCGACCAGCGCTCCCCACGCGGCCCATTCCCCGCTGACGGTCACCGACGATGTGGGCGCCACCGGCATCCCCGCCTTCTACACGCCTCCCGACCCACTTCGGGCGGGAGCGCCCGGCGCCCTCATCCGCACCGAGAAGGTCGTCGACGTCCCGGGCGTGCCCGCCAACGCCACGGTGTGGCGCGTCCTCTTTCATTCCCGGTCGATCTACGGCCAGGACATCGCCGAGTCCGGGTACGTCGTGGTGCCGGGCAGCGCGCCCCCGCCGGGCGGGTTCCCGATCATGTCCTGGGCGCACGGCACGACCGGGTTCGCGGGCATCTGCGCCCCGTCGCTGTTCACGTCCCAGGGCGGTGTGGGGCCGTACCTGGTGCCGGGCCTGCGTGACTATCTCGATGCCGGGTTCGTCGTCGCCGCCACCGACTACGAGGGCCTCGGGACACCCGGCATCCACCCCTATCTCCTCGGCGACAGCGAGGGACGCGGTGTCCTCGACGCCGCCCGCGCCGCGCGCCGCCTGCCCGGCGTGCACACCTCGAGCACGGTGATGATCTACGGACACTCCCAAGGAGGTCAGGCGGCACTGTTCGCAGGCGAGCTGGCACCGACCTACGCGCCCGACCTCCACATCGCCGGCGTCGTGGCGGCCGCACCGGCGACGGGTCTGAGCACCATCCTCGGGGTGGTGACGACGTCGGTCGGCCAGGGCATCTTGGAGTTCACGATCCCCGTCGCCTATACGTGGGCGAAGACGTATCGCGACCTCCCGCTGTCGGATCTTTTCACACCGGCCGGGGCGTCGGAAGCAGCGTCGGTGGTGCCCCAGGGATGTCTTTCGGCCTTGATCTCGGCCATCGGGTCCCGCCATCTGACCGCCGCCTCGATCTTCCAACCGGGCGCGGCCACCAACCCGGTCGTGGTCGCCCACGCCAAGATGAACGACCCGGGACGCACCAAGACGGGCGCCCCGATGCTCGTCGTCCAAGGCACGGCCGACACCACCGTGCCCCCGGCGCTCACCGACGAATACGTCACGACCACGGCGTGTCCACTCGGCGACACCGTCGACTACCTCCACGTCACCGGCGCCACCCACGGCACGGTCGTCAACGTGTCGGTGCCGACGATCGTGGCGTGGATGACAGCCCGTCTGCGAGGCTCCACCGCTCCGTCGACCTGCGGCCGCACCGGCGACGTGGCCACCGTGACGCCCTAGGTCAAGGGCTCACCGGTGACGTGCCGACGTCGACGCCGCGTCGGCTTCCACCGCGGCCCGGCGCACGGCGTCGATCACCGAAGCAACGGTGGCCACCGCACCGATGCCGGCGCCGAGAACGCACACTCCGGCCCAACGATGGCTCTCGTAGATCGAAGCGCCGACGGCCGAACCGATGGCACCACCTACGAAGTAGCACACCATGTACGCTGAGTTGACCCGGCTCCGGGCTTGGGGCGCCAAACCGTAGATGATCGACTGGTTCGTCACCTGAAGCCCCTGCACGCCGACGTCGAGCACCAGGATCCCCACGATCAACAAGCCCAGGTCGTGACGCCCGTACCACAGAGGCAGGAACGACACCGCCACCAGCGCCGCGAACAGCGCGGTGGTGGCCTTCGTCCACCCCCGGTCGGCCCACCGTCCCGCCACGTTGGCGCACAANGCGCCGCCCGCCCCCACCAATCCGAACAAGCCGATGGTGAGATCGCTGTCGTGGTACGGGGCCCCGGCCAGAAGGAACGCCATCGTGGTCCAAAAGACGCTGAACGCCGCGAACCCCAACGCCCCCAAGAAGGCCCGGACCTGCAAGACGGGCTCGGTCAACAGCAATCGCACCGTGGTGCCCAACAAGGTCCCGTACCCGATCCGGACGCGCTCACCTTCCTCGGGAAGGAGTCGCGCCAGGACGATCGCCATGACCACGGTCAAGACCGCGGCGCTCGCATAGACCACCCGCCAACTCGAAACCTCGGCCACGATCCCCGATACCGTCCGGGCCAGCAGGATGCCGAGCAGCAGGCCGCTCATCACCATCCCGACGACGTGACCCCGGTGCTCGTCGTCGGCCAGGGATGCGGCCATGGGGACGAGAAGCTGCGCCGCCACCGAGCCTCCACCCACCAGGAGCCCCACCACGGTCAATACCTCCATGTCGGGGGCGGTGGCAGAAGCCACCAACCCCACGGCGGTGACGAGGAGGACGGCCGGAACCAACCAGCGCCGTGCGAACAAGTCGCCCAGTGGCACCATGAAGGCGAGCCCCGCCGCGTAGCCGATTTGGGCGAAGGTCACGACCAGGCCGGCGGTACCCGAGGTGGTGCCGAAGGACCGGGCGACACTGTGGAGGACGGGCTGGGCGTAGTACAGGTTGGCGACCGACGCGCCACAGGCGAAAGCGAACAACAGGACCATGCCCCGGCTCAGGTGGGACCGACCCTCGCTCGTGGTCGCGGCGCCATCCATGAAGCTTCTTACCCCCTCGACGACGAGCGGGCCCATCGTCGCATCGCGGCGGCTCGTTCGCCGCGAGGACCGGATCGCGACCGCACCGGAGCGGGGTATGGTCGCGGCAGTGCCCGGGGTTGGATCGACCGTGGTTTTCCCGCCGCGGACCTTTCCGGTCCGACTCCGGGCGCCCTACTCAGGCGTCTTCACCGCCGTGTTCTTCGCATCGTGCCCCGGTGTTCCAGATCTCACTGCGGGCCGAGATCGTCCCAGTCGGCGTCGTCGTCCCCGGTCGAGGTCGAATCCGTACCCTGCCGAGCGCGGAGCCAGGCGCTGATCTGGTCGGCGACGCGTTGCACCCCTCCGCCCATCCGGTCGACCATGGCGACGAACCTGTCGCCGTAGTGCGAGACGGCCGCATCGAACTCGGCTGAGGCGGGAGGCTCTTGACCCCGGCGCACGTAGTGCCCGGCCCGGATGGGGTCGAACTCGCCCTCGCTCACCCATTTCACGAGTTGATGCACGCGACGGACGGCGAAGGGATGGGTGCGACCGATCTCCTCCCAGAACCGCGTGTGTCGGGAGTAGAGGTCGTCTTCGTCCTCGTACTCATGGGCCTGGGTGATGAATGCGTCGAGGCTCATACCCGGCAGCGCCCCACCGGCCATGCGCATGAGCATGCGACACACCGGCAGGGGGTCCCCGAGCACGAGGGCCGCGGCGCGGTCGCTCGAGAGCTCGGCCATCCTCGACCACTCCAGCAACGCCAGGTACAGGGCACGGATGGGGAGACCGGCGAACAGCGATCGGGGCAACGCGCCCTGGACGACCTGGGTGATGATCAACAGCGCGGTGGTGTAGGTGTAGTGCTCCGACAAGACGTGCCCGAGCTCGTGGGCGAGGACAGCGCGCACCTCGACGGGCTCGTACGAGCCAACCAGTGATGAGTAGACGATCACGACAGGGTTCTGCGCGCCCACCGTCATGGCGTTGACGACCGGGGTCTGGGTCACGTACAGGTCCGGCGTACGGTCGAGGTCGAGCACCCACGCGCAGTTCGTGTAGCTGGCCCACAGATCGGGAACCTGGTCCTCGCCGATGCGCACCGCGTTGCCCAGGAGGACCTGGCGCAGGCGCCGCTCGTGGCCGAAGTCACACAGGCGCCGCACGAGTTGGTCCATCAAGGGGATCGACCTGAGCGCGGCAGTGGCGGCCCGGTCCGCCGGGTGCTCGTAGGCCTTGGGGCTCATGCCCTCGTAACGGAGGGCGGGATCGATCGTCATGGGCGGTTCCTCACGGCGAACACCCACGGTTCGGGCCGAGACCCGGCCCGACCATCGAGACCGTTACGACGCCTTGCGGCGCCTGGCCGGCTTCGAAGCGCCGGCCACGGCGTGCTCGAGCTCGTCTCGGCTCATCTTCGACCGGCCCGGGATGCCGTGCTCGGCGGCGCGCGCCAGGAGCTCCGCCTTGCTCAGGCCCGACACGTCTTCACCCGCCGCTGGCGCGGCGGCGCGTTGAGCCGGCCTCTTGGCCCTGCCCTTGGCCGGCGCGTCGGCGGTGATGTGGCGACCGGGCCGATGCGACCGCGCCGCCTCCACGCTGGCCTGCAACGCTTCCATGAGGTCCACGACCTTCGTCGGTTGCGTCTCGGGACGTTCGGTGACGATCACCTTGCCCTGGCGCTTCTCCTCGATGAGCCCCTCGACCCGCTTGCGGTATTCGTCCTCGTAGATGGTGGGGTCCCATTCGCTCGCCATCGACTCGATCAACAGCTGGGCCGTGCTCAGCTCCCGGTCCGAGAAGTCGACATCGGACGAGACACCGGGGATCTCGGTCTTCGGATCCCGGATCTCGTCGGCGAAGTACATGGTCTCGAGGGCCAGCACCGACTGCGTGGGCCTGATCGTGACGAGGTGTTCCTTCGTGCGCAGCACGAGAGACGCCACCGCCACCTTGTTGCTCTGCGCCATGGCCTCGCGCAACAGCGCATAAGGGCGGGTGGCCTGGTCACCCAATGGGCCGAGGTAGTACGTCGACTTGTAATAGATGGGATCGATGGCACCGAGGTCGACGAAGTCCGTGATCTCGATCGTCCGGGAGCGTCCGGGCTCGACGGACTCGAGCTCTTCGGGCGTGACGATGACGTACTCGCCCCCGCCCAGGTCGTACCCCTTCACGACGTCGGCGTACTCGACCTCTTCACCGGTCCGCTCGTTGACACGCTTCTGGCGGATGCGGTCGGGCGTCCCGGCCTGGAACTGGTTGAAATGGATCGCCTTGTCGTCCGTGGCGGAGAACAGGCCGACGGGCACGTTGACCAGGCCGAAGCTCAACGACCCCGTCCAGATCGCTCTGGGCATGCCGACTCCTTTCGCCAGCGGGGGTTTCCAGTCAACCACGGCCCCTACCGCTCTGACCAGGATATGTACCCAGGTCCACCACCCTGTTACACCCCGAGACCACACTGGCCACAGGACGAACGGATGTGCTGACCAGGAGGTTCAGGTGTCAGGAGCACGGCTCGAGGTGGTGGAGGAGGAATCCGTCGAACGCTTTGCCCACGAGGCGATGCTCGGCCTCGCCGATCTCGAGTCCGAGGACTTCACCCACGGGAACCTCACCGTTCCCCTCGGACTGAGCCTGTGGATGCACCGGGGCCGGATCCGCATCGAGACCGCCCGCGACGCCATGCTCGTGTTGCGGCGTGCCCTCCTGGCGGCGTCGGGCCTCGACGAGCGCACCGAGCCGGTGCCGCTGCTCGTGGCCGACCCGGTGGCGGCGACGATCAGCCTCGCCGTGTACATGGACGGCCTGCTGCAACGAGCCGCTCGCATGACGGCGATGTCGCGCGTGGACGTGGCGACACGTGCGCTCGCGCTCGTCTCCGACTGACCACACCGCCGGGCGTCGGGGCGACGCGGGGGTAGGTTGAGATGTCGTGGCAACGCCCGGAACATCTCGGCTGACCGTTCCCGCGCCCGATCAGGAGTCGGAACCGTTGGTGATGGCGCGTGGGCTCACCAAGCGTTTCGGCGACTTCGTGGCCGTCGACGGCATCGACTTCGAGATCGGCCGGGGTGAGTCCTACGGGCTCCTGGGTCCGAACGGCGCCGGCAAGACCTCCACCATGCGGATGATCGCCTGCATGTCACCGGTGTCGGCGGGGACGCTGCGCGTCCTCGGGATGGACCCCGCCCACGACGGATCGCGCATCCGGGGTCGCATCGGCCTCGTGCCGCAAGAAGACACCCTCGACCTCGAGCTCACCGTCCTCGACAACCTGATGGTCTACGGCCGCTACTTCGACCTGCCCCGTCGCGTCATCCGCGAGCGCGCCGAGCAGCTGCTCGACTTCACCCAGCTGTCCGAGAGGGCGCACGACAAGGTCGACCCCCTGTCGGGGGGGATGAAGCGCCGGCTCACGATCGCGCGCTCGCTCATCTCGGACCCCGAGATCCTGATCCTCGACGAACCGACCACCGGTCTCGACCCCCAAGCTCGGCACTTGCTGTGGGACCGGCTCTACCGGCTGAAGCAACAGGGGGTGACCCAGGTCATCACCACGCACTACATGGACGAGGCCGAGCAGTTGTGCGACCGCCTCGCCGTGATGGACGGCGGCACCTTCGCCGCCGAGGGCACCCCCCATGAGCTCATCGCCCGCTACTCGACGCGCGAGGTGCTCGAGCTCCGCTTCCGCGACCCCGACACCGACACCGCTGTCGTCGCGGCCCGACTCGAAGGGCTGGCGGAGCGCTTCGAGGCGCTCCCGGACCGTCTGCTCCTCTACACCGACGACGGCGAGACGACGCTCGCCGAGGTGCACCGGCTCGGGCTCACTCCCGACAGCACGCTCATCCGGCGATCGACCCTCGAAGACGTCTTCCTCCGCCTGACGGGCCGGTCCCTGGTCGACTGACAGACACGGCCGCGATGACCATGACGACGAGAGCGGCAATGCCCGGCGCCACCAGTGCGGCCCGACGCCACCGGAGCTCCCCCACCTGGGTGCGGTCCATGCGCTACTGGATGTACCAGTACAAACGCACGTGGCGGGGGTCGATCACCACCAGCTTCCTGTACCCGGTGCTGTATCTCGCCGCGATGGGACTGGGCCTCGGGTCCCTCGTCAAAGGGCACGTCGATGGCGTGCGGTATCTCGACTTCATCGCACCGGGGCTCCTGGCGTCGACGGCCATGCAGATCGGCGGCAACGAGTCCATGTACCCGGTCATGGCGGCCATCAAGTGGCTCCGGACGTACTTCGCCATGCTGGCCACGCCGCTCACCGTCATCGACGTGCTCGTCGGCCACCTGGCCTGGATCGCGTTTCGGCTCTTCATGGTGACCACGATCTACCTGGCGATCATGGCCGCCTTCGGGACCGTGCACTCGGCTCTGGCCATCCTTGCCATACCCGTGGGGATCCTGACGGGCCTGGCCTTCGCGGCGCCCATCGCGGCGTTCGCGGCCGCCCAGCAGAACGACACGGGCTTCTCCACGATCTACCGCTTCGGGCTGATCCCGTTGTTCCTCTTCTCGGGGACCTTCTTCCCCGTCGCCCTGCTCCCGGGCTGGCTCCAGCCCGTCGCCCAGGCCACGCCGCTCTACCACGGCGTGGCGCTGTGCCGCGGCCTCGTGCTCGGCCGTCTCGGCCTGGCGGCGGCCGGCGCCCACGTCGCCTATCTGGTCGTGCTCACCGTCGTGGGGTTCGTGCTCGCCTCGCGCTCGTACCGGCGGAGGCTCGTCACGTGACCGACACCACGGCGCCGGGGGGAATCCCGCTGCGCATCGTCCCGGTGTCGCTGCTCGGGACGCGGCGGGCCCAGCGCCTCGTCGAACGCAACATCCTCGTGTACCGCCGCTCCTGGGTCTTCTTCGTGTCGGGGTTCTTCGAGCCCTTCTTCTACCTGCTGTCGATCGGTGTGGGGCTGAGCAAGCTGGTACACACCATCCACGTGGCGGGACATGTCATCCCCTACGCCACCTACGTCGCCCCGGGGCTCCTGGCGTCCTCGGCAATGAACGGCGCCACCCTCGACTCCACGTTCAACGTGTTCTTCAAGCTCAAGATCGCCAAGACCTATGACGCCGTGCTGTCCACACCGCTCGGCCCCGGCGACGTCGCCCTCGGCGAGCTGACGTGGTCGCTCATGCGGGCCACGGTGTACTCGACGGCGTTTCTCGTGGTGATGGCCGGCTTCGGCTACGTGATGTCACCGTTGGCCATCTTGTGCCTGCCCGCGGCCATGACGGTCAGCTACGCCTTCGCGGCGGTCGGCATGGCGGCCACCACCTACATGCGCAGTTGGCAGGACTTCGACAAGGTCTCACTCGCCCTCATCCCGTTGTTCTTGTTCTCCGCCACCTTCTACCCGCTGTCGGTGTACCCCGGCTGGCTCCAGGCCGTGATCCGCTGCACCCCCCTGTACCAGGGCGTGGCGCTCCTGCGCGGCCTCGACCTCGGGATCGTGTCGTGGTCGTTGGTGGGCCACGTCGCCTATCTGGTCGTGGCGGGATGCCTCGGCCTCGTCGTGGCCACCCGGCGTATGGCCGCCCTGCTCCTGCCCTGAACCTGCTGCGTCCCTGAACCGGCGGTCCCAGTGTCCCGCTATTATCCGTGTACTAGTACGGATATACGGAGAAGTATATGCCCCCCTCCTCCCCTCACGACCATCCCATCGACCTCGACGGGGTCGAGTCCGCCCACCGGAGCCTCATCTCGCTCGATGACGCCGGGCGCCTGGCCGGCCTCCTCGGTCTGATCGCCGACCCGGTCCGCTCGAGGCTGCTGTTCGCCCTCTCCGCGGTGGACCGGCTCTGTGTCGGCGACCTGGCCCTCGCCCTCGGGGTGACCGACGACGCCGTGTCCTACGGGCTGCGCATGCTGCGGACGGCGGGTCTGGTGAGCTTCCGCAAGGAGGGTCGCGTCGTCTACTACAGCCTCGCCCCCTCCTTCCCCCATCCCCTGCTCGAGCATTGTCTGCGCCAGCTGCTGACCGTGGCCGTGCCCGAGGACGAGCGATGAGGGCCCTGCACGCCCTCGGCCATGCCCTGCTGGTGTCGGGGTCGATGACATGGCAGATCCTGTGGGCCTTGATCCTCGGCTTCGTCCTGGCGTCGGTGATCCAGGCCGTGGTGCGGCGCGGCACCATCGAGCGGCTCCTCGGTGGCGACGGCCCACGCACTCTGGTCACCGCCAGCGCACTGGGCGCGGCGTCGTCGTCGTGTTCGTACGCAGCGGTGGCCCTGGCCCGGGCACTGTTCCGCAAGGGGGCGAGCTTCACCGCCGCCATGGCGTTCGAGATCTCGTCCACGAACCTCGTCGTCGAGCTCGGGATCATCCTGGCCCTGCTCCTCGGTTGGCAGTTCACGCTGGCCGAGTTCGTGGGCGGCCCCATGATGATCGTCCTCGTGGCGTTGTGGTTCCGGCTGTTCTTGCGAGGACGGATCCTCGACGCGGCCCGGGCCCAGGCGGCCAAGGGGGTGGCCGGGAGCATGGAAGGGCACGCCGCGATGGACATGAGCATCCAGGCGCCGGGCGGCCTGTGGCGGCGGTTGCGGTCCCGAGAGGCACTCACATCGATCTCGCACATCTTCGTCATGGAGTGGGCGGCGGTGCTGCGGGACATTGTGCTCGGGCTGCTCGTGGCAGGGGCGCTGGGGGCGTGGGTGCCGGAGCGCTTCTGGCAGCACCTCTTCTTCACGAGGCATCCCCTGTTGTCCCAATTGTGGGGGCCGCTGATCGGCCCGGTGGTGAGCCTGCTCAGCTTCGTGTGCTCGATCGGCAACGTCCCGCTGGCGGCGGTGCTGTGGAACGGCGGGATCAGCTTCGGTGGAGTGGTGGCATTCATCTTCGCCGACCTCATCATCGTGCCGATCCTCGCCATCTACCGGAAGTACTACGGGACCCGCATGATGCTGTTCATCCTGGCCAGCTTCTACGTGTCCATGGTGAGCGCCGGGTACGTCGTCGAGTTGCTCTTCGGCGGCCTGGGCCTCGTACCGGGCGGCCGCCATGCCAAGGTCGGTGAGATGGCCGTGCGCTTCGACTACACCACCGTCCTCAACCTCGTATTCCTGCTCGTGGCGGGCGTCCTGGTGGTCCGTTTCGTGCGAAGCGGCGGTCGACCCATGTTGAAGATGATGGGCGGTGACCCGAGCGACGGCGACGAGCACGGGCACGGGAATGGGCACAGCGTCGGCGCACCGCGGCGGTGAGCCGGCGCGCCCCCTGCCCTGCTATCGGTTTCTGATCGCTCGACCCGACGCTGTACTGTCGCTCTGGTGAGCAATCCAACCCCCCTGTTGCCGACCCCCGTGATCGAATTACTCGACGTCGCCCTCGTCGGCGAGCTGACGGTCATCGACGAATCGGGCCGCCCGGTGACCTATCCCCTCATCCCTCTGTCGGATGGCAACGTCATCTATCTGACGTCGTCGGTGCTCTTCTCGCGCAAGCTGCGACACATCAAGGCCAATCCCAAGGTGTGCCTGTCGCTCACCGATCCGGTGGCGATCCCGGTGGAGCCGTTTCATCGGGCCACGATCCAAGGTGACGCACGCGTCGTCGAGGAGGACGTGCACGAGGGCTGGGAGCGCCTGCTCCCGATGTGGGGGGCCAAAGAGCCTGCCATCGACTTCTTCTTGAAGAAGCGCTTCGGGATCCCGCTCTTCTTCGAGCGCTCGGTCATCGAGATCACGCCTCATCGGGTGCTGTGGTGGGAGGACGGCCGGGCGAGCGAACCGGCCCGGGTCTACGAGCTGGCGGGGGTGTCCTGAGATGGCCAAGCTCGAGGTCGCTGACGCCATCTCCCGGGCCCAGTCGTACCCCCACGGGGTCCTCGCCTACGTGGGCGCGGACGGCTACCCGGTGAACATCGCGGTCGAATTCAGCGCGTCGCCGTCGGCGGCGGTCGTCGACATCGGCGCCCTCGACCCCGAGCTCCGTCCCGGCGACGGCCAGGAGGTGGAGCTCACGTTCAGCCACATCCGTCCCCAGCCCGGGGTGGGCTACGACGAGCGCCGCTACGTGAACCTGTGGGGACCGGCCGTGCTCGACGGCACCGGGCTCCGTGTCGCCGTACGCCGGGCGAGCGGGTGGGACGAAGCCGACACGCCGTTCTTCGAGTATGCCGAGCGGGGCGTTCCCGCCGGGCGGGACTATCTCGACGAGTTGGGGGCGCGCCCCCGTCTGAGCCGGTTGTGGACCGTCTTCCTCGCCACCCGGCTGCCCTTCCTCACCGCCACGCTCATTCCCGTCGGCCTGGGCGGCGTCGTGGCCGCCCGCGACAACGCCTTCCACACGCTGTGGTTCGTGCTCGCGTTGGTGGCGGCGGTGGCGGTGCACCTCGGCCTCAACATGGCCAACGACATCTTCGACGACGCCAACGGCGCCGACGCCGCCAACGTCACCCCGACGCCGTTCAGCGGAGGTTCACGAGTGCTGCAGTACGGACTCGTGACGCGCCGCGCCATGGTCAGCGGATGCGTTGCACTCTACGCGCTGTCAGTCGGACTCGGCCTGTTCCTGGCAGCCGAACGAGGCTGGGGTCTTCTCGGCATCGGCGCCGTGGGCCTTGTGCTCAGCCTGGCCTACTCGGCGCCGCCGCTGCGACTCGTGCACCGTGGGCTCGGCGAGCCCGTGACCGCGCTCGGATTCGGCCCCGTGATGGCGGTCGGGACGTACTTCGCCTGTACGGGCCGGTGGAGCTGGCAGCCGGTGCTCGCCTCGCTCCCCGTGGCACTGCTCATCGCCCTCGTGCTCTACGTCAACCAGGTCCCGGACCGGGTCGGCGACGGCGCCGCCGGCAAGCGCACGCTCATCGTGCGCTTCTCGCCGGCACAGGTCCAGGCGGGATATGCCGTGACGGTCGCCGCCGCTTACGTGTGCATCGTGGCCGAGGTCGTGGCCGGGGTCACGCCGGTGTGGACCCTTCTCGCCTTGGTGACGCTCCCGCTGGCGTGGCGGGTGCGCAACGGGTTGCGCGCCAACTACGGAGATCCCTACGCGCTCATGCCCACCATGCAGTCCAACATCCTCCTGCACTTGCTGACCGGGCTGCTCCTCGTGATCGGCTACGTCATCGCCGTGGTGTCCTGAGCCGAGGAGTCCGGCCCGGTCGAGCTCATCGGCCTCCTGCACCCGCGCCAGGATTAGTCTTCGGCCATGGAACCACGCGACCAGTTACGGACCGGTGTCGACGCCGTGTTGCAGCGGCGCGGCTGGCCCCAGACGGGCAGCGCGGAATGGGGCTTTTTGGACAGGAGCGGTTTCCTCGTCGACGCGCAGGCCGAGGACGATCCCGCCGGCTTCCTGGCCGAAGAGATCCGGGAGCTGAGACAAGAGGTCGACGCCATGGCGGCCGAGCGGGCGCCGGCGTCGGTGACCATTCCCCGCTCCCCCTTGGACCTGGCCTCGAGGATCCAGGCCGAGCTCGAGGCGTCGGAGCCGGCCGGCGACGACGACCGCCCTGGCCTGTGGGAGCGGGCCCGAGCGGCGGCGATGCTCTTCTACCTCGAGCGGACGGGGCGGGTCGTGAGCGATGGCCGGCGCCCGAGATCGAGCGCCACATCCTCGGACGAGGCGGCCGCCTTCGAGATCGCCCATCCCGTGCGGGTGCTCGGCATCACGACCGTGGGCGACTGGCAGGCGACCACCAAGGTGACGCTCGCCCTCGACCCCACCCTCAGCGCCGCCCAGGTGGCGGCGATGTGGCAGAAGGTGCGCTCGGGGGTGTTGCGCCAAGGGGCGCGCGGGCGCACCGTTAGTCGCAAGTCCCTGGCCCTGGCGTTGTTCGTGGCGCACCATCCCGGTCGGACATGGGGAGACCTACGACGGATGTGGAACCAGCTCTACGCGCACTGGGCCTTCAAGTCCCCGGACCTGCGCGTCTTCCGCAACGCCGCGGTGCGGGCGCGTCGCTATCTCCTCGAACCGCCCGAGCTCGACGACGTGGCGGCGGGGACGTGGCAGTGGGTCCAGCGCCGGACGGCCCGCCTGGCGTCGAGCGCCAACAACAACTGACGCCGGCTGCGCCTCGGCCCGGGCCGGCGCCGGCGGAATCGGGCCCGTCCCCGCCGGCGCCGGGGGTCCGTGAGCCTCGTAAGTAAAGTCGTCACATGGTCGACCGGGTGCGGACCATCGAAGCCTCCGAGATCGACTCGTGGGTGCGGTGCATGGGCGTCGGGTTCCTCTACACCGTCCCCGACGGATACGGCCAGTACTTCCTCGGCGACGCCGATCTCGACCGCACCTGGGGTGCCTTCGACGGCAAGCGGGTGGTGGGCACCCTGCGTTCGTTCTCCACCCCTTTCACGACACCGGGGCCAGTCGAGGTGAACGTGGCGGCGCTGACCAATGTCACGGTGGCACCCACCCATCGCCGCCGGGGGCTGCTGAGCGCAATGATCACGTCGGACCTGCGCGCCGGCGCGGACCGGGGCGAGCCCGTGGGCATCCTCATCGCCTCGGAGTACCCCATCTACGGGCGCTTCGGCTACGGGGCCGCCATCGAAGCCGCGTCGTATTCGGTCGATCTGACCACGGCGCGCTTCCGGGAGCCGGGTCGCGGCAGTGTCGAGCTCGTCGACCTCGTGACGATGCGCAGCGAGGCACCCGGCCTCTACGAACGTTTCCGCGCCCGGCAGCCGGGCTCGATCGGTCGCAACGCGCGGTGGTGGGACCGGGTTCTGCACCAGGTGGAAGTGCCCGGGGCCAAGANGCCCGAGGGATACGAGGCGCTGTACCGCTCGCCGGCGGGGGACGTCGAGGGGTACGTGCGCTATCGCGCCACGCAGTCCACCGACCATATGCGCCTGACCGGTGAGCTCACCGTGGACGAGCTGGTGGCGGTGACGCCCGCCGCCTACGAGCAGTTGTGGCGCTACTGCTGCGAGGTGGACCTCGTTGTCACGGTGCGAGCCGGTGACCGCGCCGTCGACGAGCCCCTCGGGTGGCTCCTCACCGATGGCCGCGCCCTGCGACAAACCGGTCGGTACGACTTCGTATGGGTACGCATACTCGACGTCGCCGTGGCTCTGGCGCAACGGCGCTACGCCGTCGACGGGCACATCGTGATCGAGGTGACCGACCCCCTCGGCCTCGCCGGGGGACGATTCGCACTGGACGGGGGGCAAGACGGGGCGACATGCACGCCCAGCGAGGAGAGCGTGGACCTGTCGATGCCCGTCGACTCCCTGGGCTCGTTGTACGCGGGCGGCGTGTCCGCGCACGTGTTGCACGACGTGGGCCGGATCGACGAGCACCGCATCGGTGCGGTGGACCGCGCCGCCGTCATGTTCAGGACCTCCACACCCCCGTGGTGCTCAACCTGGTTCTAACGCCGCCCGGCCAGCATCTGGGAGCAACAGCATCCGGGCTGAACATTGCGTCGTCCTGCGCCGTAGCCGACGTCATGCGGTCCGTCCGGGCCGAGCAGGAGGTGACCAATCATGCGCGAAAGCCCTGTCCGTCATGTCCCCGACCCGGGAACGAGCCCGTCCGGGGTGCCCGCTCCCACGGTGCGGAAGCGAAGGCTGACCCGACGCGCCGCCCTCGGGCTGACGGTGGTCTCCTTGGCTGGAACCACGCTCGGCGTCGCCATCACCACGGACAACGCTCAGGCCGACCCCCCCGGTTTCCTCGCCCACTTCTCGAACGTGGTTCCCGGGCCGTCGACGGTGCCGGCCAACGGCGACGTCAATCCCTACGGGATCGTCGTCGTGCCCCAGAGCACCGGGGACCTCGTCCAGGGCGGCGTGCTCGTGAGCAACTTCAACGACAGCGCCAACGCCCAGGGGACGGGAACGACCGTCGTGCAGGAGATGCCCGACGGGACGGTGACCCAGTTCGCCCGGATCGACCAGGCCTCCCCCAGCGGGCCGTGCCCGGGTGGCATCGGGCTGACGACCGCCCTGTCCGTGCTACCCGGTGGCTGGGTGGTGGTCGGGAGCCTGCCCACCACGGCCAACGGGCCCACCAACGTCGGGACCCCGCAGGGCATCGGAGCCGGCTGTCTCCTCGTGCTCAATTCGATGGGCCAGCTCGTCGAGACCTGGGCCGGTGGTGCCATCAACGGCCCGTGGGACATGACGGCGACCAGCTTCGGCAACACGGCCTATCTGTTCGTCACCAACGTGCTCAACGGCACCGTCGCCGCCGATAACGAGGTGCCGTCGGGCCAGCCGGGCAACGTCGTCCCCGGCGGG
>JGI12269J14319_10002019_pt1 | contig 19922 bp, 25 predicted proteins | sample PeaSoiSIISIP2007_FD_14319 | JGI IMG/M metagenome (IMG submission 14319)
CCGGATCGGCAGCAGCCATCGGCATCAGCGCCGACTTGGTTCGAGAGATCGTCGAACGCGGTGAAGGATCACAACGACGCCAGGGGTCTTGTTGAACGGGTCGGCCAGCCCCGCGGCGCTCACCTTTGCGTAGATCCCGTGATAGGCCATCTCCGAGAGGTGCACCGCGATGAAGTGGTCGGCGTAGATCTCAGCCTCGGCGCCGGTGGTGAGCGGCTGGCCCGCGTAGGGCTTTAAGTACGGCAACATCCCTGGCGTGATCTCGGTGCCCGGGTGAGCGAGGACGAGCTCCGCTGCAGTGGGAAAGACGATCGCCCGCTCGGCGGGCTGGTGGCGGACGTTCGAATTCGTGAAGTTGTAGCCCCACGTAAGAAGCGCCCCCGCGACGAGCAGCATGACGACAAGGAGCAACCCCACCGCGCTGACCAGAACATCGAACATCTTGCGCTGCTCGGGCTCTCCTTCACGAGGTTCGATGCCCAGTCTGCCGGGCGAAGGCGCCGGGAAAATGGGGAAAAACGTCACTACCCGATGGGACCTTGGTCCCTAACGCCAAGTGACCCGCGAGTCCCATACTTATTGCCATGACACGACTGAATCCTCGCTCCAGCGCTCCGGCCGATCCCACCAAAGACCAAATCCGAGACATGGGACCGCTGTCGGTGACACTCAATCCGTCCACCGGGGAGTTCACCCTCTCTCACCCACCGATGCGCTCGCGGCGCGAAGTGGGCCGGCGACCGACACGCCGCTCAACCAGTCGCAACGCCCATTGAGAGAAAGCGGCTACCCATGAACGCACTCGTTTGCCAGGGGCCAGGTTCGAAGTCCCGGCAGGACTCCCCGGCGCGACCCTGCGGGTCCGCGAGACCGGAGCTCTCAAGGCTGGGATGGCGAAGTGAGCCATGAAGACGCACGATTCCCTGCCGTCGACGACTGAAGTGGGTGATTCTCCCATGGACGGCGAGACCACTGGACGGGGTAGTTCGATGTACACCGAGCTGCTCTACAGCGCGCTCGACGCCTGGGTCGACTCACCCGACGAGGCGGTGTTGATCGACCATGTCGTGAAGTGCCGCAACGAGATGCTGATCGCGATCCCCCATCGCGACGAGAACGCCTACTCGGCGCTCGCGGCCGAGGTCTCCTACGACCGAGCGCTCATCAAGCTCTGCGAGGCGAACGGCATCGAGGCCAGCGCGGCCAACTTCACTCACCCGAGCGAAGAGCGCCGCCGCCTCGAAAAGGCTCTCGCCGGCGCCGGCATCAACCTGACCGCGCTTGCCCGCCAGCACCGGGCCTAGTGCTTGGGGGCGTCAGGTCCCTCGCCGGTGCTCTTCATTTTGGTGGCGTAGACGGCGGCCTCGGTGCGGTTGCTCATGTTGAGCTTGCTCAAGAGACCCGTCACGTAGTTCTTGACCGTCTTCTCTGAGAGGAACATCGCCTCGGCGATTTGGCGATTGGTCAAACCCTCAGCGATGAGGTCGAGCAGCCGGCTCTCCTGAGGCGAGAGCAGGTCGGCGGCAGAGAACTTCTTGGGCGGGTGAGCAATGCGCTCGACGACCCGCGCCACCGCCCTCGGGTCCATGAGCGAGGCGCCGCCGGCCACCTTCTTCACGTCGGCGATGAGATCGCGCGCTCGTATCTGCTTCAGCACGTAGCCGGCGGCGCCGGCCATCACGCTGGCGTAGAGGGCCTCATCGTCGGCGAAGCTCGTGAGCATGAGACAGGTGACCTCGGGGTGGGTCGAACGCACCTCGCGACAGACTTCGATACCGTTACCGTCGTCGAGGCGCACGTCGAGTATGGCGACGTTGGGCTTGGCGAGGGGAATCCGGGTTAGGGCCTCGGCGGCGGTGGAGGCCTCACCCACCACCTCGATATCCTCGTCGCTCTCGAGGAGGCTGCGCACGCCTTCTCGCACCATCTCGTGGTCGTCGAGGAGAAAGACGCGGATCGTCACTTCCTCCATTGTGCCAGTCCTTGGACCACGTGGCGAACGGCGCCCCGGGGCTGGCGGAGGCTAGCGACGGGCTGGGTACCATCTACTCCGTGCCCTACCGAAAGATCGACGACCCGGTCAAGTTGCGCCGCCTGCTCGAGGCGGTCCTCTTGATCGAATCCGAGATCGATCTGGCCTCGCTGCTGCGCCACATCGTCGAGGAGGCGTGCTCACTTGTCGCCGCGCGCTACGGGGCCCTCGGCGTGCTCAACGAGAGCCGCACCGGCCTGAGCCAGTTCGTCACCTTCGGCCTCTCGAAGAGTGAGGAGGCTGCGATCGGGCCGCGCCCGACGGGCCGGGGCGTGCTGGGACTGCTCGTCACCGACCCCCGCCCACTTCGCCTGCGCGACCTGACTACTCATCCCGACAGCTACGGCTTCCCCGACCACCATCCGACCATGACGTCCTTTCTCGGCCTGCCGGTGCGCGTGCGCGGCGAGGTCTACGGGAACCTCTACTTGACCGAGAAGAAGGGCGGCGCTGAATTCAGCGAGGAGGACGAGTCGATGGCTGAGGCGCTGGCCCTCGCGGCGGGCATCGCCATTGAGAACTACCGACTGAACGAGCGAGTGCGCGTCTTGAGCGTGCTTGATGACCGCGACCGCATCGCGCGCGACCTCCACGACCGCGTGATCCAGCGGGTGTACGCCGTCGGCATGACGCTCCAGGAGACGACGCGCTCGAGCGACCTCGCCCAGGTCATGACTCGCATCAACAAGTCGGTGGACGACCTCGACGCCACGATTAGCGAAATCCGCACGTCGATCTATGAGCTAGGCGAAGATACGGTCCCCGCGGGGCTTCGCCGATCGGTGCTCGAGTTGACGAGCGAGCTCGCGCCGATGCTCGGGGCCCGGCCCCAGGTCACCTTCATTGGTCCCATCGACAACACCGTGTCCCAGCGCGTCGCAGACAACCTGCTCGCGGTGCTGCGCGAGGCGCTCACTAACGCCGGCAAGCACGCCAAGGCGACCCACTACGAAGTCACATTGCGCGTCACCGACGAAGTGACCCTCGAGGTCGTCGACAACGGCGTTGGGCTCGCGCTGCCCCTCAAGGGTGAGGGGATGGGCCTAGCGAATCTGCGAAGCCGGGCCGAGAGGCTCCACGGCACGTTCGAGATCACGCCCGTCGACCTTGGCGGCACACGCCTGACCTGGCGCGTCCCTGTCTGAGGGGTCGCGCCAGCTTCTCGCTGGTCACGGGCTGGCTGGTTCGACGGGCGCGAGTGCGACCGGTCCCACGCCGATGCTGATCACGGGGTGCCGCGACGGATCGAGCCAGCGCATCACCCGCACCAGTGGATTGACGGGAATCGAGACGCAGCCTTGCGTCGGCATGCCTTCACTTACGTGCAAGAAGAAGCCACTGCCGGCTCCCTTCACGACGGGGTCGCTGTTGTAGTTGATGACCACGGCGTGGGCGTAGGCGTAACCCGAGTCGTACAGGTTCTCCGAGTCGCCGCCAGGCGAGACGGCGCTGCGCACGTGCTCGTTGTACTTCGGCGTTGCGGGATTCTCGTCCCACCAGTCGTCCGGCCCGGCCACGAAGTACGGCAGCCTCGTCCCGGGATTCGGCTCGTTGCCGAAGCCCTCGGTCAGGGTAAAGACTCCGACTGGCGTGCGGCCAAGTCCCTCTCTCGTCGGGCGTACGCCGTTCACCCCAACGAATGCGACGACTGCGGGAAAGACCTGTTGGTAGCGACCATCACTCTTCAGCTGCCACGTGCGCAGCACGGCCGTGCGCGAGAGGGACGTCGTCGCCTCTACCGTGATGACCTGACCGGGCGGCGTGCTGGCGCGTGCCGCAGGTCCGCTGGGCGCGGCCGCGAGGAGAAGGAAGGCGATGGCGCCCGTCATCAAAGTTCCACCAGGCCCGGGGCGGTTCATGGCCCCGGCCGCCGTTCTCCTCAATGCTCGACCAGCGCCTTCACGTGAGCCGCCGTCGAGTCGATGTAGGGCCAGGGGGCAGTGGCTTCGTCGAAGAAGAGCCCAAACTCGGTGCAGCAGAGTCCAACGACCTCGCCGCCCCTCGCTCGGCCGTGCTCGGCTATCTCCATGAACGTGGCGCGCGAGGATTCGCTGACGACACCTTGAGTCAGTTCGTCGAAGATCATCGACTGCAGCGCCTCGACTTCGTGCCCGAGTGGCTTCACAACGGTGATCCCCGCGCGCTCCAACGGCGAGGAGTAGAAGTCGCTCTCCATCACGTACTGGGTGGCGAGCAGCGTCATCGATGACGCGCCCAGCGCTCGGACCTCGGCGGCCAGGGCGCCACGAATATCGACCACCGGGACGTTGACCGCGCCAGCCACCTGGTCGTAGTTGCGGTGCATGGTGTTCGCGCAGATTGCGAGCACGGTCGCACCGGCCGTCTCCAGTCGTTGCGCCGAGTCGGCCAGCATGGCGCCGAGCGTCGCCCAGTCGCCGAGCTGCTGGTAGTGCACGACCTCACTGAAGTCCAGGGAGTCGATCAGCACTCGGGGCTGGCGCCACGGTCCAAGCGCTTGGATCGTCAGGCGATTAAGCAGTGCGTAGTACGAAGCGGTCGATTCCCAGGACATCCCGCCAATGAGACCGATTCTCTTCATCCTCGGCCAGGCTACTTTTGGCCGGCGAAGGGCCGACCGAGCGTCACCGCCTACCGGGCGAACTTGTCTTACTCGTAGCTGGGTGGTGCGCTGGCGCCGCCGCTCAGGACCGTGACGCCCGAGGGACTCAACACGCGGACACCCGTTATCTGTCGCATCGAGACGGCACAGGCCATCGTGGCGTCAACAGTGCGCCCGGTGATCGCNCGGTAGGTGCCGGCGGTCCACCACTTGCCGGCCGCGGTCTCCATCGACACCGTGTAGACGGTGCCACCCGCGAGACCGCGCTCGCGCAGTCGCAGTGATGTCCCCCAGGGCTGGGCGATCAACTGCGCCGAAGCTTCGACGGACGCTGATCCGTGAAGCACGACGGTTCTCTCCACGGGTGCCTTCGCCGCGCTGCCCGAGAAGACAACGGTGAGCAGCACCGCCGCGGCGACCGCGCCGACAAGGCCGAGCGCCGAAGCTCGAACGCGTCGCTGCCTCCGGTGGGCGACGGCGGAGTGTCGCAGACCATCGAGCACAGCGGCGGTCAGATCCGGTGGCACTGAGGCCGTCGGCTCCACCGTCGCCGGATCCACGAGCTGCAAGAGTGCGACGGTCTCGGTCATCTCCGCCGCGATGGCCCGGCATTCGCCACACCCATCCAGGTGCGCGAGCAGTCCGGTCCTCTCATCCATCGGGATTGCACCTATCAAGTGCATCGCCAGCGCCTCGCGCCATCGTTCGCAGGCCGTCTCGCTCACTGGTCCCACCCGCTCTCTTCGAGCAGCAGACGGAGCATCCGCAGCGCGTAGAAGGCCCTGCTCCGCACGGTTCCTTCAGGGAGCCCAAACAGTTCGGCGACTTCACGGCCGCTGCGGCCGTTGAAGTAGAGCTCGGTGATGACGAGGCGATGCTCGGGGTTCAGCCGCCCGAGGGCCGACTCCACCTGCCAACCGAGCATCGCCCGCTCGATGGTGTCCTCGGCCACCGAGTCCGCCACGTCGAGCCCGTACGTCGGGCCCTTCGTTCGCTGCGCGCCAACGTCGAGGATGACGCGACGTTCGATCGCGAAGAGCCACGTCCTCAATGAGCCAATCGTCGGATCGAAGCGCGACCGAGAGCGCCAGGCTCGAGAAAACGTCTCCTGGACAACGTCTTCGGCGGCCTCGGGCGAGTTCAGTGATCGCCGCGCGAAGCCGAACAGTTCGCCGCCGTGCGTAAGGAACGCGTCGCGAAGACCGGCCTCGTCGGCGGCCTCGAGTTCAGCGCCACCACTCGATCGCGGCCTCGTCAGGCGCGCGACCCGTTCGCGCACCGTGTCGTCCGTGCCCGCCCGCGAAGATCGATCCAGCGAACCAGCCGAAGGATCGGCTGCGGCCGGCGCGCGTCGTCTAAGCGGCATTGCTAATAGCCGCCGTACCCGCCGCCCGAAGTCGTCGTCGTGGTGTTGGACGTGTAGGCCGTCGCGGCAGCGCTGGCGGCCGACGCCTTCACGAGCGTCCACGTACCGCCGTCCGCAGTGATGCCCTCACCGTTGGACTGCAGCGCGCCTGAGTCGCCCTGGTACGTGTAGAGGGGATACGAGTTGAACGTCACTTGCTTCATCGTCTTGCTTCGCGTGACGTAGCCGATCTTCCCCTTCACGCCAGCGCCGATGGCGTTCGTCTTGCCGGGAGTCTTCACTTCGAGGGGTATCCACGTTTCCAGACAGGCGCCGTTGCACTTCAGTTTCGCACCCTTCTCCGAGCTCAGAATGTAGAGCGACCTCGACGAGTGACTTACGAGCGCACCCGCGAACCCCGGCACGTGTGCCGACTTCACGAGCACGGATGTTGCGCCAGAGGCCAGCATCGGTACCACAAGAACCACGCTCGCGATGATTGACCCCAGGGCCCAGCGTGCGCTCCGACCCGACCGGTTACGTTGGCTCTTCTCCACAATCCCTATCTTTGACATTCGTCGGCTCCTTTGGCAGTCGCACCGCCACTGATGGTGTCCTGGTAACGAATACCGGGCCACGGCCCGAAATGCTCACGAGAGCCCGAGGGAATCTTGACCACCCCGCCAGCTCGGTCGCTCGCCCATCGATCAAGGCCGCCACCAGGGGACTTGATTGGGTGTCAGTCGGAGGGTGCGAAATGCGGATTGAAGATGAAGCCGACGATCGACCCGGAGGGAATTGTCACGGTCGCCGTGATGATGCCGTCGCCGACGTCGCCCGCGGGGCTGTGCACGATGGCGCCGGCCTGAAGGGCCCCCTCTACGGCACTCGCGACGTCCTCGACGCCCCAGTAGGTCAGTGCGCCCTGCGAGGGGTCGGCGTCGGGTAGCAAGCCGAGCTCGTAGCCGCCGGGATTGAAGCCGACGTAGAAGGGCTCGTCGAAATACGGCGGCGTTCCGAGATAACCCGTCCACCACGCCTTGGCCGCAGCCAAGTCCGGCGCGGGATAAATCACGGTCCTCAGTCCTAGCAGTCGTGTGCCCATGGGCCACTGTCTACCATCCACCTGTCACGGGGCGAGGGCGCCGTTCGCTCTCTGACGTCCTTTCTGGAGCAGTCGCGTTGTCAGATTCCGTACTCAGCGAGACGCACCAGCGCGCGATCCGCCACCGTTCGAACCCTCGGCACCGGGTCCTTCAGCAGCGCCGCCATGGCGTCGACGGCGTCCGCGACCTGGTGACGGGCGACCACCATGGCGCTCATCTCGCGCACCCGCCAATGCGCGTCCTCAGCGCCGGCGATCACCGACGGCACCGCCGTCTCGTTCCACGCGTAGAGGAATCCGCGCATCGCCCACACCCGTGGCCAGTACCCTTCTAATCCGCCCTCGCGGCCCTGCAGCACCTGCTCGGCGGCCGGACCGGCCAGGGCGAGCAGCGTCTCTTCGTCGACCTCACCGCGGTCAAGGATGCCGACGCAGTGCGCGACGACGCTCTTCGTGCCGAGCCGCCGACACAGGTCCTCGACGCTCTGGCGTGGCGTGACGCCCCATCGGCTCGCGATCATGTCCTCACAAGGCTACGCCTTGAGAAGTCCTCGCCCACTCCACGCCGAACGACTACGGTGCGACGCCGTGGGCGTCGTCACTCTCAACGGCGGTCTCGACCGCGCGCACCACCGGCAGCGAGGACGTGAGCACGCCCAGCTCACGGTTATAGAAGAGCGACGACGTCGAAAAGTTCTCGCTGCCGACAAAGACGGTCCCCGACGTCGCCGTGCAGTCTGCGCAAATGACCTTCGCGTGGATGTAGACGTACGANTCGCTCGTCGTNGACACCCGGACACCCGAGCGCTCTAGCCGAGCGAGAGCGCTCGCCCACTCTNNTGAANNGGTCATCACGACCTTGACGGCTACNCCGCGCTCGGCGGCTCCGATGAGGGCCTGCTCGATCGCCGAGTTATCCATCTCCTCGTTCTCGACGAGCAGGGTGTGCCGCGCCGATGAGATGAGCCTAACGAGAGCCGACGCTGAATCGGGACTCCACACGAGCCCGCCCGCGCTCACCGGCGACACGTTCGCGTGCGCGAAGTCGGCGCCGAAGGTGGCCGAGATCGCCGCGACATCCGCGGGCACCGTGTCCTCGACCCAGAAGTCCCTCGTCGAGGAGTAGTCGTAGGCCACGAGGTTGCCCGTACCGATGTAGGCGGCGCGGTCGTCGATGACGAGGTACTTCGCGTGAAAGATGGTTGACGCCGGCGCCCACGATACGCGCACGCCACCCGCCGTCAAACGCGACGCCGCGGCGGCGTTCTCCCTGCGTCCCTCGTAGGCGCTGTTGAAGAGCACCCGCACGTCGAGGCCCGTGCGGGCCCGGGCGACGAGGTCATCTTCAGTGACCGAGTCCGACATCTCGTACACGGACAGGTCGATCGTACGGCGCGCCCCTTCAATAGCGGTGTCGAGAAACGCGTAGCCCGCCGCCGGCTCGGTCCAGACCTTGGACACCGGCGAGACGGCAAGCGGGTCGCCACCGGCCGGTGGCGTGAACCAGCACAGGGCGCCGATCAACATTCCGACGACGAACGAAGTGGCGCGCTTCACCCCGAGCACACTAGATCTGGGGTGCTTCGTCGATGAAGGCGCTATTCGCCGACGGGGCCACCCGATAGCTCGACGACGATGTCGAGATGACCGAGGTGTCGCGCGTACTCCTGCAGCAGATGAAAGAGGATGCGTTCCAGGGTCGGTGGCGCCTCGCCGTCCCAACGCGCGCTCGAACGACCGGTCGAGTCAAGGTCGTTGTTCTCGATGATGCGCCGACTCGTCAGGCCCTGAGCGAGAAGTGCCTCCAACAGTTCTTCTCGGGTCTCGGCGTCCTCGACGAACCAGCGCCCCTCGCGCTGGTCGCCCCAGGGATTGCCCACGTCGACGCCCAAGTAGCCCCACTCGAGCCACCGCAGCTCGACGTAGCGCAGATGCTTCGCGAGCTCGAGGGCTGTCCAGCCGGAGGCGAGGCGGCTGTGGCGTAGCTCGTCCTCCCCCAGACTTTCGATCCGCCGCGCGATGCTCGAACGGAAGTAGTCGAGGTATGAGAGAAACACCTCGGTGCGTGAGGACCGCGCAACGGTGGGACTCGGGAACTCGTCGGCCATCAGATCAGTATGGTCGCGCGACGTTGCGGTGGAACGCCTAGGCCGGCTCGACCCAGATCAGGCGGGCGGCCTCGAGCGAGAGCGTCAGCGGCGCGCCGGCCACCATGATGGCTACCTCGGCGTGGCCCACGTCGGATTCGACGACGGTGACCTCGCTACCCTCGTGGATCGCGTGCTCGGCGAGCATCGCCAGGAGAGCCGGTGCTTCGTGTTCTGCGACCTCGGAGATCCGGCGAACCCGCGCCGGGGTCCCAGGCTCTAAGTCGGCGAGTGCCGCGAGCACGCCGTATGGAACGGCACGACCGGGAATGACGTTGCCATGAGGGCACGTCGACGGCGAGCCCATGGAGGCGTCGATCTGGTCAACCACCGCGTCGGAGATCGCCGAGGAGATCCGATCAGCCTCGATGTCGGCGGTTGCCCAGTCGAAGGCGAGCACGTCGGTCAGCCAGCGCTCAAGAATCCGATGACGGCGCACGAGACCGGTTGCCGTGCGCTCGCCGCTCGCGCTCAGCGCCACGCTGCGGTCGGATCCGATCTCGATCCAGCCATCGCGCTTCATCCTCGACAGTGCTTCACTCACCGTGGGGGCGCTCACCGAAAGCCAGTAGGCCAAGCGGCTAGGCCGCACAACCTCGCCCTCAGCGGCAATGTAGTAGATCGCCTCGAGGTACTTGTCGACGGTGGCCGTGTGAGAACTGGCCATTTAGCGCGTGACCACGCGAGCACCGCCGACAATAGAGCGCGGACCCAAAGGAGTCAGCATCGTCCCGTCCATTGCAGCCATCGAAGCGAGGCTAACCAAGAGCCAGCACACCGTCAAAGCCTCTTTGGCCGCGTGCGAGCGAAACGGTGGTGTGACACCCACGGTCATAATGGGAGCATGGAACAGCGACTCTCACTTGTGACGCTGGGCGTAAGCGACGTGGCGAGATCTCGAGCGTTCTACGAACAGCTTGGCTGGTCGAGCGACTCCGAGGGCGATGACGTCGTCTTCTTCCAATCGGGCGGAATGATAGTCGCTCTCTGGGACCGGTCGTCTCTCGCCATCGACTCCGCCGTGCGCGACGACGGCGGTTGGGGCGGCGTGACGCTCGCGCACAACGTCGCTTCGCCAGAGGCCGTGGATCACGTCCTCGAGGAGGCTCGGGCGGCGGGAGCGACCATTTCGCGAGAAGCCGCCACGACCTTCTGGGGCGGCTACTCGGGAGTGTTCGTCGACCCAGACGGACACCCTTGGGAGGTGGCCCACAATCCAGACTGGCGTCTCGCCCCTGACGGTTCGATCAGCCTTCGCTAACCTCAGCGGCTCGGCACCGATCAGATTTTCGATTCCACCAGGTAGCTGACGCCGCGACGAATCGGTGCGGGAGANGGCCACCGAGCAGGTAAACTTGCTTGAAGTCAATCAACTAACGCGTCCGGAGAAGACCCTACTTTCATGACCCCCGTCAAGGAATTGCACCGCGATCGCTACAAGTGGATCGCCCTGACCAACACCACCCTTGGCGTGTTCATGGCNACGATCAACTCCTCGATCATCCTGATCTCGCTCCCGGCGATCTTCCGGGGCATTCACATCAACCCACTCTCGCCGAGCAACGTGGGCTACCTGCTCTGGCTCATGATGGGTTACCTGCTCGTAACGGCGGTGCTCGTGATCAGCCTCGGCCGGCTCGGCGACATCGTCGGACGCGTCCGTATCTTCAATCTGGGCTTCGCCGTCTTCTCGGTGGCCTCGGTGCTGCTCGCGCTCGATCCCTATCACGGGGGCACGGGCGCGCTGTGGCTCGTGCTGTGGCGTCTCGTCCAGGGCGTGGGCGGCGCGATGCTGTTCGCCAACTCGGCGGCGATCCTTGTCGACGCCTTTCCGAGCGATCAGCGCGGGCTCGCGATCGGGGTCAACCAGGTGGCCGCGATCGGCGGATCGTTCATCGGTCTCATCGCCGGCGGACTGCTCTCGGTCGTCGACTGGCGACTGGTCTTTTGGGTGTCGGTCCCCTTCGGCGTCATCGGTACCGTGTGGAGCCTGATGAGCCTGCGCGAGAGCGGCGTGCGCTCGCCCGCGAGGATCGACTGGTGGGGCAACCTCACCTTCGCGGTCGGCCTGACCTCGATCCTCGTCGGCATCGTCTACGGTATCGAGCCCTACGGCACACACTCAATGGGCTGGACCTCGCCGCTCGTGCTCTCGGCCTTTGCCATCGGCGCCGTCTTCCTCGCGGCGTTCTTTGTCATTGAGACCAAGGTGATCGCGCCAATGTTCAATCTGCGCCTCTTTCGGATCCGCGCCTTCGCCATGGGCTCCGCGGCCGGACTGCTGGCCGCCATCGCCAGAGGCGGCCTGCAGTTCATGATCATCATCTGGCTGCAGGGAATCTGGCTGCCGCTGCACGGCTACAACTACTCCCAGACGCCACTATGGGCCGGCATCTTCCTCTTGCCCCTGACGGCCGGCTTCCTCTTCGCCGGTCCCCTTTCGGGCTACGTCTCGGACCGCCACGGAGCGAGGATCATCTCGACTGGCGGGCTCTTTCTCTTTGCGGCCAGCTTCGTCGGCCTGCTCTTCGTGCCGACGAACTTCTCCTATTGGGTCTTCGCCCTGTTGATCTTCGCCAACGGCGTCGGCGGCGGCATGTTCTCCGCGCCGAACCAGGCGGCCGTCATGAACTCGGTCCCGGCGGATCAGCGCGGCGGCGCCGCGGGCATCCAGGCCGCTTTCCTCAACACCGGCATGGTTCTCTCGATCGGCGTGTTCTTCTCGTTCATGATCATCGGTCTCACCAACAGCCTGCCCAAGGTCATGTTCCACGGACTCACCAAGCACGGTGTCAGCACCGCGCAAGCGAACCTCGCGGCGCACGTACCCGCGGTGGGGAACCTCTTCTCGTCCTTCCTCGGCTTCAATCCCCTGAAGGACCTGCTAAAGAGCCAGGCGCTCGCCCACGTAACGAACGCCCAATGGGCGCTGCTTACGAGCAAGCACTACTTCCCCAGCCTGCTCGAGAGCCCCTTCCACCACGGCCTCATCATCGTCTTTGCCATGGCCATCCTGATCGCCTTGATCGGCGCGCTCTTCTCAGCGCTGCGCGGCGAGCGCTTCGTCCACCAGGCCCAGCCGCTGCGTGACTTGGTTGGCGAGATGGCCGAGAGCGCGGGCGCCGTGCCGGGCGAGGTCGCCGTCGAGACGGGCGGCCTTCGATGATCCCGCTGCAGGCGCCGGCGCCGACCGGCCCCACCGCCACGCGCCTGCGCTTCGTGCTGGTACGCCTGGCCCGCGCCCTTCGCCGCGAGAGCCGGTCAACGCTCACGGCGTCGCAGGTCTCGGCGCTCGCGGCGCTCGAGGAGTCCGGCCCGATGCGCATTAGCGCGCTCGCCGCGATCGAATCGACGGATCCCTCGGTCGCGACCCGCGTCGTGGCGAGCCTCGAGGGCCTCGGACTCGTGGGACGCGAGGACGACCCCGAGGACAAGCGGGCCTGCCTCGTGGACCTGAGTGATGAGGGACAAAGCGTGTTGACGGCCCTCTGGGACGAGCGGGCCCACGAGCTCGACGAGCGGATGGCGGGGCTGTCGCCCGAGGAGCGCTCCCGCATCGAAGCCGCGCTACCGGCCCTCGAAAAGCTCACTCGCGGCGAGTAGCGCCCTCGCACGCTCGCTAGCTAGCTAGGCCAGCGCCGCGTCGAGCGTGATGGTTGTGCCCGTAAGGGCCTTGCTGACCGGGCAGCCGGCCTTCGCCTCTTCGGCCGCCTTGACGAAGCCGTCGTTGTCGAGGCCGCCGGCCTTGCCCCGCACGGTGAGGGCGATGCCCGAAATGCGAAAACCGCCCGCGGGGTCGGGGCCGAGGGTGACCGCGGCGTCGACGACGAGGGACTCGGGTGTGCCGCCCGCTCGTGCGATGCCACCGCTTAGGGCCATTGAATAGCAAGCCGCGTGCGCCGCGGCGATCAGCTCCTCGGGGCTCGTGACGCCTTCGGCGTCGTCGGCGATGCGACGCGGGAACGAGACGTCAAAACTTCCGGCGCCGCTGCTCACGAGTTCGACCCGACCGGTCCCGTCCTGCACCCCGCCGGTCCAGGTACTGCGTGCGTTGCGTGTTGGCATGATCCCTCCTAGGTTGCCGCCGATGTTACCCACCACGGCCGGTCACCCATCCGGCTCACGCCCCGTGCGCTGCGGCAAAGTTTCTGCCATGATGACCCGATGACAACCTTCACACGACACGACGAGGGCATGCCCAACTGGGTCGACACCTCGGTAGCCACCGAAGAGCAGCACCACGACAAGCGCGCCTTCCTCTCGGCGGTCTTCGACTGGACGTGGGACCTATTCGGCCCGGAGATGGGCCACTACGCGATCGCTCGTAGCAACGGTGAGCCGGTCTTCGGACTCGGGATCGGCGAGGGCGCGTCCGGAGCGCTCGTGACCTACTTCACCACCGCGAACGTCGAGGACGCCGCGCGACGCGCGAGTGAACTCGGGGCCGGCGTCGTCATGGGGCCGATGGTCGTCGGCGACGTTGGCGCGATGGCCCTCATGGCCGACCCGGCCGGCGCGATCTTTGGGTTTTGGCAGCCCAACACCTTCCCCGGCTTCGGGGTGCAGTACGAGCCGAACGCGCCCGGCTGGTTCGACCACGTGTCGAGCGATCCCGAGCGGGCCGGCGCGTTCTACGCCAATGTCACGGGACACGACCTCAACAGCCCCGGGGGTGACATGCGGGTACTGCAGAACGGCGAGCAGTGGTTCGCGAGCTTCTCACAGCCCACGGGCGACGAAGCGCCGCACTGGCGGCCCATCTACGTCGTGGACTCCCTCGAGCGGATCCACGAGACGGTGCCGCGCCACGGGGGCGCGATCGTCGTCGAGGAGGCGCCGGTGCCCGGCAGCGCGATCTGCGTCTTCAGCGAGCCAGTAAACGGGACCCTGATGACGGTGATGCGCGCCGGCGAGCCACCGGCCTAACTGCTTCGGCGAAGCACCGAGCGAAGGTCCGCCTAGTCGGCGATCGGTGCCCGAGCCGTTGGCTACCCCACTCGCAGCGCCCAGCACGATGTCGGCGTGCACCAGAATGACTGGCGTGCCCATTGGCGACCTGGAGAGTGCGAGCGCCGTGCTCGCCGGCGCGTCGTCGGTCCTCGTCCTTACGGGCGCCGGCGTCTCCACGGCCAGCGGCATCCCCGACTATCGCGGTCCCCAAGGAGTGTGGACCGTTAATCCGGCGGCCGAGCGCGATTCGTTCGCGGACGTCTACGCGCGCGACTCGAGCGTGCGCGAGCAGGCCTGGCGTCGCTTGCTCTCGCGCGCTGAAAGCCCGCCCCAACCCAACGCCGCCCACCACTGCCTCGCGCGCTTCGAAGCGACTGGACGGCTCAGCCTCCTCGTCACCCAGAACATCGACGGCCTGCACCTGGCGGCGGGCACCACGCCCGAGCGCCTCGTGGAAGCCCACGGCCACGTCCGCAACGTTCGCTGCCTCGACTGCGACGCTCGTCAGGCGACAACAACCGTGCTCGCGCGAGTCGCCGAGGGAGAGTCCGACCCACGTTGTCGGGCGTTGGTGGAGGGCCGACCCTGCGGTGGCGTCCTCGCCACGACGATCGTTCGTTTCGGCGACGCCCCGGACCCCGCGGAGATGCACCGCGCTACTCGGGCCGCGCGCCAGTGCGACGTGATGCTCTGCGTGGGCTCGACGCTCTCGGTGTACCCCGTGGCCGGCCTGGTCATGACGGCCCTCGACTACGGCGCACGGGTGGTGATCGTAAATAACGCCGCTACCGACTACGACCCGAGTGCGCTCTGCCTGCGCGGCGACATCACCGATCTCTTGCCAGCTCTTCTTGGTTGCTGAGTCCTCTGCTCGATACGCGGAGCACGACACGAGCTTCCTCGATCATCATCGCTTCGTGCTCGCCGCCGGCGACCGGTGCGCCGACGACAGCGATCTGGACCTGTCACCGGCGTTTGCTAACTTTCGGCCATGACCGCCAAGTTCCGCATCGCCGCCATCGACTGTCCCGACCCGCTCGCGCTCGCCGCGTTCTACTCGCGACTGACCGGACTCGAGGTCGAGCCGCTCGGCGACTTCCCGCCACAAGACGTCGTGTGGATCGAGCTGCTCAACGATGGTCAGCCGACCATCGGCTTCCAGAAGGTCGACTCGTACGTCGCGCCGACTTGGCCCGAAGGACCGCTGCCCCAACAGCTGCATCTCGACTTCTCCGTCCCCGATCTCGACGAGGGAGAAGCGCACGCGATCGAGGTCGGCGCCACGAAGGCTGACTTTCAGCCCGGGGAGACCTTCCGGGTCTTTCTGGACCCCGTGGGCCACCCCTTCTGCCTCGTTCTGCACGGCGAGGAATGACCCCGGCGGCGATGCCCGCAACGTCGTTCCCGACGCCAAGATGGTCGGATGGTCCCTACTGACGCGCTGAAGCGCGTAACGAGAATGGGACCTGTGGCGAGGAGATCCCGAGCCAGCATTGAGTCCAACAGGCGGTCGTCACAATGATTAATGCGCTGCAATCCTTCGGGCGTCGCAGGGCCACGCGGCTCCTGGCGGCCTCGGCCATCCTCGGCGCGACGTTCTCGGTTGCCTCAATGGGAATTGGCAGCACTCCGGCCCTAGCCGTGACGCCGGCCTGTACGGCGGCGAACACTTACGTCTGGGCGCCCTACGTGGCCAGCGGCACCGCCGGCACGTTCTACTACGTCCTCGAGTTCAGCAACGTTGGTCACTCGACCTGCACGCTTCGCGGCTTCGCGCGCGTCTGGGGCGTCACGTCAGCGGGCGCGCTGGTCGGCAAACCCGCGTCGCACGCGGGCACGACCACAACGGTGACCCTCGCACCAGACCAGACGGCCCACGCGATCCTGGGTGTGGTCGACACGGGGGCGCTCTGCGGGACGCACGGCGTGCGAGCCGCGGGGCTACGCGTCGTGCCTCCGGGCCAGATCCTGCCAACGTCACCGGGCGAGAGGGACGAGGTCGAGAGCTTCCCTCTCGAGGTCTGCTCGAACGAGTCGTCGATGCACGTGGAACCCATTCGGGCCGGGACCGGGATACCCCTCTACACCACCTCATAAGCCAGCTGGCTTATGAGAGTGCCGGCTCGGCCAAAAGGCCCGGTGCTCGCATTTCTCGATCGACCCCTCGATCGACGGCTTCAATGTGTCCAAGGTGCGCGGTCGGTAACGCACGAGGCGAATTGCACCGCTGTTTGGTCAGGTCAGTCGTGAAAGCAGGCGCGGGCTTCGCGGATCGCGTAGAAGAGAAGGACGTAGCCAGCCCCAGGATCCGCCCACCACCAGCCTACGAACGCATTCAGCGCTAGACCGGCGAGCACCGCTGTCGCGAGGATGCCGTCGACCAACGTGACGCGTCCTTCAGCCTTCAACACGAGGTTGTTCAGCGCGGCACCGGTTTTCGCCTTGCCCGCGGCGAGAGCAAACATGGCCACGGCGGTGAACCCGGTCCACACCATTCCGAAAGGGCTGTGATGCGGGCGCACCCCGAGGGCGAGGATAACCGTGCTCTGCACCGCCAAATAGGCCGCCAGAGCCACGAAGGCTGAGCCGATCATTCGAATCGCTCGGCGTCGGCGCGTTTGGGCCACGTCCGCGAGTTCCCACAGCACGACGGTGGAGGCGCCGATCTCGATCAGGCTGTCCAAGCCAAAGCCACCCAAAGCCACCGACCTGGCCTCGATGGCGGTGATCGCGAGCACGACCACGCCCACGACATTCCAGGCGAGGGTCGCGAACTCCAGCTGGCGTCCTCGACGCAGCAGGCTCTGGCTGGCATCGTCACCGTTGAGGTTGGCTACCAAAACAGACTAAGTGGCACGGTCCGAGAACTGAAGCGACGCCATGGTGAACAGTTCACGACAGCGCTGTGACCAAGGGCAGTCGTTCGCGTGAAGCGGCACCTTCTTACGCTGGCCAAATTGCGTACACCGATTCAGGTGAATGAGCTGCGTGAATCAGTGGCGGCGCTAGGCGTCGCGCGTCGCCATCCGCCACGCGCCCAGGGCCGTCCACACGACGATCCAGGCGATGATGACAAGGATCGCGACCGCGGTCGACTCGGGGAGGAGTTGGACCCCGCCCCCACCGCGTGCCACCCCACCGAGCCCGAGGACCACTGGCAGTCCGGCCGGTTCTATGTGCGCCATGGCCAGGCCGACCAGGCCACGCTGAGCATTGATCAGGTGGGGTATCGCGACTCTTGAGAACAGCGGCGTCAGGACTATCTCGTAGACGATCAGCAGCACGACCGGCACGGTGCGCTGTCCCATCAGCGACGAGAGGCCGAGGCCGATCAAGAAGCCGACGATCGCCCACAACTCGACCCAGAGGCCGGTCTCGATCATCAGCTTGAGCGGCGGTGAAAGGAATGTAGTGGTGTAGCTCGCGTAGTTCTGCTCGGCGACCTTGATCGCAAATGCGCGCATCTCGGGCTTGGTCGCGGGCTTTGCGGTGATCGAGGTGATGGAACCCTTGCCGCCTTGGTTCTTCACTGCCACGACCTGGTTGTTCGGCCCGCACTGGACCGGAGGGGGATTCGGCCCATTGAAGTTGTAGTTCATGTAACAAATAGCGGCCTTGGGGTGGTCCTCGGCCCACGTGACGAATGCCTGGCGGCTTAGGCCGACCGGCATGTTGTTGATCCCATCGAAGCTCAGTTTCGTCGGCGCGGCCGCGACGCACACCGAGCAGACGACGATGATGCCCGCCGCGACGACGGGCACGATGATCATCAGTCCCGCGGGAACGCGCGCGAAGTAGAGGGCGAGCCGGGAGCGTCCGGTGACGACGAGGTGGCGGAACATTCCCTCGGTCAGGTCGACGGCGCCCGCGGTGCAGCCGAGGGTGGCCGCGACGATGAATCCGAAGATGTACATGAGGCCGGCGATCAGCCCCTCGAAGATGCTGTAGCCGCCGGCCGGTCCGTAGGAGTGCGGCGCGACGGCGTGGGCGACGAGGCGAACGATGAGAAAGATCGCGGGTACCCCGATGTTGACCGCGATAAGCGCGATCATGAGACCACGACGCTTGCGCAACTCCATGAAGCGGGTCATGATCATCGCGCCGTTGGGCAACCAAGAGCCCCGGCGGTCATGCGTCGCGGGGGTGATGGCGAGGTCGGTGGACGTGGTCACTGTGGATCCCCCAGTCGCGTAGTCACTTCGAGGAACCAGGATTCGAGGGAGGCTTGATTGACCTGCAGCCGGTAGACCGACACTCCCCCGTCGACGAGGACGCGGTTGATCTCAGCGACGACCGAGCGATCCGAACCCGCGGCGAGGGAGATCACTAGTCCTTCCGGCTGGACTTCGACCCGCCCCGCGAGATTCGTTGCCGCGAGAAGTTGGCGGGCGGTGTCGGGTGCGGAGCACTCGATCTGAACCTCCACGTCGGCGCCGGAGAGAAGTTCGGTGATGGGTCCCTGGCGAATCACGTGGCCGCGGTCGACAATGGCGACGGCGTCGCAGGTGCGCTCCACCTCGTCGAGCAGGTGCGAGGAGAGGACCACGGTTCGGCCCTCGGCGACGAAGGACCGGATCATCTCTCGCATGTCGTGCATACCCGCCGGGTCGAGGCCGTTCATCGGTTCGTCGAGGATCAGCAGCTGGGGGTCGCTGAGGAGGCACGCCGCCATGCCGAGGCGCTGGCGCATGCCCATCGAGTACTTCGAAACGCGATCGTTCTTGCGCTGGGTGAGGCCCACTCGGTCAAGCGCCGGATCGACGCGGGTACGCGCAGCTGGTTCCCGAGCGGCCGCGAGAATTTCAAGGTTCTGTCGCCCCGTGAGATGGCCGTGGAACCGGGCCTCGTCCACGATGGCACCCACGCGCACGAGGGCTTGGTCGCGATGGCGCGGGACTTCGTAGCCGAGCATCGACATCGTGCCGCCGTCGGCTCGGGTGAGTCCGAGCAACACGCGAATGAGCGTCGTCTTGCCAGCACCGTTGGGGCCGAGATACCCGAAGGCGCTACCTCGGGGAACGCGCAGGTCCACGCTGTCAACGGCCACGTTCTGGCCAAATCGCTTCGTTAGTCCGTGGGTCTCAACCGCCCACGCGGCGCCGTTGGGCCCGCTCTCGGTGACTTCGTCGAGGACTGCTCCGGTCATTCCGAGGTCTCCCGTCAAGTGGTGTGGTGATGCTGCACTCATGCTAAGAACACACGTCGTCGAGCGGTATTGGGGTAAACCCTTACGCACCCCGAGATCGAATTCGATCCCCAATCGAAGTTGCCTTTTGGTCGCGCTGAGAGGAGTCCACTCACGGCGATCTGGCCGCCATGGCCCCGGGAGGCGAGAGGAACAACGGATAGACTGACCTTTCGCGTCTCGGGGTCTCGACCTTGGGAACACCGAGGACCTGTGGTGCAGCTCGGAGTGCACGCCGCCCTGTCAAGGCGGAGGTCGCGGGTTCAAATCCCGTCAGGTCCGCTCGACACCCACTGGGTGGCGAGGAGGTCGGGTAGCTCAGTTGGTAGAGCGCGCGCCTGAAAAGCGTGAGGTCACCGGATCGATGCCGGTCCCGACCACCAATTCAATGGAGGCGTGATCGCATCGGCCACCAGCTGGCGCCACCTTGGCCATCGAGTAGCGCCGACTCGGACTCGCCGACCACGCTCCGACAATGCGCCACTCGGCCCGAAGGTCACGCGGACTCTCGCTCGACAGCAAGCCGATGCGCGCCACGACGTTGGACTCCGCGAGACGCTCGACAAGATAGAGGCTC
>JGI12269J14319_10002021_pt1 | contig 19916 bp, 18 predicted proteins | sample PeaSoiSIISIP2007_FD_14319 | JGI IMG/M metagenome (IMG submission 14319)
CGGTCGTAGATGGGCATGCCGCCGGTCTGGGTGATCTGGTACCCTTTGGGGAGGTCGGGGTAGAAGTAGTTCTTGCGGGTGAACAGGGCGTTTCCGTCGATGGTGCAGCCCAGCGCGTGCCCCAACCGCACGGCGTATTCCACCGCGGTGGCGTTGGGCGTGGGCAGGGTGCCGGGCATCCCCAGGCACACCGGACAGGTGTGCAGGTTGGGATCTTCCCCGAACGACAGTTCGCAACCGCAGAAAAGCTTGGTCCTGGTGGAGAGCTGGGCGTGGACTTCCAGCCCGATGACGAGAGAATAAGCCATGCGGCAAAGATAGCCGCCAGCCCGTTCCCGGCCAGGGAACGCTTCCCTCCCTCCCTGTACCGGAGCGGTGGTCCCCTCCCGGGGCGGGATCTACCTTGGACCCCACTCATGCGGCGTTTCCTCACCATCGCGACCCTGCTGCTGGGCGGGTGCGCTCCGCCCCTGGTCCCGGTCCCCCTGGGCAAGGCCTCTCCGGTTCCTCCCGTGAAGCTCGCCGTGTTCCTGCCCACCGACGCCCGTACCGGGCCCCCGGACCGGGAACTTTCCGACGACGCTCCGGCCGTCGTCCGCGAGGCGCTGGTCCGCGAGTTTCGGAAGCGGGGTTGCCCGTTGGCGAACCTGGACACGTTGGACACCCTGGTCCAGGGAAGCGTGGCCAACGGCGACATCACCTGGGACGAGGCGTCCAAGATCGCGCAACGGGTGGGCGCCGACCTTTCCGTGGTAGGCAGGGTCACCGACTACCGGCGTGGACACCTGCTGGGCCCGAGCACCGCGGTCGGAATCCGTCTGGACGTGGTGGACCCCGACGGCCGCACCTCCTGGACCGTGGTGCACCGCGAGACCGCCGCCCAGGAAGACCCCGCCATCCTGGCCCGCGACGTCTCGCTGAAGGCCGCCCGCGCCCTGGTGGCCGCCTGGGGAGGCTGCCCTTCCAAGTGAATCGGAATCGCTTTCTCCAAGGAGCATCCACATGCGAAAGGTCGTGTTCGGATCCGTGATCGCGCTGGCAGGCTTGGCCTTGGCCGCGGGGAAGGATCCCTTCGCGGGATTTCCTCCGGTTCCGTCCTTTTCGCTGGTGGCGACGGGAATCGGGACGGGCAAGCCTTTGCCGCGCCCCCAATGGTGCGCCTGCAACGGAGAGGGAGGGGACGACCGTTCCCCCGCTCTTCGCTGGAGCGGCGCGCCCAAGACCACGCGCAGCTACGCCGTCACCGTCTTCGATCCCGATGCGCCGGGTGACGGATTCTGGCATTGGGCGGTGGTGGACATCCCCGCCACGGCAGGGCACCTTCCCGAAGGCGCGGGAACCGACCCGTCCCAGCTCCCCAAAGGCGCGTTCGCGTTGCGCAACGGCGCCGGGGACTACGGCTACATGGGTGCGGCCCCGCCTCCCGGGAGCGGCGTGCACCGCTACATCTTCTCCTTGCATGCCCTGGACGTGTCCAGCCTCCGGTTGCCCAAGAACGCCGTGGCCCGGGACATCGCGGCGGCCATGCGGGGCCACGAGATCGCGCGGGCGGTGGTGATACCTGTGGCGGGGGAGTAGATTCTGATCAAATATATTTGGATTTGATCAATAAAATTGATATTTTCCAAATATGGATAGATCCATTGTTGGGCATTTATCCCAGTGGTATCGCCGGGAGGGTCGCAAGCCGCTCCTTCTGCGCGGAGCCAGGCAAGTGGGCAAGACCTGGGCGATACGCGAGTTGGCGAGGTTGGTAGGCGCGCCTTTGGTGGAGATCAACTTCGAACTGCGGCCGGACGCCAAGAAGGCCTTCGCCGACCTGGATCCGGAGAAGATCCTGCGCACCCTCTCCCTCCTGGGATTTCCTTCCGCGACGCCGGGAACCGGGATCCTGTTCCTGGACGAGATCCAGGACTGCCCCGAGGCTATCGCCAGCCTGCGCTATTTCCACGAACTCGCGCCCGGGCTCCATGTGGTGGGATCGGGATCGCTGCTGGAATTCTCCATGGACGACCGGGCGTATCCGATGCCGGTGGGCCGTGTCGAATTCCTGTGGATGCACCCCATGGCGTTTTCCGAATTCCTGCGGGCGCGAGGTGGTTCCGCACTGGCCGACGCCTTGGATTCCTACGACATGGACCTTCCGCTGCCGGAAATCGTCCATCAGAGGGCGATGGACGAACTGCGCGCCTACCTGTTCTGCGGGGGGATGCCGGAGGCGGTGCAGGCCTGGACGAACGCTCCCGACGCGGACGCGTGCCGTCGGATCCACTGGTCCCTGCTGCAGGGGTACCGGCAGGACTTCCGCAAATACGCGCCTCGCGTGAAGGCGGGCTTGGCGGAGTCGCTTTTCCTGAAGGCCCCCGGACTGGTGGGCGGGCGGTTCAAATACGCGCATGTCGATTCCGACGCCCGAGCCGCCGAGGTCAAGGAGGCCGTAGATGCCCTGGAGAAGGCCGGGATCGCCCGACGAGTGCGACACACCTCGGGCCAGGGCCTGCCGCTGTCCGTCGACGAGAACGAACGGATCTCCAAGTTGGTGTTCCTGGACGTGGGGCTTGCGCACGCCTCCCTGGGAATCGATGCGGAACTTGTCCAGAATCCCGACCTGCTGGCCATCCACCGCGGAGCCGTGGCCGAGCAGTTCGTCGCGCAGGAGCTTTTGGCCACGGGTCCTCCCGGCCACCCCGCGGAGCTCCATTTCTGGGTGCGGGAAGCGCGCAACAGCCAGGCCGAGGTCGACTTCCTCGTGGCCGTCGGATCGCAGGTGGTTCCGGTGGAGGTGAAGGCGGGAGCCACGGGGCGCCTCAGGAGCCTGCGGAGTTTCTTGTCGTCCCATCCCGCCAGTCCCTTGGGTGTCCGCCTGCACGCAGGGCCGCCCTTCCGGGAAGCGGACGTCCTGCACCTGCCCCTGTACGCCACCGGAGCGCTGCGCGGGGTGCTGGGCGAGAGGCGGCGAGGGAGATCGCCAACCCCTAATTGACCCCCAGCCTCTTCACGGTCTCCAGTTTTTGTCCGTCGTCGGCCTGGACCGCGATCTTCCACAGGTAGACTCCGGAGGGAACCGGCTCGCCGTCGGAGGCGCGCAGGTTCCAGCGCACCGGCAGGATCCGGCGGCCGTCCCCCGTGGAGGAGAGCTGGTTCAACTGGAAGGCCGAAACGTCCTGGCTCCAGGCGATCACCAGGGTGCCCAGGTTGTCGAAGATGGACACCTGCACGCTCGCCGCGCCCGGAAGAAGCACGTTCACCGAGAGGTCCCCGTCCTCTGCTGTACCCGCCCCCAGGACGGCCTGCGCACGCCCCCCAGCCGCCTGTGCCAGCGCCCGCACGGGATTCGCGGCCAGTTCGTGGGAGATCGGTTGGAACGCGGGGCGCGTCGCCAGGGCTGTGGAACCGTGGATGGTGAACGTGGCGCCGTGGAAGGTCACGTCGTAGTTGTTTCCGGCGCTCAAGGTGCCCAGGCGGATGGGGTAGTCGCCGACGGCTTCGCCGGTGTCGCGGCCCAGGGTTCCCGTCCAGGAATCGCCGCCAACCAGTGCCGTCGCCGACCAGGGCAGGGGTGGATCGGCGTCGTGCATGTTCTTGGAGGTGTCGCGGGCCGTCACGGTGACCGGACGGGGCGAGATGTTCGCGGAGAGACCCGTCGCCTCCACCAGGCTGTAGTTCGTGGACGCCGAGCCGGAGAGGCTCGATCCGGTCACGGTCACGGGTTTGGCGGTCCCCGTGTCCTTGCTCCCGAAGGATGCCGTGCCCAGGGTCAGCGACACGTCGTCGGAACCCACCACGCCCGAGAGCGATGCACCGGTCACGGTGGCGGAGTCCGTCCCGTCGTACACCTTGCCCTGCGCCATCGCTCCGACGATGGTCAAAGACTTCTTGGACACCGTCAGCACCCGCGAAACGGAGGTGGCGGCCGTGTAGGAAGAGTCTCCCGATTGGCTGGCTGTGATCGTGGCCGTGTCCGCCGCCAGCAGATAGGCGGTGTCCTGGGAGATCCGCACCGCCGCGGGATTGCCGCTCGTGTAGGTCACGGTCAGTCCCGAACTCGCTGTGCCTCCCAAGACCAGGAGCGAATCGCCGTAGGTCGGGGACGTCGGGCTCCCGAAGGTGATGGTCTGTGCGGCCATCGGAGTCGCGGCATTCGATGCTGCCGAGGCGGATCCGGCGCCCACGGTGTTGGTGGCCGTCACCGTGAAGGTGTAGGCGGTCCCATTGGACAATCCGGTCACCGTGATCGGGCTGGAACTGCCCGTTCCCACGAGGCCCCCCGGGCTGGATGTGACGGTGTAGCCCGTGATCGAGGTGCCGCCCGAGGAGGCCGGAGCCGTGAAGGTCACGGTGGCCTGTCCGTCGGCCGCCGTGGCGGTCCCGATGGTGGGCGCTCCGGGAACCACGGCCACCACCGAGAAGCTGCGGCTCACCGTGGTCGCGGCGGCATAGGTGCCGTTCCCCGCCTGGTCGGCATTGATCGTGCAGGTGCCCGTGGTCACCGTGGTCAGGGCTCCACCGCTCGTGACGGTGCACACACCGGTGGTGGAGGAGGTGAAGGCGATCGTCAGACCGGAGGTGGAGCTGGCGGGAAGGTTCGGCGTCGCGCCGAAGTTCTCCGTTCCCGGATTGGCGAAGGTGATGGTCTGGGCGGCCTTGGTGGTCGTGAAGGTCGCGTCGCTCCCGGTGCTCGTGCCTGCCGCGCTCGTGGCCTCCACCCGCCAGTGGTAGAGCGTGTTCGGCGAAAGTCCGCTCAAGGCGGCGCTGATCGAGGTGTTGCCCGTGCCCGTGGCCGTGGCCGGACTCGCCACCACCGTGGTGCCGTAGCCGGTGGTGGTGCCGTATTGGACGGAATCCGTCGCAGTGTGGTTGTTCGCGTTCACCGTCCCGGAAACGCTCGCCGTGGACGATCCCACGGAAGAGGAAGTGCCCGTCGTGGCCGTGGGCGGGACGAAGGCCTCCCAGACGATGTTGTCCACGAATGTGTTGAGATCGGCACCCCCGCCCTCGTCCGTGCTGTCGCTGATGGTCACGGAATCGATGTCCATCCAATTGAGCGTGAAGGTGAAGCCTGCCGTGCTGCTTTGCGGATCCACGACCTGCCGGTACGACCGGACGCCGTTGTGGAATCCCCGGAGGATGACGTTGGGGCTGCCCGCGAAGTCGTCCCACAGGAAGATCGATTGGAGATCGAAGGCGGATCGGTCGGAACGGGTGAAGGCCAGGTCGGTGCTGTTGAATCCTCCGTCGTTGGCATCCCAGTTCCGGAAGATTCCTTTCGAACCCCATTGTCCGGAGGCGTCGAAGTAGATCCCCTTGCCGTTGCTGGCGTAATACTTGAATGCTCCCAGCGTGGTTCCGTTGGGAATGACCGTCGCATCGGCGTAGGCATAGCTCTCGAAATTCTCCGTTGTCCATGCCTGGGCCCGGACGCAGAGGCCTCCCACCACGAGAAGGGCCGGCAGGAATCGGGAAGCGAGTCGGTTGGGATTGTTCATGCGTCGTCTCTCCTTGCGCGGAAGTCCGCGAGCCTCAGCGGGAGGCGTTCCGTTCCATCAGCCAATGGGCGCCGTGGTCCTCGACGGTCTCGAATCCCAGATCTCGGTACAGGCGCTCGGCGGGGTTCGTCTTCTCCACGTGGATCCGGACCGGAATCCCGGCCAGGTCCGACTCTGCCAGAATCCGTTGGATCAGGACCGTGCCGATCCCCCCTCCCCTGAATTCCGGGAGCAGGGCGATGTCGACGATCCGGATCTCGCTCTTTCCACGCCAGGTGCACAGACGCCCGACCGGAGTTCCATCCAGGACCGCGATCTGGAATTCCGCATCCGCGAAATGTTCGCCGTAATGCCGCCTCTGGGCCCGGAACTGCAGGTCGAGGAAGGCGTCCTTCTGCCCTTCGCTCCAGTCCAGGAGCTCCATCTCCCGCTCGCGGGTGGAGTCGAACAGCTCCCGGAGGAACTCCAGGTGGGCATCCGTCTCCGGCTCCAGGCGGATCGCCGCCTCCGTTTCGACCCCGTTCACGCGGCTCTCACGGATGGGGAGGGAACATTCCGGTGGTGGCGATGCAGAAGTTCAGGATCTGGTAGGGCTGGCAGTTCTGGTGTCCGGCGGGACTGGTGGAACCGGAAGCCGTCAAGGCGTTCGCTCCGAGCTGCGCATTGGAAGCGGTGCCCGTGTATGCGGGCTTGGCGGAAGGTTTGCCTCCAGCCACCGTGTTCATCTCCGACACCATCGCCCCCGCGGCGGTGGCCTGCTTGGCGAACCCGGAGACCGCCTCGAAGCCGTGCGAATGGACGGGGAGCTGGTTCTGGGCGAGGACGACCGTGGTGGTTCCCATCGCCTCTCCCAGCGCGTGGTTGGAAAGGCCGGGCCCCTGCCCGCGGTGGAGAGGAGCCCGTCCGCCGAGGTTCGGAAGGGCGAAGGTGGTGGTTCCGTTGCCGCCGTAGGTGGTCCCGAGCAGGGAGAACAACGCGGAGTATTGCTGGATGGGAAGGATCTGTCCGTTGCACGTCAACCAGCCGAAGGGGGCGTAGGTGCAGGCGAAGAGGCGGATTTCGCCGAGGAACGGTTCTGCCATGGTGTTCTCCTTAACCTCTGCTGGGGTAGATGCCGGCGTAGCAGACGATGAAGTCGACGCACAGGGTGGGCATCATGTTGGAATGGGCCTGCCCGCCCGCGTTGGGGACCACGGTTCCCGCGTTCAGCGGGGTCGTGGTCCCCGCCGACTTGGGGGAATACATCAGCGGAGGCGCGACGGCGTTGGCAAGGATCCTGTTCGTGGGATCGGTCGCGGTGGCGTTGGAGGCGATGACGCGGACCCCGTGGGCGTGCGCGGGAACTTGGGCCGCGGAAAGCACTACGGTTTCCGTCCCCGACGGCTGCCCCTGCGTCGCGGGGGCGTGGAGGGGGATCCTGCCGCGCAGGTCCGGGAGGGCGAAGGTGCTGGTCCCGTCCCCGCCGTACGTGGTCCCGAACAGGGTGAAGAGGACTTCGTACTGGCTGATGGACAGGATTTGTCCATCGCATTCGAGCCAGCCTTCCGGGGCGTAGTTCCCGGCGAACATGCGGATCTCGCCGACGTATGGGTCCATGTGCCGTTCTCCCGGTCAGGTTCTGGAGGGAAAGAGCCCTTGCAGGGCGATGCAGAAGTTCAGGGCCAGGCTGGGCTGCGTGTTGGAGTGCCCCGCTCCGGTTCCCACCGGATCCAGGCTGGAGGGGTCCAGGGTCCCGGTCTGCGAGGGATCGTCGGAGGCGTAGATGGCGGTCGCGGGTGCCGCGAGGATGTTCCCCGCGGGGAGGGGCTGGTCGGCCGTCTGCTTCGAGACGTCGATCAGGTGGTTGTGCAGGGGGACCTCGGCCGCCAACAGGGCGTGGGTCGCCTCTCCGCCCATGGCGCCCTGGACGCCCTGGATGGTTCCGGCTGGTCCGTTCGCGTGGACGGCGGTCGCCCCGTTCAGGTTCGGCAGACAGAACGTGGTGGTTCCGTTGCCGCCGTAGGTGATCCCCAACAGGGCGAACAAGGCCTGGTTCTGGGCGATCGGCATGACCTGTCCGTTGCAGGGTGCCCAGCCCTTGGGAGCGAAGCCGAATCCGAATGCGCGGATCTCGGATATGTACGGTTCGGCCATGGCGCGGGCTCCTCTCCGGGAAGTGATTGAGTATCAGTCGCAGATCGAATCTTAACCAATCAACGGCCACGAGGCACGGGGTTTTTCCGAATCCTTCCCCGGATGCGCGACTTGAAACAAGGCTCGAGCCCTGCGCCCAGCGAAGCGAAGGCGCCCCGAAAGGCCCGTCAGAAGGACTGAGGCTCGGATCGGAGATGCAGCCGAAGCGCCCGATCCCCGACGGCGTCCGCATCGGGACGCCGAGTGGGTGAGGAAGCGAGGATGCGCTCCGAGACGGGCCTCAGCGCCCGCTGATCTTTTCTTTTTCCTGTGCCAGCGCTTCCGATTCCGGGCCGTAGAGCGTCACCCGGTTGCGGCCGGCCTTCTTGGAGAAGTACATCCCCTTGTCCGCCCCGTCGATGAAGTCCTGCTTCACTCCGGCCATGTCCGGGAAGATGCAGACCCCGATGGAGATGGTGACGCGCAGGATCTTGCCCTCGTGGGGGATGGCCATGGCCTCCACCGCCGCCCGCACCCGTTCGGCGCCCAGCATGGCGCCGGAGGTGTTGCTCTGGGGCATGAGGACCACGAACTCCTCGCCGCCGTAGCGCGCCAACACGTCCGAGGCGCGGATGGCGCTCTGGGCGGCCCGGGCCACCTCCTTCAGCACCAGGTCGCCGATGGCGTGGCCGTAGGTGTCGTTGAAGATCTTGAAGTGGTCGATGTCGAACAGCATCAGCCCGATCTGCTGCCCGTACCGGCTGGCCACTTCGATCTGCTGGTTCAGGAGGCTCTGGAAATGGCGGTGGTTGGGCACCTGCGTGAGGCCGTCGATGGTGGCGAGCTTTTCCATCTCCTGGTACATCCGGGCGCGGGTGAGGGCGCCCGCGGCGATCGAGGCGATGGCCGCCAGGAGTCGGGCGTCGATCTCGGCGTAGGATCCCGCCTTGGCGGTCTCCAAGGTCAGCACCCCGAAGCATTGGCGATCGTCGTTCAGCAACGGTGCAGCCATGGTCTCGCGGCCGCTCCATCCCACCTCCGCGTCCAGCCGGGCCTCGAACACGGGATGCGATCCTTCCACGGCCTCCCGGACCAGCGCCTCCCGACCGGAGCGGAACACCGATCCCACGACGGAATTCGGATCCGTCGCGTCGAAATAGGCGCCCTTGGCCGGCAGCGGGACCGTGCCCGCGACGATCTGGATCTGGGCCATGTTGCGCTGGGGATTCCAGATGCTCACCGCCAGGCGCTCCATCGGGAACAGGTCGCGCAGGGCGGACTCCAGGACCGACAGCAGGTCGTCCGGTTGGAGGTGGCGGGTGAGGCGGGACTGGATCTCGTAGAAGGTGTTGGTGATCGCCGCCTGGCGCTGCACGGCGTTGCGGGCCGACTGGACCGTCACCAGCGCCGAGGCGATCCCGGCGAACCTCTTGAAGTACTGGTAGTGCTCGTCGCTGAAGGCGCGCGGGCTCTTGTGGTCCACCACCAGGAGGGCCTGGAGTTCGCCCGTCTCCTCGTTTCGCACCGGCAACGCCATGAGGGACAGGACCCGTTCCCCTTCCGGGTAGTATTCCGGGGACTCCCCGTAGTTGGCGATGTCGCCGGTGAGAAGCCCCGCGCGGATGGAGTGCCCCACCAGATTCTGACCAGGGGTGATCCGCGCGTCGGGCAGCACGTTCCCCTTGCCGAACTTGGCGTTCAGGACCAGGTCCCCGGTCGCCGGATCGGCCAGGAATCCCAGGGCCGAATAGGCGCGGAAGACCTTGTGCATGAGATGGACCACCGGACCCAGCAGCTTGGACATCTGCTGTCGGGCCTGTTCGTCCTGTTCGGACAGGATGGACCGGGAAAGGACCTGCGAGGCGGAGGGATCGACGTCGTCGAGCCCCGAACCGGGCGGGTCTTCCCACGCGCTGCCCACCCGGGAGCGCGACACGGCCCCGGAGGCGCGGATGTCCGACGGGGGTGGAGGCGGGGGGAGGATGCCGGAGGCCATCGCCCGGGAAAAGGACCCGCTGGAGGAGGCGGCCACCGTCACGGAGGGCGTGCTCGCGGGAGCGTCGGGGGTCGTGGAGGCGTAGGTCAGCCCTCCTCTGCCGCCCGGGGTCGCATCCATCCGGGCCCGGGGGGAGTTCGCCTTCTGGAAGGCGTAGTGGCAGAAAAGGAAAAGGGCACCCCAGAGCACGGCTTGGAGAACCAGGGTTTCGGTCTCCATCGCGGGCATTCGGACGGGTCCCCACATTGCCAGCTTCCCGGCGAGGAAGGGTGCCGCGGCGATTCCGAACGCGGCGGCGACCAGATGCCAGCGGTCGCGCTTGGAACCGGCGATCGGGAGCAACGGCAGCGTCCAGATCCCGAGCGCGACCGGGTACCACAGCGGATCTTCCGGGGTCAACAGGACCTGGGCGAGGATCGCTCCCAAGGCGGAAAGCGCCCCGAAGCATCCCGACCTCCTCAGTTCGGCGCGCAGGAACAAGGCGGAGAATGCCGCAGCCGCGCTCGCCAATCCGAAGACCACCAGGCCCCGCACCCCGGAAATTCCCGGGAGCAGGTGAGATCCCACGAACCATCCCGTCGCTGCCAGAATCCACAGGATGGAGGCCAAGGCCTGAAGGAACACTCCCACTTGGGAAACCTCCCAGATCGTCAAATGTATGTTCGGTTCCCTTTCATACCATTTTCAAGCCTGGACTGCCAAGCGGGAAGGAGCATGGTCGCATCGTGGGATTCCGCAGCATCACTTCCTGGTGGCCACGTTCGAGGCTGCTTCGCCAGGTCCGCAAGGCGCTCGAGTCCACGGTTTCCTCCGCGCCTCCCCCCCGTTCGCTCCTCAACGGTTCGGGAGTGATCCTGGTCCCCGCGGATCCGGTGGAGGCGGCGCTCACCGCGTTGGCCGTTCGGGATTTCTGTCTGCAGCTCTCCTGCCCGGTCCGGCTCGCCGGTCCTCCCCGAAGCCTGCGCTGGATTCCCGACCAGCCCGGAACCTCGCCCATCGAGATTCCGGAGACCCTCGGGGGGCGGACGTTTTCGGAATGGCTCGAGTACCATCGAGCCCACCGCGCCGACTGGTGCCTGCTGGTCTCGCCCCATCCCACCGTGCTCGAAGAGGCTTGCTTGGCTTGGTTGGGCATGGGAACGCGATTCGCCGCCTTCGGGGCCTGCCATTCGAAGGCGGCGAACGTGCTGATCCAGACCGATCCGGAATCCTCCCTGGACACACGCACCCGCCGACTCTTGCGAGTTCTGCAACCCGAACTGCCCGCCCTCCGGAATCGCCCCGCCACCACGACCGGCCCCGTGCTCGTCGAAGTTCCACCCGATCTCCTCGAGAAGGGAGCCAGGTCCCGGGAGTGGATGCGCAGGATCACGGAGATGGCGAACCAGCACCCGATCCTCCTGGCGCACTCCGAGGCCCTGCCCGAATCCATCCACGATCTGGTGCGTTCCTTCGGGCCCAAGGTGGCCTTGGCGCACCTCTCCTCCGCCCACGAGGTGCAGGAACTGGCGAGAAGGACGGGTCGATGGGTGGCATCGCGCACTCCCGCCTCGGCCTTGGCGGCCTTGGAGGGCTGCAATGTCCACCTGGTGGGCCGTTCGCACGGGGCGGACGATTTCCCCCATCCGGAGCGTTTGACGATTTCCGCTAAAATCGACGGGCTCGATCCAGACTCCTTGGTGTAGATTTAGCCGCTCCCGGGATGTAGCTCAGCTGGTAGAGTACCTGCTTTGGGAGCAGGTGGTCGCACGTTCGAATCGTGTCATCCCGACTCCGGTCTCGGGTTTAAATTGAAGCTTTCGTACCAGGCCGGCTCCTCACAGCCCCTTAGGAGATCCCATGGCAGCCAAGGAAGAAGCTCTCGTCCTCAAATACCTCAAGAAGAATCCAGGGACGGAGGCGATGGATGTTGCCTTCGGAACCGACTTGGACGAGGCGATTGTCAAGGAAACGCTCCAACAGCTTCTGTCCAAGCGACAGGTGTTGGTCAAGGTGGACGCCCAGGGGGTGTCCACCTGGGTCGTTGGGGACCCCTCCAAGTCCGCTCCGGTCTCCAGACCCATCGTCGCCTCGGAGTCCACCCCACCCGCCTCGTTCGATCGGCCCGCACCTCCTCCTTCCCGCTCTGTGGACCGAGTCGTGGAAGAGTCGGAACCGAGTTCCGGCGGTACGGGGAAGGGATTCGTGTTCTTCATCGTCCTGCTGTTCGCACTGATTTCGGTGGGGGCCTCCTGGTACTTGGCCGGAATGCAGATCCAGGCGGCGAAGTCGAGCTTCGACCTCCAGCTGAAGACGGCCGAAGATTCCGTGGGCTTCTACAAGATCACCACCAACCAGCAGTTGGACGCCATCCGGCAGGACATCAAGAAGCTCCAGGCACCTCCTGCGCCCGCCCCGGAAGAAAAGGTCTCGAAGAAGGCCGAGAAAAAGTCCAAGAAGGGCAAGAAGCACAAGAAGTGAGAGAGGTCTCCGACTGAATTTTCCGGTCGATTCCCTGAAAGAGCGCCTCGTCGCGGCACACCGCGGCGGGGCGCATCTCGTTTTGAAGGCACCCACGGGATCGGGCAAGAGCACCCGGGTCCCTTTACATCTGCTGGACTCGGGCGCCCCGGGGACGGTCTGGATGGTCGAGCCGCGGCGTCTCGCGGTCCGGACCCTGGCACGGTGGGTGGCGAACGGGATCGGCGAGGAACCAGGAGGCCGGATCGGCTACCAGGTGCGGTTCGACCGCAAAGCCTCCGAACGGACCAAGATTCTCTTCCTGACCCCCGGCGTGGCGCTCCGACTGTGGAGCGATCCCGCGGTCCGCGCCTCGGTCGGTGCGGTGGTGCTGGACGAATTCCACGAACGCGGAGCCGAAGCCGACGCCTTGGCCGCGCTCGTGCTTCGCGACAGGATCGCGGGGAGGGGAGGTCCGTCGCTATGGATCCTCTCGGCCACCATCGACACCTCCACATGGAAGGCTTGGCTCTCCCAAGCCGGCCCGGTGGAGGTCCTGGAAAGCGAAGGGCGGTTGCATCCGGTGGTCGTCTCGCACCATCCTCCCCGCGCTGGCTCGTCCATTCCCGATTCCGTCGCGCTGGCGGTCCGCGAGTTGGTGCGCACCGGACCAGAAGGCGACATCCTCTGCTTCGTGCCCGGGGTGGGGGAGATCCGCCGGACCATCGAGCTCCTTTCCGGGCTTCGTCATCCCTCCTTCGAGCTCCGTGCCCTTCCCTTGCACGCCGAACTGGAGCCCGACGAACAGGACGCAGCCCTGCGACCGGCTCCCCCGGGCTGCTTGAACGTCGTGGTGGCGACCAACGTGGCGGAAACCTCCCTGACCCTCCCCGGTGTGCGGCATGTGGTGGATTCCGGCTATGTCCGTTCCGCTCGCCACGACCCGCTTCGAGGCTTGGACACCCTCTACACCGTGCGGGCCAGCCTCCGGTCGGCCGACCAGCGGGCGGGTCGCGCGGGGCGCGTGGCGGCGGGAACCTGCTGGCGCCTTTGGCAAGAGACCGATCTTCCCCCGGACGACGAGACTCCGGAGATCCTTCGTCTGGACTTGTCGCCGCTTTGGCTCCAACTGTCGGGTCGGGAGGATCCGTCGTCCCTTCCCTGGCCCAGCCCGCCCACGGCCGAACGGGTCGCGGCAGCCCGCGGTTTGCTGGAACGGCTCGGGGCGCTGGACGCCGCCGGTCGCCGAATCGAGATGGGCGACCATCTCTCCGCCCTGCCCGTTTCGCCCCGGACGGCTCGGGTGCTGGTGGAGGCGCGTCGGTTGGGAGGTGCAGTGGCGGCGGTCGATTGGGCCGTCCGAAGGGAATCGAGGGGCGGTGAGGGCGAACGACTCCGGAAGGCCCTGCGCGAATTCATCCGGCCCGCTCCAGTCCGGGAGGTTCCGCTGGGACGCCTGTTGCTGCCCGCGTTCTCGGATCGACTCGCGGTCCGGACGGAGTCCGACCGATGGCGGCTTCCGGATGGACGGGTCGCGGAGGGTACGGGCGAAGGGCGGATCGGGCTCGCTTTGGAGGTTCAGGAGACAGCGAATTCGAAGGGAACCTCGTTGAAACTGCGCGACCTGGAACCCGTCGAGCCCCAATGGGTGGACGATGCGTTCCCCGGGCGCATCGCCAATTCCTTGGAGATCGAATGGGATTCCCGTTCGCGCCGGATTGTGGGCCGCGAAGTCGCCCGGCTGGAAGGCTTGGAACTGTGGTCCAGGTCCGTGGACGACAATCGCTTGCCCAGGCTCCAGGTGGAGGAGAGGCTCGCCGATCTCGTCGAATCGGGTGCGATCCGCTGGAAGTGGGGGCAAGACGAGGACGATTGGGTGGAGCGGACGCGGTTGGTGGCGAAGGTCTTTCCGGAGAAGCGACTCAGTGCCTTTTCCGACGAGGATCTTGCCCTGGTGCGTTCCGCGCTGGTGGAAGGCTGCCTGGCGGGTGCGGGCGTGGAAGGTCGGGAGGTGCTGCCCTTCCTGCGGGAAGTCCAGGGTTCCGAACAGATCGCTTTCGTGGAACGGATGGCACCGCGGCAGGCCACCCTTGCCAGCGGCCGCAAGGCGCGCATCGCCTACCAGAGCGACGGGACCGCACTGGTTTCGGCCCGGATCGGCGACTTCGCTGGAGTCAAGCAGGACTCCATCCGGATCGCCCAGGGCCGCGTGCCCATGCTCTTCGAGATCCTGGCGCCCAACCACCGGCCCGTGCAGCGCACGGCGGACCTGGATGGGTTCTGGGAACGTTCGTACCCCGCCATCAAAGCCGACCTGAAACGGCGCTACCCCCGACATCCCTGGCCCTGAGGACCGGGGAAAACCGTCCCTGGCATAATTCATCAGCCGCTCATCCTGAGGAGCCTCCTGCGAGGATGCGTCTCGAAGGGTGTGCGGTGCCCCCGATGTTGCAGATCCATTTCAGAATTGTTTCAACGGACTGCCTCGTCCTACGTTTGCCGCGCGCTCGAAGCGAGCCCAGGAGGCCCTACCCGAAATGTTCAAGCTGATCCCCACGGACGAAAAGTTCTTCGACATGTTCAGCCAGTCTGCGGCACTCTTCCGCAAGGGGGCCGGAATCCTCCGGGAAATCGCCCAGGACGGATCCACCCTCCGGCAGAACGCCGCGAAGCTGGAGAGGTTGGAGCACGATGCCGACCAGGTCACCCACGAGGTCCTGGTGCGGCTGGATCGGAGTTTCATCACCCCCATCGACCGCGAGGACATCCACCGGCTGGCCCTGGCCTTGGACGACTGCATGGACACCATGGAAGCCGCCGCCGACCACATGGTCCTCTACGGGATCAAGACCATCACCGAGCCGGTCAAGGCGCTTTCCGAACACATCGAGGCCCAGGCCGACCAGATCGTCCAGATGATGCCCCTGGTCAAGTCGCTGAAATGGGATCTGGTGCGTCCCTTCTGCATCGAGATCAACCGGTTGGAGAACGAGGCCGACCGGGTGACCCGGCATGCGCTGGGCGACCTGTTCTCCGGTGGGATGGACACCTTGGACGTGATCCGCTGGAGGGACATCTACAACTTCCTGGAGGGGACCACCGACAAGGCCGAGGATGTCGCCGGCATCGTCGAAGGCATCGTTCTGAAGCACGGCTGACCGACCATGTCATCCACACTCGTCCTGATCGTCGTCCTGGCGCTTTTCTTCGACTACCTCAACGGCATGCACGATGCGGCCAACGCGATCGCGACGGGCATCTCCACCCGCGCCCTCTCGCCGCGCTACGCCGTCCTCATGGCCGCGGCCCTCAACTTCCTGGGAGCCTTCCTCTCCACCGCCGTGGCCAAGACCATCGGAGGAGACATCGCGGACGCCTCCCTGGTGCACTCGTCGACCGTGGCCGTGGCATTGGTGGCGGCCATCCTCTGGAACATCCTCACCTGGGCCAAGGGGATCCCGTCCAGTTCCTCCCACGCCCTGGTGGGGGGGGTGATCGGCGCGGTGGTGGCCTCCAACGGCCTGTCCGCGCTGAAGTACGGAGGGATCCTCCGGATCGTGAAGGCCCTGGTGGTGTCGCCAGCGGTGGGATTCGGACTGGGATTCGCCATCATGGTGGCCCTCATGTGGCTCTTCCGCCGGTCCGCCCCGGGCAAGCTCAATCGCCGGTTCCGGGTGATGCAGTGGTTTTCCGCGGGGTTCCTGGCTCTCTCGCACGGTTCCAACGACGCGCAGAAATCCATGGGCCTCATCGCCATGGCCCTGGTCTCGGCCGGACTGATGGACCCCCACCACATGTACGTCCCCTTGTGGACCAAGATCGCCTGCGCGTTGGCCATGGCGATCGGGACCTCGACGGGCGGTTGGCGGATCATCAAGACCATGGGTTCGAAGATGATCAAGCTGCAGCCCATCAACGGATTCGCGGCCGAGATCGCCTCGTCGGCGGTGATCCTCACCGCCAGCCGATGGGGGCTGCCGGTCTCCACCACCCATTGCATCTCGGGTTCCATCATGGGCGTGGGTTCCTCCAAGCGCCTGAGCGCCGTCCGCTGGGGCGTGGCGCGCCAGATGACCGTGGCCTGGGTCTTCACCATCCCCGCGACCGCATTGGTTGGATATCTGCTCGAAGCCGCATTCCTGCATCTGGGTGGGCGCTGAGCCACAGAGACAGATTGATGGAACGTATAATCGACCATAATTCGAATGTTTTCTGTCCATCCAAGTGCCCAACCTGCCGATGAGGATGGATTGGGGGCCATTTCGTCTCCATGCCATGCCAGGAGCGATCCCCATGAATCCAATCCAAGGCACCCCCCAGAATTCCGTCCAGCCACCGCCTCCGCCAGTGGTGCCGAAAACCGCGGCGGGTCAGGACAGCGCGGCCCACGAGGCCATGGAGACCGCGAGCCAGACCAAGGCCGAGGCCGCAAAAGGCGATCAGCAGGCCACCCGGAAGTTGGCCTTGGCCGCCGCACACGCGCACAAGGCACCGCCGCCTCCGGTCAAGACTCCCACGACGGGGAACAGCGTCAACGTGACGGCTTGAGGCTCCCGGGGTTCTAGAACATCCAGCCCAGGCCCAGGTTGACCCTCTCCTTGGTCGATTCCTTCCGGAACCACTGGTAGTCCGCCTTGACCACGATGGTGGAGATGGGCTTGAAGGACGCTCCCGCGGTCAGGACCTGGTCGGCGTCGGCAGGATCGGCCACGAATCCGTCGGGCATCCGCAACTCGGCGTCGTAGCCTTCCACGCGAGCGAACGGGGTCACGGTGCATTCCCCGTGTCGAAAGACCGTGTAGGCCGCCTGGACCAACCAGCCGTAGATCTCGCCAGGCACGTACGGGTGGGGGGCTCCGGTGTTCGCCGAGTCGTAGCTCCGGATCCGGCCATCGATCTGCTCGGCCTGTTGGATGGCCCCGAGGGTGTAGAGTCCTTCCAGGTCCCAGCCGTCGTGCTGCCAGTGCGCATGGATATCGCCCAGGGTGAGCAGCCCCCCCAGTCCGGAGAAGTCGGGGAGGGAGGGGTCGGCCCGGTGGTCGGCATTGTCCTGGAGCGTGTTTCCCGCGAAGATCCCCGCCCCAACCCGCAGGCCGGGAACGCCTTGGAAGTTCAGGGCACCGTAGCCGGAAAGATCGCTCGCCTTGGCCAGTTGCAGTTCCTGATGGCTGGCGGCGAGAGGGTATCCCGCGTCGTCCATCTTGGCCAGATCGAACCCGGTGACCAGTCCCAGGTCCCAGGCGAAGCCGGACGCGGTGGAGCCATACAGGCTGACACCCCCTTCGCGCCAGGTGGTGGGAATGATCCGCGTCTCCACCTCGTTGCGCTCCACTCCGAAGAAGACCGGCGGTTCATGGGACTGGTTCAAAAGGCCGATGGGCATCAGGAAGAGACCGGCCTTGAGTTGGACGCTCCCCGAGAAGGCGTAGCTCAGCCAGGCCTGCTCGATTTCGCTCTCCCCCTGGTCGTCGAAGCTGGTGACGGCGTGTTCCCACTCCACCTCGCTGTAGAGGCTCCAACGCTCGTCGAAGGTGTGGCTCAGGAAGATCACGAACCGCTTCAGGTCGGCCTGGTCCGTGCCGGGAGCGTTCAGGTAGTGGTCGTACCCGATCTCTCCGTAGCCCCCGATGGAGGTGGATTCCAGGCTTGGGGCGGATTTCTCCACCGAGCCGGTGCCCGGATCGGTTCTGGCAGGGGAAGGCCTGGACGTCGCTGTGTCCGCAACGCCTCTGGTGGTGTCCATGTCGGCCGCCCCGGCGAAGGCGGCGGCGGCGAGAGCCAGGGAAATGGCTCGGATGGTCGTGGTGTTCAAGATCGCTCCCGGGTTCAAGTTGATACTAAGAATGAGACGCAATCTTAATATTAACTAGGACCTGCCGTCAAGGGAGGCTCACACCCCGACGCGATCGAACTCCGTGGAGGCGCGCTCCAGCCAGGTCCGCACCCGAAGGCGCTCCAGGATTCCCAAGGCGGCATGGGCGGCGTCGGTGGGATTCATGGCGGCCCAGAAGCTCGCGCCCTGTGCGTCGATGCGGCGCATGCTCTCGTCGCCGAGCTTGCGGATGCGCACGATCTTGGCGCCCATCTCCTCGGCGCGGCGCTGCAGGCCGGACTCCTCCAGGAGGTCGAACCGGTCGCCGTGGATCTCGTTGAGGGCCAGCACCAGTTCCATGCGCCCCCCGAAGCGGTCCAGGAGCTGGCGCAACAGTTCCACCGAGTCGCGACCGGCGTCCATCACGTGCCACCATACCAGCGAGAACCCGATCTCACCGGCCACGTTCAGCAACTGGGACTCCTCGATCCAACGGGAGAGGGCCGGGGAGGTCTGTGCGGCCAGGTCCACCAAAACTCGCTGCTCGGGCGACTGGGCGGCGGCGTCCACGATGCGGTCCAGGCTCTGGACCTCGTCCACCTCAACCAGGGTCGCGAAGTCGGCGTAGTAGCGCAGGAGCGAGGCGTGCGACCGGTCGGTGTCGAAGGCCGCGAACGGAATCTGTCGGTCGATCAGGTGCTGCGCCATCAACCGCGCCACCAGGGACTTGCCCACGCCGCCCTTTTCACCGCCGATGAAGTGGATCCTGCCCATGGCTTTCGCCTCCTGCCTTGTGTGGATAAACCGAGAGCTGTCGAAAGGGACAAGGTAACGATCTGGCTGCGTCGGGCTGGACGCCCTGCGGGCGGCCGGATCCAATGCCGATCGGCAAAGTCTGAGATTTTTTCTCGATTGCGCAAGATTCTTGTTGCGTCATTAGATGTTGCTACATATATTGTAGGTATGGCGATTGACGAGGAGATCCAACAGACCAAGTGGGAGAGTTTCCGGCAAAAGGCCATGGTGAACACGATGTTCACCAGCCGGGTGCTGGAAGCGGCGAGCGCGGCGATGCTCAAGGAGCACCATCTCACGTTGCCCCAGTACAACATCCTGCGGATCCTGCGCGGTCGGAAAGGCGATCCCTCCACGGTGAAGCTTCTGACCGAGCGCATGCTCGACAAGTCGAGCAACGCCTCGCGCCTGGTCGACACGCTGCTGGAGAAGGGGCTGGTCCAAAGGGTGCCGTGCCCCAACGACCGGCGCGCGGTGGAAGTGACCATCACGGCGGCCGGCCTGGAGGTCCTTTCGGGGATCGACCCGAAGCTGAGCGCCCGCGACCGCACCGACCCCTCCTTCACCGAAGCCGATGCCGAGACCCTTTCCGATCTCCTCGACCGCTTCCGAGCCGTCGTCCGATCCGAAATCGAAACCCTCACCCTCTGATCCCGACCGGACCGGGATCGGCGAACCAAAGGAGCTGCCCATGGACACCACCATCAAGAATCGTCAGGTCGAGCGATTGGTGAACGGACGCGCCACCTCCGACGGAGCGGGCGTGAAGCTCACCCGCGTGCTCACCCAGGACCTCCAGCATCGGCTCGATCCGTTCCTGATGCTCGACGCCTTCAGGAACGAGGACCCGAAGGACTACATCGGCGGCTTTCCCGACCATCCCCACCGCGGGATCGAAACGATCACCTACATGTTGGCGGGACGCATGCGCCACCACGACAGCGCAGGGAATTCCGGCCTGCTCGGGCCCGGAGGCGCCCAATGGATGACAGCCGGAAGCGGCCTGATCCATTCCGAACTCCCGGAGCAGGAGCAGGGTTTGATGGAAGGCTTCCAGCTCTGGCTGAACCTGCCCTCGCACCGGAAGATGGCGCCGCCGCACTACCGCGACATCCCGTCGGATTCCATTCCCGAATTCGTCGAGGAGAATGGAACGAAGGTCCGGGTGATCGCGGGTTCCAGCCACGGCGTGGAGGGCGCCATGACGCGCCCCGACACCGAGCCGCTCTACCTGGACGTGCATCTGGCGGCGGGAGGAAGCTTCGTGCAGACGCTT
>JGI12269J14319_10002022_pt1 | contig 19904 bp, 20 predicted proteins | sample PeaSoiSIISIP2007_FD_14319 | JGI IMG/M metagenome (IMG submission 14319)
AAGGTCCGGGCCGCCCATCCCACAGATGCCGACCCTTGATTACGGGTCATTCCGGCGAAGAGTGTATTTTTTTCGCGTCGGAAGATGCCCCGTGCTACAAAAAGGTTGCATTTTCTGAGTACTGAAGTAATATGTTACTTAGGACGCGGCGGTAAGCGTCCGATCCAATCGTGGTACCGCCCTTTCTTCCAGGTTCAAGAGCCGTAACCAACTGTCTCGTCACGAGGTGGACACTACTGCCTCGGACCAGGTTCGGAGAAACCTTTTATGGCGTGGTACGCTTATTGCCTCACTGAGCAACAGAACCTAAATAATGGAGTACGCACGCGGCGCCCTTTCCTCCTCGAGGGAATTCAAGGTGTGAATGGAGCCCCAGTCCTGAGCTATCCCAGCGGCGAGTTTGCTGTGGTAGTCAGCGAGTACGACCGCACCGCCGAGGGCGGCGAGAAGCTGGAAGACAAGACCGTTCTGGAACACGCGCGGGTCGTGAGTGTGTGTTTTCGGCAGGGCACCGTTCTTCCTTTCCGTTTCGGAACCATTTTCGACAGCGATGATGCCCTCCGGCAAGCGGTACGAACCAACCGCCGCGCTTTTGGCATGAGCGTTGCGCGGCTGCGCGGGAAAGCCGAGATGCACCTGAAGGTGCTGGTCAAGGATGGTTCGCTGCGAGCTGCCATCGCCGACGTAGTGCTACCGGATACCGTGGGCGGCGACTACCTGATCAAGCTGCGGGAAAAGGCCTCCAAGGATCGCGAACGTCAGACCAAAGCACGCGGGCTGGCAGTCCAGGTCCACAAGATGTTCAATCCCCTCGAAGAAGAGATTAGTTGCAAACGAGTAAACACCGACGGGATGATGATCGACATCGCCCACTTGATTGATTCGAAGTCGGTGGAGAAGTATCAGAACCGTTATAGCAGTGCGGCGAAGCAATTGAAGAATTGTGAGCTGGTTATCAGCGGACCCTGGCCACCCTATCACTTCCTGCCAGGCAAGCTGCGCACGGTCGCGGGCAATTCGTAGTTCGTAGCTCACGGACGCGACCTTGATGTGATTGCAACGGACTGATTTCCAAGTGGCATTTCCTGTTTGGAGTAGTGTCCTGCAGCCAATGTGCAGGAATGTGCATTGTATTGCCCCGGCCTTGGGGTCAGAAGACGTTGGTTGTGAAATCCGGACCCTCGCTAAGGTGCATGTTTACATAGGTTTGAACGTGCACCGTGAAGTTGGCTCGGGAACCTCCTTTTTTGGCGTGGCAAGTGCTCCTCTAGCAAGTAAGAAAAGAGGCCGCGCTTGACCTTCACTCTCCGTTCTCGACTTCTCACTCTTAGCCGGTCCGGCTGGCGGATCGGTCCTTTGCATCGCCTTTCCTGACATTTCCTACCTTTTGCCTCTTTTGAACTGTGGCCCCAGAAATGGGGCCGCTTTTTTTGTGGTCGAGTTAACAGTGAATCGCGGTTTCGAGATGTGACCGGGAATCCTTTTCGTTCGGAGCACATTCAAATACACTAGCCATCGACATGCGCCTGCAAATTGCCGCTGTACTCTTGTTCGCCACCACAGTTGTCATCCAGTGTGAGCCCGAAATTTTGAAGTCCGGCAGCGCGCCGGTAACGCCCGCTTCGGCCGAGAGGGCCGACTCGTCGCAATCCTCGCAGATGGCAAGCGAGCTGCGGGAATTGCGCGATGCCGCGCTCACCGATGACTACGCCTATCAGGAAGTTGCGCATCTGACCGACAACATCGGGCCACGAGCCATTGGGTCTGCCCAGGCCGCTGCCGCCGTGCAGTATGTTGCCGACGAATTGCGGAAACTTGGACTCGAGGTGCGCCTAGAAGAAGTCAAAGTTCCCCACTGGATGCGTGGAGTNGAGACGGCGGAGTTGGTNGAGTATCCNGGGCAGGCTCCCGGAGCGGGCCAGAAGATTGTACTGACGGCTTTAGGCGGAAACACGCCTACCCCTGCCGACGGAATCACNGCCGACGTTGTGGTCGTGACCAGCTTCGACGAGTTGAAGACGCTGGGCCACGAGAAAGTGGCGGGTAAGATTGTGCTGTTCAACGTTGCCTTCGACAAGCAGAAGGCGGCGAATGGAATGGCGGGTGAAGCCTATGGCGAAGCCGTAGCGTATCGCGGAGGCGGAGCGAAAGCGGCCGCGGAACTCGGCGCGGTTGCTTCGCTGGTGCGGTCGGTCGGCAATGCGGATTATCGTCTCCCGCATACTGGAGCGAGCACGTCCGCGGGGATTCCAGCCGGAGCCGTTACTAGCGAAGACGCTGGCTTGATCGCGCGACTTGCGGCTGAGGGTAAGGTTCGCATGCGGCTCACGTTGACGGCTCAGACTGGGCCGGAGGTTTTGAGCTACAACGTGGTCGCGGACCTTAAGGGTTCGGAGCATCCTGAGCAGGTGGTCATCGTTTCCGGGCATTTGGATTCCTGGGATCTCGGAACCGGCGCGATCGATGACGGTGCGGGAGTCGCGATTGCTATGGAAACTGCGGAGTTGGCGCAGCGGCTGCATCTGCATCCCAAACGCACGATCCGCGTGATTGCCTGGATGGATGAAGAAAACGGCGGGCGCGGTCACGACGCTTACGCCAGGGATCATGCAGCAGAACTTCCGAATCACGTGGCCGCCATCGAGAGCGACAACGGCGCGGCGCACCCTCTGGGTTTTTATGCCCGCATCAATCCCAAAGCTTTGCCGCTGTTGAAGCCGGTGCAGGATGTCCTGCAGTCGTTCGGAGCGAACCTGATCGAGTTGACAGAGCGCAGTCCGGGTTCCGACATCGCGCCGCTGGCGAAAGCTGGCGTGCCCGCGCTGGGAATTTTTCAGGACGCGCGTACGTATTTCAATTACCACCACACTGCCGCCGACACCTTGGACAAGATCGTCCCACAAGAGCTGCGCGAGAACGCGGCAGCCATGGCGGTCATGGGATGGGCGCTGGCGAACTTGCCGGAGCCCTTGCCGCGCTGAACTAGTCGCTCCCAGGTTTCGCAAAACCGGCGAGACCTGGGGCACCTGCACTCACGATCTTTTCCACATCCACGGTATTTAAGACACTACCGAATCCCCGAGGCTAGTTGACGCATCTCAATTTAGGCGCATATCATCTTCGTTTGGCCTTATGGGCGCAAACGAGCTAGGAAGGGCCATCAGCGGTGCAGTTATTATCCATGGACAAAAAGAAACTGGAATCATTCAAGAAGAGGCTGGAGACGCGGCAACATGAGTTGCGGCGCATGGTCTCGCGCACAGAGCAGGACGGGCGTACGGTCGATGAGGACTCGGCACAGGACATTGCTGACCGCGCCGCCAGCTCCTACACCAAGGAATTTCTCTTTCACCAGAGCAACAACGACCGCCAACTGCTGCAGATGGTCGAGGGCGCTTTGTCGCGCATCCGGGAAGGCAGCTTTGGCGAATGTATTTCCTGCGGTAAAGAGATCAACGCCAAACGGCTCGAAGCCGTGCCTTGGACTCGTCATTGCATCGAGTGCCAGGAGAAGGCGGAGCAGGGATTGCTGGAAGAGTCTCAGAAGTAGGCGTCCGCGGAGTGACGGCGCATCGGTCGAATGAGTTTTAAGTACTGCGCGCGAGATCCCTCGCCCCGCTGGGAGAAAGCGCGGGGTTTCAGGATGACGCCGTCATTAAGACAAGCCAAAGCCTTTGACGCTCCTGAATTTTGCCTGTTAGACTGAGTGATTGTCAGTCCCACGCTGACATATTCAGAAGGGAAGTCCGTGCGCGCAGAAACCCGTCATCAAATGAAGCAGGACCGGTTCAGCCGAGTCACCATCGACGCGGCGGAGAGAACCGCTCACTGGTCGGTTGAGCACAAGAGCAAATTGATTATTGCGGCGGTTGTGGTCGCGGTGGCGGCGGCGGCGGTCGTCGGGGGCTGGTATTACCTGGGTCAGCAGGATCAAAAGGCCAGTCTGGAGATGAGCCAGGCAGTGCGAACCCTGGATACGCCTGTGCGTCCTCCTAACATGCCGGCACAGCCGGACGCGCCGAGTTTTGCGAGTTCCGCAGAGCGGGCTACCGCGGCACACAAGCAGTTTCAGGCCATCGTCGACAAGTACCCTCATACCCACGCGGCTGAGTTCGCCCACTATTTTGTCGGCCTGACGGCGGCCGATCTCGGGGACAATGCCTCGGCTGAGCGGGAACTCCAGAAGGTAATTTCGTCGGCTGGCAGCGACGTTGCGGCGTTGGCCAGGATGGCGCTGGCTTCCGTTTACCGCAACACAGGCCGCGATAAGCAAGCGATTGATCTCTACAAACAGCTGGCGGCGAAGCCTACCAGCACGGTGGGTAAGGTGGCGGCTCAAATTGAACTTGCCGCTACGTATCGGACGGACAATCAGCCGCTCGAAGCCAAACGAATCTACGAAACCATCCAGAAAGAAAATCCTGCCAGCGAAGCCGCGCAGATGGCCTCGGCAAAACTGCAAGAGTTGAAGTAGGAGACTGTTCGCTCTCAGTTTTCGGACCACGCATCGGTTCTGGCCAGTGGTCATGGTATAATGACTATGGTCATTTGGGGTGGTCATGAAGACAATGCCGGCGGGACAGTTCAAAGCGCGATGCCTGAAAGTCATGGACGATGTGCAATCCACTCGTGAGCCAGTGGTGATCACGAAAAAGGGCCGTCCGGTGGCGAAGCTCGTGCCGGCGGAAGAAGCTTCGGATGAGTTTCTGGGCAAGCTTTCCGGTACGATGAAGATCGTGGGTGACATCACGCAGCCTATAGAAGACCCCGAGACTTGGGACGCTCTGCGGTGATCTTGTTAGACACGCACGTAGTGGTTTGGGCGGCGATCGAACCTAAGCGCCTTTCACGAGCAGCTAACTCCGCGCTGCTGCGGGCCCGCCGGGGCGATGGATTAGCAATGGCCTCTATCAGCCTGTGGGAGATGGCCTCGCTATTCGCACGACGCCGAATCGAAACCTACGGAACCATAGAGGCATCGATGCGTCAGGTCTTAGAGACCGTTGGCATTATCGTGAAACCCATCACGCAAGAGATCGCAGCCCTTGCCACACAGTTTCCGGAGAGTTATCCGCGCGATCCAGCCGATCGGCTCATCGGCGCAACCGCCCGTGCAGAAGGATTGGTTCTGGTCACACACGATGAAAAGATACGAAGCAGTCCACTGCTGAAAACAATCTGGTAAGTCCTTGGGGACGGCGCCCTCCGCACCACAGCTCCCGGGCCACAGTGCCTCATTTCCCTTTTCCTCGCTGGTTGAGTACGATGCTGTCCATATCCTGAAGCGCTACGAACATGGCAGTCATTACTCTGCGTATCAACGGCAGTGAGCGCAAGGCAGAAGTCGCGCCGGAGACTCCTTTGCTCTGGGTACTTCGCGACACCTTGGGATTGACGGGCACGAAATTTGGCTGTGGCGCTGGCCTGTGCGGCGCGTGCACGGTCCACATGGATGGAGCGCCTGTGCGTTCCTGTTCCACGCCGGTCTCGCAAGCTGCAACGAAGAACATCATTACCATTGAGGGATTATCCGCGAGCGGGCTGCATCCTTTGCAGGAGGCGTGGATCGCGGAGCAGGTTCCTCAGTGCGGCTATTGCCAGACCGGCCAGATCATGACTGCCGCGGCTTTGCTGGCAAAGACTCCTCAACCCTCTGATGAGCAAATTACCCAGGCGATGTTCGGCAACCTGTGCCGCTGCGGAACCTACGACCGGATTCGGCGCGCGATCCATCGGGCGGCGGCAGCCACGGGAGGTGGACGATGAGTCCGCTCTCGCGCCGCGAATTTCTTACGGCCGGCGTGGCGGCTGGCGCTGGACTTGTTATTGGATTTTATTTGCCCCACGGGAGTTCGCGTGGGACATTCGCACCCAACGCTTATCTGAAGGTTGCGCCGAACGGAAAGATCACTGTTGTGGTTGCGCGTTCGGAGATGGGACAGGGCGTGCGCACGTCGCTCCCAATGATTCTGGCGGAAGAACTTGAGGCGGACTGGAAACAGATCACAATCGAACAGGCAGGCGCGAGCACGCTCTATGGCGATCAGACAACGGGTGGCAGCGCCAGCGTGCGTACGACCTGGGATCCCATGCGGAAGGCTGGTGCGGCTGCCCGCGAAATGCTGATCAGCGCCGCTGCGTTGGAGTGGGGCGTTCCACGATCGGGCTGCAAGGCGAAGAAAAGCTTCGTGATTCACGATGCGTCCAGTCGGCGCCTGGCCTACGGGCGGTTGGTGGCCAGGGCTGCTAGGCTGCCGATCCCGACCGATGTGCCGTTGAAGCAAGCCCAGGATTACAAAATCGTCGGCAAGCCGCTTTTGCGGATCGATGTGCCTTCCAAGGTCGACGGCACGGCTGAGTTTGGCATTGATTTTCGTCTTCCTGGGATGAAGTACGCCGTGCTGGCGCGTTGTCCTGTGATTGGAGGCAAGGTCGCGAGTTTCGATGACAGGGAAACCAAAAAAATCTCCGGCGTCGGCTACGTGGGAAAGATCGGCGATTCGGCCGTAGCGGTTGTGGCTGACAGCGTTTGGAGTGCGATGGAAGGCCGGCGCAATCTGAATGTGCAATGGGACGAAGGGCCGAACAAGGATCTGAATTCGGCCGCGATCTTCGACTCGTTGAAGAAATCTGCTGCCAACAAGGCTGTGACTCTGTACTCCGCCGGAGATGTGTCGAAAGCGTCTGGACGCCGGATCGAAGCGGAATATCAGCTTCCTCTGATGGCGCATGCTGCGATGGAACCCGGCAATTGCACGGCGCAATTCCGCGGATCGAAGTGCGAACTCTGGGCTCCAACGCAGGTACCTCAGGACGTTCGCGACTCGGTAGCGCAGGCGATCGGGCTGGATCCCGATTGGGTGAAGGTCAATGTCACATTGATGGGCGGCGGATTTGGCCGACGGCTGGAGCACGACTATGGAGTCGAGGCAGCGCTGGTGTCGAAGGCGGCGAATGTTCCGGTGAAAGTGCTCTGGACGCGGGAAGACGATATGCGGAATTCGACCTATCGTCCGGCGAGCTTCCACAAACTAAGCGCGGTGCTGGATGGACAAGGCTGGCCGGTGGCGTTCACCCATCGCATCGTCGCGCCCTCGATCAGTGGACAAAAGGGAATGCCGACACCCAACGGAGTTGATCCCGATCTACCCGATGAAGCCGCGCTCATCTATTCTTTTCCCGCAGCGTTGCTGGAATACGTGATGACTGAGACGCCCGTCCCCCTCGGCTGGATGCGCTCGGTGTATGCGCTGCAGGCCGGGTTTGCCAGCGAATCCTTTATCGATGAACTCGCAGCGGTCGCGAAAAAAGATCCATTCGAATATCGAATGCACTTGCTGTCGAAAGATGAGGACATCAAGTATTTCGATACCGTCTGGCATACGGCGAGAATGCGGGGCGTGTTGCAGTTAGCCGCGGAAAAAGCAGGCTGGGGAAAGGCGCTGCCCGCTGGCCACTATCAGGGGATTGCCTGTTTCGGCTGCTTCAGCACCTATATGGCGGAGGTGGTGGAGATCTCGATGGAGAATGACCAGCCGCGCGTACACCGTGTCGTCGCCGCGATGGATTGTGGTCAAGTCGTGAACCCCAGCATTCTCGAACAGCAAATCAAGGGCGGAGTGATTTACGCGCTGACGAACGCTTTGCGCGCGCAGATCACGATTTACAAAGGGCGCGTGGTGCAGGGCAACTTCGACGACTATGCTCCCGTTCGCATGAACGAGGCTCCGCTGGTGGAAGCGTATTCGGTTCCGAGCACTGAGGTGCCAACTGGTGCCGGCGAGCCTCCAGTGCCTCCACTGGCGCCTGCTTTGTGCAATGCGATTTTCGCTGCGACCAGGAAGCGCATGCGGGCGTTGCCGATCCTGAGCTGATGCTTCGGAATCGAACTCTCATCACTGAGACGCGTTCCCGCCTACTGCCTCAGAAATGACATACAAGATCAAAATTCCCAGTTCCGGTTCGATGGGATGCCTGTAGCGTGGATGAGGAAAGACGAAGTAATACACCAGCGGATAAAAGACAACCAGCCAAAAGAAGAGCCATGCGCCCGGCCTGTGCTGGCGTAGCGCCCGTCCCAGTCCCCAGAAAGCCAACACTGAAGAAGCAAGGAATAGAGACTTCCTGAAGAATGCCGAGACAGGATTCTCCCCTGCTTTCGGAAGCCCAGCCCAGTAGTAGATAAAACGTTTCACACTGAGGGCGGCAAACCGCGCGTAGTCCTCGCGAATGTAGGCCACCGCTTCTCGTTTACGTTCGGCTACGTAAGCAAGTTCGCCCAGGTCGCGATAGCGCCGCATCTCGAGAACATTCTTGGTGGGGTGGAGATAATCCATCCAGGTGCCGTCGGCACCGGGGCCGTTGCCCAGTCGCAGTTCAGCGCCAAAGTTCGAGCGGATGAAAACAAATTTCCCAAATACACCGTGGTTGCGCACCAGCCATGGTGTTGCGCAAGCAGCAAAAATGACGGATGCCAGAACTACTCCGGCGAGCGAACGTTTGCCGAGTCTCGCGCGCTGATACCAAACCCACAACCCGGAAACTGGCAGAAAAGACAGCAGAGCGGTGTTGGTTAGCGCGGCCACGCCCCACAGCAGGCCAAACTGTAGCCACGGCTTCATTCCGTCCCGCTCGGCCATTTCAAGCGCAAGCAAGAAAATGATGGCCAGCAAAAGTGCCGCAAGGCTGGTCTCCCACACCCAGCGGGTGCACCAGAAAATCACGGACGGCAGCAGAGCCCACGTCCAGGACGTCCACACGGCAACTCTTTCGTCGAAGCATCTTTTCGCGATTAGAAAAATGGGAATGCAGGTGAGAGCGGAGAAAATACTGTTGAGACTCAGCAGTACGAGAGCCGAGGTGCGGCTGTAAATTCCAAACAAGCGAAAAACGCAAGCGATCAGAAAAGGATAAAGCGGGGGTTCCCATGCGGTAGGACCGGTCGTGTCATTGAAGGGACTACTAAATCCCTGGCCTTCGGCAAGCGAGCGCCCGATGCGTCCCATTTCAAAGCCAAAATCGAAATCTTTTTCGCTAGCTTGAACTGCAAGGCCTTTTTTATCGGAGCGGAATCTATAGGTATGTCCAATGACGATGTAGCCGAAGCGCACCGCGAAAGCGATAATCACTATCCAGAAAAAAGAGGTGCGCGCGTTTGCCCACCAACGCCGACGGGCGCTCAATAGTGCCGGCATTGGAGTCGTTGCAGCATCCATCGTTCTTAGGTTACCGCGAGCGAGCGTTCTAGCGCGGCCACAGCCAGCCGAAGGTCCCGGCGGTCAGCAAGCCGTAAACCAGCCCGTCGACAACCTCCTTGATGGTCATCGACCAAGGCTGGCCTTTCCAAATGCCGTCGCTCACGTGGCCCAAACCGTAGGCGAGGAAGGCCGCGGTCCCGACAACACGGAACACCACCAGATAGTTCGCTCCGAACGGAACCGTATGCGCGGTGAGATAGGCGACGAAGAAACCGATCAACAGGCAATAAACGAACCATTGCATCAGAAACTTCGGCATGGCAGGCGGCCCGCTGGGCATGACGGTCATAAACCCGACCGGCCCCTGCTTGTACCTTTCGATTGCCGCGGGCGACTTCATGTCCTTGTGTGTGTGGTAGGGGAAAACGTAGAAGCCCCGTTTCAGGTTGGCAGGCCGCAGCAAGGCGAGGAACTTGTCCTCGTCGGGGATCTGGTGGCAGTCGCTCTGATGGTATTTCAGCACGACGTGCATGATCGAGCTAGCGACAAAGACGATGACTGCCGACAGAACGATAGGCAGCCAAAGAGCGGCGAGAGAAACCATGAACAGCCTCCTCGATCGCGAAAGGTGAATGTCGGAATTCGCAGGCGACGTTACGCTGCTGCGCAGCGGAAGTCAAGCAAGACTGTTGCTGGTAGCGTCTGCTTGACACTCCGCTCCTGCGGCCTTTATCCTTAACTTTCGCTCCCTGGAGAAGTTACGCCTCTGAGCGTGCTTCCGCGTTCCTTCGCGGTGTCGGTTAGGGGTGCGGGGGACCTCGATGCTCATCGAAATCAAAGAGTTAGAACTCCATCCGATCGATTTTGAGGAGGAGTATCGCCCCGGCGTGCTGGACTTAGGGCCGGATCTTCGGCAGAGCACTCCGCTGCACGCTGGTGGACGTGCCCAACTGATCGAGGAGCACCACGGAAAGCATCAGCGGATCAAGGACATACGGCTCAGCGGAGAACTCTCGACAAAACTTGAGTTGCCTTGCGCCCGTTGCCTGGAGCCGGTGATTCAGGATGTAAGGCGCAACTTTGATCTGTTGTACCGGCCGCTCGGGGTCGATAGTGGCCGGGAGGAAATGTCGGTGACCGGCGCCGAGGCCGAGATCAGCTATTATCAGGGTGAGGGTTTGCTGCTGGAAGACGCGGTGCGGGAGCAGGTCCTGTTAGCCGTTCCCTTGAAAGTTATTTGCCGCGAGGATTGCAAGGGTCTTTGTCCGCATTGCGGCGCGAATCTGAACTTGGAGCAGTGTTCTTGCTCTGAGCCGATGGAAGATCCGCGGTGGACCGCGCTCAAAGATCTGCGCAGCAAGTTGGAAGATTGATCTTTTGCAGTCTGATCTAAAGGCGCACGAGCGAGGACGCTCGCGCTTACAAAAAGGAATCTAAATGCCAAATCCAAAACGGCGACACTCCAAAGCGCGCACCGGAAGCCGGCGCGCCCATGATTCTCTCAAGAGTCATGCACTCTCTGAATGTCCGAATTGCCACGAGCGCAAGATGCCGCATCGGGCTTGCCCCAAGTGCGGCTACTACAAAGGCCGCGAAGTTCTGGAAGTCAAGGAAGCCAGCTAGCGCCGCCGCCCCATGCCAAGCGTCATAGCCTTGGACGCGATGGGCTCGGACCGCAGGCCGAAGCCTGAGATCGAAGGCGCGATCCAGGCGACACGGCATTACGATGTCCACGTTCTCCTAGTGGGTCCGGAACCGGCTCTCCGGGCCGAGCTGGCGCGTTATCCCTCCGCAGCCGGACTTCCCATTGACGTCGTGCATGCCAGCGAAGTCATCCACATGGAAGACAAAGCGGTGCAGGCTGTGCGCGCCAAGCGGGATTCTTCCATGCGGGTTGGCCTGCGCCTGGTGCGCGACCGCCGCGCCTCGGGCTTCATCACGGCGGGCAACACTGGCGCCGCGATGGCCACGGCGAAAATGGTGCTGGGCGCGATCCCCGGCGTGGATCGGCCCGCGCTGGCAGCCATATTTCCCACCGCGATTGGCACCGTCGCCAGCCTTTTGGATGTCGGCGCTAATGTCGACAGCAAGGCGCACAATCTCGAGCAATTCGCGGTCATGGGGGAAATTTATTTTCGCACGATGTTTGGGACCAAGCGTCCGCGCGTTGGCTTGCTCTCCATCGGCGAGGAAGAAACCAAGGGAAACGAACTGACGCGGGAAGCGTTTCAACTTCTGAAAAAACTTCCCCTGAATTTCGTCGGCAACGTGGAAGGCCGCGATCTGTATAACGGCAAAGTGGACGTAATTGTCGCCGACGGATTTGTCGGCAATGTCGCGCTGAAGATTTCAGAAGGCGTGGCCAATCTGGTTCGATCGACGCTGAAGGAATCACTGAAAGCCACCATCACGCGTCAGGTGGGGTATTTGCTTTCGCGCAGCGCGTTTGCTGATTTCAAGAAGCGTCTTGACCACACCGAATATGGCGGCGCGCCGTTGCTTGGCGTTAGGGGCGTTTGCTTTATTACCCACGGATCGTCGAATTCCAATGCGATCAAGAACGCGATCCGCGTCGCGGCGGAGTTTGCCGAGCATCCGATTAACGTGGAGATTGAAAGAACGTTGACCGGGATTAGAGCGGCGAGGTCGGCTCGCGCTGGTACAAAAGACGTTGCCGGCAGCGTCTCTACAGTCGTCTCATGACTATGACAACTGCTTCACAAATTCTCACAGGTGGTCCCATCGCGTTTCTTTTTCCCGGCCAGGGGTCGCAAGCCGTCGGCATGGGCAAAGAACTCGCCGAAAACTATTCGATTGCGCGTCAGACATTTGAAGAAGCTGACGAAGCCCTTGGCTACAAGCTCTCACAACTTTGCATTGAAGGTCCCGAGGATCAACTTCGCCTGACTGAGATCACGCAGCCGGCGATCCTAACTGCGTCCGTCGCGGCTTGGCGCGTTGTGAACGCAAATGGCCTCAAGCCTCGTTTTGTCGCGGGACATAGCCTGGGAGAATACTCGGCGCACGTTGCGGCGGGAACGTTGAGCTTCGCCGATGCGGTGCGCACCGTACGGCATCGCGGTAAATACATGCAGGATGCAGTTCCCATTGGTGTTGGCACGATGGCGGCGATTCTCGGCATGGAATTCCAGAAAGTCGCCGCAGTTTGCCGCGACGCCGCGCAGGGTGAGGTTTGCGAACCCGCCAATATCAATTCGCCGGAGCAGATTGTTATTTCTGGTCACACAGCAGCAGTGGAGCGTGCTACCAAGCTGGCCGACGATCGCGGTGCCAAACGCGCCAAGGTCCTGCCAGTCAGCGCCCCATTTCATTGCTCCCTGATGAAGCCGGCGCAGGATCGGCTGGCCGCAGATCTGTCCGCCGTCACCTTCAATAATCCTGCAATCCGAGTCGTCTGCAACGCCGACGCCGCATTGCTTGAACACGCAGAGCCCAGCCGCGATGCGCTGATCCGCCAAGTTACAAGCGCCGTCAAATGGGAGCAGTCAATGCGTGTGCTCATCGCCCAGGGCGTGCAGACTTTCATGGAGGTGGGTCCGGGGAAAGTGCTTTGCGGCTTGATGCGTCAGATCGACCGCTCGAAAACCTGCCTCAACGTGGCGGACGAAGCATCGCTGCAGAAGACGCTGGAACAGCTTGTGGTCAAGGCTTAGGCAGGCGTCGCTACTCGCCGCGAATCATTCCGTGACCCAGGTCCACCAGTTGCCGCACTCTATGTCGCTGGGCGAGAACGATAATGTTTTGCTGGCTTTTTCCACCCACACGTACGCGTGTTCGGCACGAGAATTTATCGTGACCTGAATGATGACGCCGCTTCCTCCGCTTGGGCTGAGAGAACAATCCACCGAATACGACTTCACTTGACCCCATTCTCCTCCCGGGCCCCAGTCACGATAAAAGTCGTTGAACTCGTACTTGGAATATTGGCTCGGATGTTGCTTCCAGTTGGAATCGCGGAACCACACTGCATAAGCGCCTTCGTAATTCTGACTTTGCAGCGCCGCAAAGAAGTTGCTCGCCGCTTTCCGCTCGGGGTAGTTGCGATAGTGATAAAGCACCCACGCCGCAACGAGAACAAAAATGACAACAACGACGATACGCCTCCGGCGACGACGGTCGCGCGCAGGATCGTATTGTTCGGCGTCCATCAGTGTCATAGCTTGTATAAGCATAACGGAAACCGGCGAAGAACAAAAAGTTACCGGGCATTCGAATTGAGAAATTGAATAATCGGGTAATTGTGTGATTTAAGGGAGCGGCGGCAGAGAGTCTTTCAATTTCCAACTTACGCAATTCAAAAATTACCCAATCCTCACAGGGTACGCTTGAACAACGGCGTGGCTATGCTCAGGGTGATGACTGCAAAAATAGAGAGATAAAGCATGTCCGGCCAGATGGCGGCTATTCCCGTTTCCTTGAGCAGTATCGACTTGAAGCCGTGTACCGCAAAGGTGAATGGGTCCACAGCCGCAATGCCTCGCAACCACTTCGGAAACGCCTGGATCGGATAGATCGCGCCGCTAGGGAAAAAAAGAAGTGTATTGAGAATTCCAAAGATCGCCCGAGGCACGAGGGGATCTTCAACGCGAACCATAAGCAGGAACATCATGGTATTGAATGCGACTGAGGTAAGCACAATCAGGATCAGCAATTGGACAGCGGTGGCCGGGTTGAAAACCGTTCCTACACCCGCCAGTAGCGATCCAATCACCGTGATTACCACTCCGGTCATCACCGCCTTGATGGCCCCGGCAGCGTTCAGGCCAAACACCAATTCGGTCTTGGTGATGGGCGTAACCAAATATCCTTCGTGCACACCTCGGGCTTTGTCGTCGATATAAAGCATGCCTCCACCGATCATCACGGAGACGAACATTGCCAGCGTGATCGAGCCCGGCAACAGATACTTCATATACTCGATGTAAGGGTAAAGCTCCACAATCTGCAGCACGGTCTGCTGCAAGATGCGAGGTTCGACCGCAGGCTGATTAAGCGCAGTCGTGATGCTGGTGAGTTCGTCTTCAAGGGTCGAACTCATGAAGTTGTCGCTGTTGTCGACCACGAGGGCAATCCGCGGTTGATCCTGTTCATACACCCGCCGCGAGTATTGTGGCGGAATAATGACTGCGCCCTCGATCTTGCCGTTGCGCACGTCGTCCATGGCCGTTTTCGGGTCGTTGTAATAAATTGGCTCGAACGTCCGCATGTTGGAACGGACAGAATCGAAAGCCTCGCGGATCTTAAGCGCTTGCGTGCCGCCATCCTGATCGACCAGGCCCAGTTTCGCGTCACGAATCTTTCCGCCAAAGGCGTTGCCCAGCACAATGAGCTGCACCAGCGGAAAAATCATCGACGCCATCATCAGCGCGGGAGAACGAAAGAATTTCCGCATTTCACGTTCGACAATTGCCAAAATATGATTCATGGCTGCAATCCTGGCCTTTGCGGCATGGTGAAGGCATGCGCTTTCACCAGTTCGTCGCGCAACTGCCGCCCCGTGTAATGGACGAACACGTCGTCCAGCGAAGTGTTCTGCACGGAGAGTGATCGAACTCGAACGCCAGCCTTCACCGCCGCCTCCACCAGTTCAGTTGTGGTGCGCGATCCGTCTGCGGTCAGCACACGGTACATGCCCGCGCCCTCGTGCTGCACGGAAGTGACCTCAACTAGTTTCTTCAATCGATCTTCCCAATCCGCGGGCGCGTTCTCGAACTGCGCTTCAATCACATTCGATCCGGGCACGCTCGCTTTCAACGCCGGCGGCGTATCGAGCGCCACGAGCTTGCCGTGATCCACAATGGCAATGCGGTCGCACAGGCGATCAGCTTCGTCCATATAGTGAGTTGTGATCAAAATGGTGAGCTGCCGATGGCTTTTGATATTGGTCAACATCTCCCAGACGGCCACGCGAGAGACGGGATCAAGGCCGGTAGTCGGCTCGTCGAGAAAGAAAATCCGTGGACTGTGTACCAGGCCGCGGGCAATTTCGAGCCGGCGTCTCATTCCGCCAGACAAGGTCTTGGTTTGCGCCGAACGCCACTTCGTCAGGTCCACCAGTTCTAGCAACTCGTCAATCGCGGCCTTGCGCTTTTTTGCGGGAACGTCGTAGAGCTTGGCGTAGATATTGAGGTTTTCCTCGATGGTCAGGTCCAGATCGCTAGTCAGAGCTTGCGGAATTACTCCAATCGCCCGGCGAGCTGAATCTGGATCCTTTTGCACATCGTGACCAGCCACGCGCGCGGTTCCCGCAGTGATGGGAATGAGCGTCGTCATCATCCGTATCAGCGTGGATTTGCCCGCGCCGTTCGGTCCCAGCAAGCCGAAAATCTCTTCCTCCTTCACATTGAAAGACACGTCATCGACAGCGGTGAAATCGCCGTATTTCTTGACAATGTGTTGCACTTCGACGGCATTAGAGATAGCGGGATCGCCAGCTGCCCCGTGCCCGTTGCCGCGATCGCTGATCATGGCTGTTGTTCCGCCGAAACGTTTTCTCGCGAAGTGCCCTTGAGCTGTTCCGGCGAGACCAATACTTCCGCTGTCATGCCCGGAACGTATGCACCTTTTGGGTTGTCGAGCCGGACCTTGAGCACGATGGTGCGGATGTCACGCTTGCGCCGGCCGACATCGCGTTGAGTCGCAAAGTCTGCTTCCGCCGACTTGAAAAATACTCTGCCCGAAGTAATCGTGCCGCCAGGCATGCGAACCCGCAAAGTGTCCCCCAAACCAATATGATCGGCGTCGGTCTCAGGAATCGCGGCGCGCACCCACGTGTCGCCGAGATCGACAATGGTCACGATCGCCTGCCCGCCGTTCAACACTTCACCCTCCCGGGCGGCTCGCACTGAAACGGTGCCAGTCACCGGCGCATAAATCTTGGTGTACCCGAGACGTACCTCAGCTTCCTTCAGCATGCTTTCTGCATTTGCGACTTGCGCGCGTGTCGATTCAACCGTACTTTGGGCAGCATGAGCCTGATGGGTATTGGCAACGGCCGTATTCAGGTCGGCCTCAGCAGCGCTCACCTGATTCTTCAACGACTGCACCAGCGCCTTTTGCGCAGCCAGATTAGTCTCTGCCTGCACTCGGTCCTGATCAGAAGCAACGCCCTCTTTCGCGAGTTCAATCATTCGGCGGCTATCGCTATCGGTGCGCTCAAGAGTGGCTTCCGCCTGAAGCAACTGCGCCCGCGTGGACTGGAGCCGCGCCTGCGCATTGACCACACTGCTCGACGTCGATCCCTGCGTTGCCTGCAAAGTCGACTGGGTTTCGGCGACCTTGCTTTTCAAACTGTCGATGGTAGCCGCGGCCGCGCGTTCTTCCGCCTCGAGCTCCGATGGATCAAGCACCGCGATCAGATCGCCTTGTTTCACCTGCGTTCCCTCGTCGACGAGAAGCTTTGCCAATCGCCCCCCAAGCTGCGGGCTCACGATCACCTGGTTGGAATCGACTGTGCCGATCAGAATCAGATCCCGGTTGCGCGGCGTGGACAACAGGTAGTAGGTCAGCGATATGCTGAAGATCACGCCCAGAACGATTAGGAATTTATTGCGTACACTCACTTTCGTGCTCCTCGGTACTTTCCGTTGGGACGCAAGAACAGCGCAGCTGAAATAAAGTCCAGTACTGCCGCTCGACGCGCGGCAACCAGTGCCGGAGACAGTGGGTCTTTCCCAGTCATAAGGCGCATGACCGGCGCGCTGGTGAAATAGAAAACAATGATTGCAATCATGGAAGGAACGAAATGCAGGGGATCCACTTGCCGGAATTCGCCCCTCTTCTGCCCCGTCTTGAGGACGTCTGCTACGCGGCCAAATAGCGGGCGGAAATAGCGCGCGACGATTCCCTCAAGATGCTTCGGGCTGCCCCGGCCCGCACCCATCATTTCGCCTTGTACAATTCGCGGGTAAAGAGGATGGCTCGCCACGTAATCGAAGTGCGCGCCTGCATAGGCAAGAATCTTTTCGCGCGGCGGGAGATCGAGTGACAAGACTTCCCCAACGGAGGCAATCAGGCCTCCGAACACTTGATCGAGCACTGCCCCGTACAACGCCTCTTTGTCCTTGAAATAGTAATAAAGGAGAGCTTTGTTTACCTTGGCGGCGCGAGCGATAGCGTCCGTTCTCGCCCCAGCGACGCCTTCGCGAGCGAACTCCCGCACCGCAGCCTGCAAAATGGCGGCTCGGCTTTGCTCAGGACGCCCTCGAGACCCCAGACGCGGCTTAAAAATGACGGTTTTCATTAATTGTTATTAATTAACTGGTTAGTTAGATAGTAACAAGAACAGCCAAACAACGCAAGTACACTAAAGTGTGTGGGTAGAAGTTTACATTGGGGATCGCATTCTGCAACCGGTGCCCGTCCGTCAGGCCTAATCCGCCACTCGCAAAACGGTACCCTTGCCCCTCTCGATACCGTGGCCGGCAATTTCGCGTAGCGATGCCTCGACCGCGTTTCGCGATGCGAAATGGGTAAGCAGTCGAACCTGGTGCCTCCCGGAATCGCTCCTCGCCCACACCGCCGCGGCCCGGGCCACTCCAACCCGGTTTCGCTCCAGAATAGTTGTGATCAGCCCGATGTCGCTGGGGCTGGCCACGACGAAGCGAAGATAGTGTCGGCTGTCGCAATCGCGAGTGGCAGCTCCGACGCGCCCGACGCGGCTCACCGAAAACCCACGTTTGTGGCACGCAATGTCGACCACGTCAGAAAGCACTGCACTGGCGCTCGGCAGAGAACCCGCTCCTTTGCCCGAAAATAGCATTTCTCCGACGGCATCCCCGCGAACCAGTACGGCATTATTTTCATGACGAATGCCGGCGAGTTGATGCGACAGCGGCAGCAACACCGGAGCGCAGCCAAGCGCCACCGCTTCGTCGTTCAACTCCGCGGTCGCGATATGTTTGATCACGAAGCCCAACTCCCGGGCTGCCCGCACGTCATCGGCGGTAACGTCGCGAATTCCCTCTGCCTGAATCGCGTCGGCATTCACTTGCGCACCAAAAGCAAGCTCAGCAAGAATCTTCAGCTTCTGGGCCGCATCGTGGCCGTCGATGTCCAGCGCTGGGTCGGCTTCGGCAAAGCCCCTAGCCTGCGCGTTGCGAAGCGCATCTTCGAACTCGACGCCATCCTCCGTCATGCGCGTGAGAATGTAGTTGCAGGTGCCGTTCAGAATCCCGCCGAGTCTCTGAATGTGATTTCCCACCAGGCCATCCCGCAGGGCGCGGATGATGGGAATGCCGCCGCAAACGCTGGCTTCAAATCCCATGCGCACTTTCTGCAATTCTGCCGCTTTCATCAGGCTGAAACCGTCCAATGCCAGCAGAGCCTTGTTCGCGGTGACGACATGCTTTCCACGCTCGATCGCTTGCTCAATAAAACTTCGTGCAGGCTCGATCCCTCCAACCAGTTCCACCACCAAATCGCAACCATTATTCAGCACCTGGTCCGGTTGCGTTGTCAGAAGTGAACGATCCACGCCGTGGCGTTCTTTTTCGAGATCGCGAACCAAAATCTTCGTGATGCGCAACTCGACACCGGAACGCTGCCGGATAAGCGCTTCATTCCTGCCGACAAGCTCCACCAGGCCACGGCCAACCGTACCGCAGCCCAGCAGTCCGATTTTTAATTTACGTAGAGTCATCGACTTCTTTTCCGGAGTTACGCCGCCCCGCCTGCAATCGACGGCACCAGCAAGACTTCATCCCCGTCCCGAAAGGCATAACTGTTTCCGCCCAGGAATCGAATATCTTCTTCGTTGACATAGACATTTAAGAACCGGCGAATCTCACCGGCTTCATCCCGCAAATGCTGCTTCAAATCCGGGAACTGCTGATCGAGCGTGGAAAAAAGTTCTCCCAGGTTTGCCGCAGAACATTTGACCTCTCCAGTCCCTGATGTCAGGCGGCGCAGCGCAGTTGGAATCTGTACGGTAACGGTCATCTCAAGCCTCCACAGTTTTTGAAAAGTCTGAAGTGTCCAGTGTTCGCTGCCAGAATGTTTCGAACTCGGCGATCCGGGGTCGAATGGGTTCTTCCGCCTCATACTCGCCGGCGAGCACGTCGGTAGTCTTCAACCCGTTGCCGGTGATGCACAACACGGTCGTATCTTGCGGCGCGATGCGTCCTTGTTTATAAAGTTTGCGCGCGCACCCGGTGGTGACTCCACCTGCCGTCTCGGTAAAAATGCCTTCCGTCTGCGCCAGCAACTGGATGGCTTCGATCATTTCAGGATCGGAAACATCCTCCGCCCACCCGCCACTCTTGGTGATGGTCTTGATGGCATAGTGTCCGTCGGCCGGGTTGCCGATGGCGAGTGAGCGAGCCAGTGTGGCCGGCTTCTGCGGTTCTATATCGGCGTTGCCGGCCTTTACTGCCGTTGAAATGGGAGAGCATCCACTCGCCTGTGCACCGAAAAACTTTACCGGCTTTGCTTCGACTAATCCCAACTGAACCAATTCGTCGAACGCCTTTTTGATCTTCGTAATCAGCGATCCGCCGGCCATGGGTACGACAACGTTGTCCGGCAATCGCCATCCCAGTTGCTCGGCGATTTCGAATCCTACTGTCTTCGAACCCTCCGCATAGTAAGGGCGCAAATTCACGTTGACGAATCCCCAGCGACGTTCATCCGCAATCTGCGAACACAGTCGGTTCACCTGGTCATAGCTGCCCGCAATCCGCACCAGCT
>JGI12269J14319_10002026_pt1 | contig 19866 bp, 22 predicted proteins | sample PeaSoiSIISIP2007_FD_14319 | JGI IMG/M metagenome (IMG submission 14319)
GGCTTGGCAAGCCTATGTGATAACCAGACTACACTATGCCCGCGTTCTGAAGATCGGCCGCCTGGGGCGACGGCGAGCGCCACCAATCCGACCAATATAAACTACCTTGGAGGCCTTGGAACGGGCCGCCTGTGCCCCGGGCCCGTAGAGTGTAGACCCGGCCCGGTGGCCACCGACGTTGGGACGAACGCCGGAGCCCCGGCGGCACCTCTCCGGGGCGTTATTACGCCCGGTCGGCCGTGGCGGTGGAGCCCCCGGAGCGGTATCGATGGTAGACTGCTGGGCGGAGGGAGAAGCGGTTTGCCTCATCGCGCCGAATGAGCCGGCCCGACTCGTCCGACTGGCCCGAGGCCCCCAACGGGTCGGCGAGGACAGCGTGCTCGACCTTACCGAACTGCTGGGCCAGCCGGTGGGGGGGATGGTCACCTGGCTCGGCACCAACTACCGGGCCATCCGGCCGTCGCTCTCGGACCTTTTGTCGACGCTGCGACGGGGGGCCCAGATCGTCACTCCCAAGGATGCCGCCCAGATCATCCTCTTGGCCGGGGTGGCCCCCGGCGGTCGGGTCGCGGAAGCCGGTTCCGGTAGCGGGGCTCTCACGCTGGTCCTCGCGAGCGCCGTGGGACCGACCGGACGGGTGCTCTCCTGTGATCGCCGTCCAGAATTCCTCGAGAACGCCCGGTCGAACGTCGCGCGCGCCGGGTGGGGTGACCGGGTCGAGTTCCGGGCGAGGGACGTGGCGAAGGACGGCTGGGGGGAGGAGGGGTTCACGAGCGTAGTGCTCGACCTGGCCGAGCCGTGGGAGGTCCTCCGCTCCAGCCACGTTGCGCTCGTGAGCGGCGGGTATGTGGCGACCTACACCCCCACCTACAATCAATTGGAACGGACGGTCCGCCGTCTTCGCGAGGTCGGCTTTGGGGACGTCCGGGGGGTCGAGATCATCGAGCGGGGCATCCACGTGGGAGACGGAGGCACTCGGCCCGAGTTCGAAATGCTCGGTCACACCGGATTCCTCGCGTCGGCCCGGAAGGTCGTCTAGCGATGGTGCTCCCGTCGCTGTCGATCGGTGCCGCGGTCGGGGTGATCCTCTCGGCCGCATTCGTCTATGTCGAGGTCGGGCGGTATGCGACGCCCCAAGTCCCGGTCACCCTTTTCGAAGAGCGCCGGGAGATCTTCGCGTACACGGCGGGTCTGTTCGTCGGGATCCCGTTCGCCGTCGCCTACCTCCTCTACGCGCTCGCGATGGTGAACGGGGCCCTCCCCGGCGCCCTGCTCTTCCTCGGCCTGTTGGTCGGAGGGACCGAACTGGCCCAATGGGCCCTTCTCCGGAGCGCGTACTGGGGTCGCTCGGCCAGCGCCCCGTTCTACGCGCTGGGATTTCGAGCCTCCATCGGTGGAATCATCTCGCTCGCGATCGTGGCGCAGTACCTGGGCGGGACCACCCTCCAGGTGGTGGGAGTGCTTCTCGTGCTCCTCCAGTCCGTAGCGGTGGTCGGGCTGGAGGTCACGGGGGCTTTGTTCTCGCATCCTCCCGGCGGCCCCGAAGGGCGCACCGGCGGTGGGCCGTTACGGGCCGGAGTGTTCTCCGCAGTGGGGTTCTTCCTGCTCGGGCTTGGCCCATTGGCGGGGGAGGCTGGAAGCTTCGGAGGCGCAGCGCTCGCCCTGCTCGGGGCGCTCTACCTCTACCGGCGACTCCGTCTCCGCCTGTCGCTCATCCCGGCTCCGGGGGCCGGTCCGAGGCCGGAGCCCTTGGCGGAATCGTCCGCGTACGGACGGACGAAGGGCGGCCGACGGTAGTCTGGAGCTGCCCCGGGTCGCCGCCGTTCTGAGCTACCCTACGTGAGGATCGTGACCGACCATCCCACGAGGACGAAGAGCAGCAGGATGCTGATGATCAGGAGGACGAACTCCCCCCGGCGACGGGCGATGTAGGCGCGGGTCTCCTCAGCGGACGCACCGCCGGTCAATCCGGGCCGGAACTGGAGGTGGAGGCCCGCACCGGTAGCGAGGCCGAACAGCCCGAGCACGAGCAAGAGGCGTGCGACCATGATCGCCCAATCGACGTTCGCGGCGGTACCTGAGTTGCAGTTCGTCGGGGTCGAGACACATCCCGGAGGGAGGACTCCCCCCGAAACCGCGACCAGGCCGCCCACGAACAGAAGGAGCAAGCCCACCGACTGGGCCACGAAGGCGAGGAACGACCACGGGATCTTATTCGTAAGGTTCTCGGGAGTGAATCGCTGGGTTATCGGCACGGACGGTGGGGGCGCACTCAATGGGGCCGGGGGCGGCATCCACGTGGCGGTCTGTCCGGGAGGCGGAGGCGGCATCGAGGAGGCATTCGGTCCTGACATGGGTTACCGGGCGGACGTCACATAGGTTCTTAAGCGAATCCGCTTCCCGCCCCCCGAGATGGTGGACGAGGAACCGAAAGAAGAGTTGGGCCGTCGGTTCCGCCACGGGATGCGGGTGCACCGCGCGGTGGTGTCGGTCGTGGTGTTCGTGGTGGGGGTGTTCCTGAGCGTCCTCGCGCTCGGGTTCTTCACCCCCCTGTCGAGCTTGTCGGTGTTCTCCGCGATCAACGCGGTCACGAACCCCTCGTACGCGAACTACAACCTGGTCTTCGTCATCGTCGGCCCCATTGTGGCCATCCTGGGCGCCTATCTGGTCGGCGCGTACTACTACGCCCGACGGAAGTTCGAGCACCTGATGGTCACGAAGAGCAAGGCGGAATTCCTCCGTAACATCCCCGAGCTGGAGGAGATCCTTTGGGACCTCACGCCCAACGACGAGGTCCGGTACGAGAACAAGCGCGCCGAGCTTCGCGTTCGGCGCTGACGGACTCGCCCATCGGCGGCCGGTTTAAGTACGGTCCCCGGATTCTCGCGCCGTGTCCGCGTCCTCGACCCGGTCGAGCTCGACCGGCTTCCGGATCCGGCGGCTCGAAAAGCCAGAGGAGTTCCGGCAGGTCGACGCGGTCCACCGCGCGGTCTGGGGGGAGGAGGCGACCGACTCGGTCCCAACCCCGCTCCAGCGCGCCGTCCAGGACAACGGGGGGATCGTGCTCGGGGGGTTTGCCGACATCCACCTGGCCGGGTTCACCGTCGCGTTCCTCGGCTGGGACGGCGCCGCGCTCTATGAGTACGTTCACTCGACCGCTGTCCGCCCGGAGTACCAGAACCACCACCTTGGATTCCAACTCCAGACGACCCTCCGCCAGGAGGTGCTCCGGCTGGGCCTCTCGGAAGTGCGACTCGCCTTCGACCCGCTCCAGAGCCGGAACGCCTGGCTCTTCGTCCGGCGCTTGGGGGGTCTGCCGGACCGGTACCTGCACCATTACTATGGCCAGTTGCCCGACGCCGTCAACCGGGGGATCGAGTCCGACCGGATCCGCCTCGTTTGGTCATTGTCCACCCCTCGCGTCGAGCGTCGGTTGGAAGGGACGTACCCCACGGCGGCGGAGGACGAGGCGCGGTGGCGGAGCGCGACGGTCCTCCTCCGCACCGAGCCCGGAGAGAGCGGGGTCCGGCTCCCGGTCGAGGTCCAGGAACCGGAAGGTCCCGTCGCCCATCTCGAGATCCCGTTCGACCTCGGCCTGGTCCGGGAGCACGAGCCCGCGGGCCTGGGGCGCTGGCGTCACGCCGCCCGGGATGCCTTCCGGGCTGCCGCCGACCTCGGTTACTCGGTCGACGATTTCGCGATCGTGAGCGTCGACCACGAGCGTCGCAGCTTCTACCTCCTCAGCCCCACACCCGCGGTCGCGTCGGAGGCGGTGGGCCCGACCTCCTCCGGAAGGGGTTAATCCCGCCCCCGCGATCGGCCGCCGGGTCATAGTGCGGCGGAATTCGCGACCTCGGCCCTCTCTCCTCCTTCTTCTCCTGCTGGTCTGCGCGCTCGCGGTCGGGGCGGCCGTGAGCTTCATCGCCTCGGCGCGGACCGCCGGCCCTCCGCCCCCGGTGGGTCCCACCTCAGAACTCGTTCTCCCCCCCTGGGTCGTCTCGGCGGCGATCGTCGGGTTCGCCTTGGCGATCATCCTGCCGTTGATCTACGCGCGCCTCCGAAGTGGAGGAAGTTCACCGTTGACCCGCCCCTACATCGTCTCCGCGCTCGCGATCCTGCTCGCCGGCGTGATCGCCGTTGCACTGCTCCACCTTCTCGGCGGCCCGGTGGGCGGATTGCAAACCGTGAGCGGGAGCGGCGGCAACAGCTCGAAGGGCGGGTCACCCAACTCCAGCACCAATGGCACGCCCGTCCCGGGTCCGGGGGGGGTCCTGGTTCCCTTCAATCTCCACCTCCCTTCATGGACGCTGTTCGCTCTGGTCGCCATCGCGGCCGTCGTAGTGGTCATCGCGGGCGTTCCGTCCCTCTCGGAGTATCTCCAGGATCGTCGGGATAATCGGCTCTTCCGGGCGCGCTCGGCCCAAGTCACGGCCCAAGTGCAGCGGGCGTTGCGTGACGCCGCGCACGACCTCGAGAGCGCCCTGGACCCGCGGGCGACGATCCTGGCTCTCTACGCCACGCTCTTGGCCCGGATCGAGCCGATGGCCTCGAACCTGGACCCGTCCACACCGGAGGAGATACGTCGGCTGCACCTCACCCGTCTCGGAATCCGAGACCCGGCGGCCGAAGACCTGACCCGCGTCTTCGAGGAGGCCCGGTATTCTAGCCATTCCCTCGGGCCGGAACAGGTAGCGCGCGCCCGGAGGGCCATCCGGACTGCCGAAGAGGATCTCTCGCGTTCGGAGGCGGCCCGGTGAGGCTCCCACGGGGTTGGCCGCTCCTGGTCCTCGCGGGCGCGGCAGTCGGGATCGCCATCTACGCCGGCCCGAACCAGGGGGTCGCCACGGCCGGCGCCCTCGTGGCCCTGGTCTCGATCGGCGTATTCGCCGTGGGACTGGCTCGCCGCACCGCCGTCGACCCTCGGACGCCTCCGCTTCCGCGACCGTTCGACGCCACCTCCCCGTTCCGGGTTTCGCTCCATGCCGGCCGTTCGGGGCGGACCGAGGTCGTCGTGCTGCTGGATGAGCTCGAGCGGCGATCGGGCCACCCGGACCGTCCCACCACCCCTGCGTCCGAGGTGGTGCGGCTCCGCGGCCTCCCCCGGACCGAATTTCGGGAGTACGTCCGAGAGCGTCTCGACGGGATCGAGGGGGCGTATCAATGAATTCGGACGATAGCTCCACGAGCCTGCGATGGCGACCCTCCGCGTTCCTCCTGCTCGGCGCTTCGATCGTGCTCTTCGGGACCGGGATCGCGGTCCGAAGCCCGGTCCCGGTCCTCTTCGCGTTCCCACTGTTGCTCGCTCCCATCTGCGCCGGCCTATTCGGTCCTCATGCCTCGCCGCTCGTCCGGGTCGACGGGCGCACCGACGGCAGCGGCCGTTCGGTCCGGGTCACGGCGCTCCTCACTCCCGAACCCCCGGTTCGCCCGGAATCGCTCGAAGTGTTCTTTCGCGTCCCCCCGGGGGTGGTGGAGGCGCAGCCTCCCCGGACGGAGATCGAGGGCCCGAGCCTGCGGGTGAAGCTGTCCTGGACCGTCCCGGACCCCACCGTGATGACCGTCCCGACGCCCGAGGTCCTCTGGAGGGACCCTCTCGGTCTGGTGGAGCGGACGGCCACGCTGGAGAACACGGACCTGTTCGTCGAGCGCTATCCCCCCGAGCTCCATCAGGCGGGCGCGGTCCGCCTTCGGCGCACGCTGGCGTTGCCGGGAGAGACCCGCTCCCGGTCCGTCGGTGAATCCGGGGAGTTCTTCGGGATCCGGGAGGCGTCTCCGGGCGACCCACCCCGACGGATCAATTGGCGAGCCACCGCGCGGGCGGGGCGACGGCTCGCGAACGAGTACGCGCTCGACCGCACGGGAGACCTGCTCATCCTGCTGGACACGCGTCCGACGGCGCTTGGCCCGGCCGTGGACGGCCGCCTTCTCGCGGTCTCGCGAGGGGCGGCCTTCGGGCTCGCTGAAGCGTTCCTCCGCGAAAAGAGCCGGGTCGGGATCGCCGCGTACGGGGAGTTCCTCCACGCCGTTCCCCTGGCGACGGGGCGGACGCAGCGGGTCCAGTTGCGAAACCTCCTCCTCCACACCGAGATCGCCGAGATCCCCGGGCCGGCAGAACGGTGCGCGGTCGCCCTCCGGCGCTACTACCCGCCGAACACCACGACGGTCGTGCTCTCTCCGCTGGCCAGCGAAGAGCAGCTGAACCTGGTCTCGCACGTGCGCCGGCGCGGCTTTCCGGTCGTCGTGCTGAGCCCGTCGTACCTCCCGATGATGGGCCGGCGCGCCGGTCTCTCCGAGGAGGATGAGGAGCTCGCGGTGCGGTTCGCGCGGCTCTGCCGACGCGAGGAAGTGGCCCGGATGTGGCGCGATGCACCCGTGGTCGACTGGGACGACTTCTGGTCGCTCGGGGGGTTTGTCGACTTCTTGCGACGCCCGACCGCCCGGGAGCGCGGTGCATGAGGATCGTAATCGACCGCCGATTCCTGGCGAGAGCGTTTGGCCCGGCGTACGGCGTTCTCGTGATCGCGGCGATCGGCCTGTCCCTGCTCACTCCCCTGCCCCTCGTGGTCGGCGTCACCCTCGCCGTTGCGGGGGCGACGCTGGCGAGCCTCCTGCGGGTACTGCTGCCTCGCCGGCTCCGTTTCCTGGGCCTGTTCCCTGCGCTCGTCGCCCTCGGGGTCTTCGTCGCCGACAGCCCCGTCGGAACGATCCCAGAGCTCGCCGGGGGGGTTGGCGGGCTCGCCCTGTTGCTCTGGTGCGCCGAGGACCCGGACCGGTATCCGGGGGGACTCGTCCGGGGTCTCGCCGGCCTGGCCGTCCCTGCGGCGGTCGTCGGGATCGCGCTGGCCGGTTCGCTCCTCCTCCCGTCCGGGGTGGGATCGCTGGGGATCGCAGCGGGGCTGCTTGCCGTCACCGTGGTGGCCGTCGCCCTCCTCCTCGGAGCGCCGCGGGCGTTCGACCGGGACCCGTCGGCAACCTCATAGCAGGCGCCGTGGTGACGGGGATGGTGCGGGTAACGCCGTGCCCGGGTACCGTCGAAGGGTCCCTCTTGACTCAACGCGGACGGGTCGTCCGCAGAGAATGACGTGAGGACAACCCCGGTGTCCGACACCCCCGGCCGGGGTCAGACCGCGGAGACGGCGTGCGCCCAGCCATGATGCGGATCGTTACGGCCGGGGAACAGCGGGGGCCCACCGACCGGACTTATAGGGGGGTCGCCCTCCGCTCGGTGGGCGAATCGATGAACGCCGCGGACGCCGCCACGCTGGCCGAACGGATCCGGGCCGCGGTCCGGACGGCGGTCGTGGGCCGCGACGTGGCGGTCGACCAGATCCTCGTGGGACTCCTCGCCGACGGCCACCTCCTTCTCGAGGACCTCCCGGGACTCGGCAAGACCCTCATGGCGAAGTCGTTCGCTTCCGCGCTCGGGCTCGATTTCCAACGGGTTCAGTTCACGGCCGACCTCCTGCCCCACGACATCACCGGCGCCGAGATCCTGGACCCGAAGAACGGTGCGTTCGTCTTCCGCCCCGGACCGATCTTCTCCCACATCCTGCTCGCGGATGAGATCAATCGGGCACCCCCCAAGGTACAGTCGGCCCTGCTCGAAGCGATGCAGGAGTATCAGGTCACCAGCGAGCGGACCACCTACCCGCTCCCCCGGCCGTTCCTGGTCCTCGCGACCGAGAACCCAATCGAGCTCGAGGGAACCTACGCCCTCCCCGAGGCCCAGGTGGACCGGTTCCTCATGCGCCTGCGCGTCGGCTACCCGACCGTGGAGGAGGAGCGGATCATCCTCGAGCGGCGGCGGACCCGGAAGACCGAGAACGTGTCCGTCCCCTCGGTGACAACCGTGGCCACCTTCCTCGAGCTCCAGCGCTCGGTCGAAGAGATCGAGCTGGAAGCGAGTGTTGCCCAGTACCTCATCGACATTGTTCGCGCGACGCGGGCGGACCCCCGTGCCGAGGTGGGCGCATCGCCCCGGGGCTCGCTGGCGCTGCAGAAGCTGACCCGCGCGCGAGCGCTCCTCCAGGGGAGGGACTTCGTCCTCCCCGATGATGTGAAGGCCCTCGCCCTCCCGGCGCTCGCCCACCGGATCGTGGTCAAGCCAGAGCCGTGGATCCGGGGGATTCGCGGAGAGGACGTGGTCCGGAACGCCGTCGAAAAGGTCAACGTCCCCAAGACCCACTGACCCGCGCCGCGGGCAACCGTTTTCAAGCGCCCCGGGGTCGGCTCGACGATGGTCGAGGTTCGGAGGGTCGTGGTCGCGGACCCGATCGATGCGGCGGCCGTCGCGCGCCTTCGCGCGGGCCCTTGCGAGGTCGATGACGTCAGCGCGGACCCGTCGAAGCTCGCCGCCGCCCTCCCCACGGCGTGGGCCCTGATCGTTCGCAGCCGGACCAAGGTCGACCGGAACCTCATCGCCGCGGCCCCGCACCTGAGCCTTATCGCACGAGCCGGCGTGGGAGTGGACAGCGTCGACATGGCGGCTGCCGGGGAACGTGGGATCCGGGTCGTGAACGCCCCGGCGGCCGCGACCGCGAGCGTCGCCGAGCTGTCGGTGACCTTCTACCTGCTGCTGGTGCGGGGATTGCTCCCCAAGATCTCTTCGACGAAATCCGGTCGCTGGGAACGCGGCACTTCGGGACACGAGCTCGCCGGGAGGACCGTCGGGTTCGTCGGGTACGGTCGCATCGCGCGGGAGATCGCGCAGCGCCTCGCGCCGTTCGGCGCCACGACGATCGCGTTCGACCCGTTCGTGCGCGCGGCGGTCGACGGGACGGCGATCGTCCCGCTCGACGACCTGCTCGCGCGCGCGGACATCGTGAGCGTCCACGCCGCGCTCACTCCCGAGAACCATCACCTCCTCGACGCCCGGGCGTTCGCCCGGATGAAGCCCGGCGCCTTCCTGGTCAATGTCGCCCGCGGCGCCCTCGTGGACGAGGTCGCCCTACTGGAAGCGCTCGGCTCCGGCCGGGTCGCCGGTGCCGCGCTCGACGTCTTTGAGGAGGAACCACCGATGAACCACACCCTGCTGGAACACCCGCACTTGATCGCGACCCCCCATCTGGGCGCCTCGACGGCCGAAGCCCAGGCGCGCGCGGGCGGGAACGTCGTCGACGAGGTCCTTCGCGCGCTCCGGGGAGAGACGCTGCAGGCCGAGGTCGCGCCGCCCGGAGGGCCGCGATGACGTTCGACCCCGAGACCGCGACGTTCCTCATCGCGGGTCCGGTCCGGATCCATCCCCGGGTCCTCCGGGCGATGTCCACCTCGTCGCTCAATCACCGCGGAGACTATTTCCACGGGGTCGTCCGGGAGATCCGCGACCTCCTCCCGGTGATGTTCGGGACCCCCGGCCACCAGGTCGTCCTGAGCGGCAGCGGCACCTCCGGCCTCGAGGCGATGTACTCCTCGCTGCTTCCGCGGGAGGGCCGGGTGCTCGTGCTCTCGAACGGGAACTTCGGCGAGCGGAGCGACCAGATCGTCCGCCGCTATGCGTCGAACGTCACGACCGTGACCGCTCCCTGGGGCCAGCCGATCGCCCCGGCCGCCGTCCGCGCCGAGCTGGAAAAGGGGGACGTCCGGGCGGTCTGCGTCGTGCACAACGAAACGAGCGTGGGACTCACCAACGACCTCGGGGCGATCGCCGCGGAGGTGCGCCGGGCGGATTCACCGCTGCTGCTCGTGGACGGGATCAGCGCCGTCGCGGGGATCCCCATCCAGATCCACGAATGGGGGATCGACGCCATCGTCGGCGGCTCGCAGAAGGGCTTGGCTGCCCCGGCGGGCCTCGCCTTGGTCCACCTTTCGGACCGAGCGGTCGAGGCGCTCCACCCCGGCACCTTCTACCTGGACCTCAAGGCGCACCTCGCGCCCCTCGAGAAGAACGACACGCCCTGGACCCCGGCCGTCCCACTCTTCCTGGCCCTCCGTGAGGCGCTCCTCCTGCTCCGGGAAGAAGGGCTCGACCACCGGCTCGCCCACACGCGCCGACTTGCCGAGGCCACACGGGCGGCCGTCGACGGTCTCGGGCTGGAGCTGTTCCCGGAGCGCGCCCACGCTTCCGACACCGTCACGGCGATCCGCAACCCCGCCGGCCTCGGCGACCCCGAGATCCGGAAAGTTCTCGAGAAGGAGTACAACATCCTCGTTCAGGGAGGGCAGGGAGCGTTGACCGGAAAGATCTTCCGGATCGGTCACATGGGGATCGCCGATTGGCCCGACCTCTTGGTGACGTTCGCCGCCCTCGAGCGGATCCTGGCGCGGACGAACCGCCTTCCCACACCGGGGGCGGCCGTCCGAGCGGTCGTCGACCACATGCCGTAGCGGTCGCGCCGCCTCGCCCTAGATGTCGACGATCACCCGGGCGCTTCCCGCGCGTGGGTCGAAGACGAGATGGTGGAGGGTCACGGCCTTCACCTCGGTCCGGACGCTGTGGCGCTCCGGGTCGAACGGTTCTCCCTTCACGCTGGCCACGAGGGCGGTCGGCGGCGAGCCGATCGGCCGCACCTCGATCCGGCTTCCGAGGAAGCCGTCCGGTTCGTGCACCTGGAGGAGTTGGGTCAGGTAGGCGACCACGAGGCTCTCCGGGTCGTCGGCCGACGCGCTCACGGCCCGCACCTCGCGTGGGCGGACCTTCCGAAGGTCGGTCATGAGCGAGAACAGGCCGAGCCCGAGACCCTCGAAGAGCGCGGCGGCGTCGGGACCGCGGGCCCAGAGGCCGACGTCCGCCGTGGTCGGAAAGCTCCCCCACCGACGCCGGCGGGGGACGGGGGAAGCGCGGGGCGACGTGGGGCGAGGATGGCCGCGGAGGGGTTAAAGGGGTGTCCAACCCCTTGGCCTGCGATGCGGGCCTCTCTCGTGATTCCCACCCTCAACGAGTCCGGGTCGATCGCGTCGGTCCTCCGGTCGTTCGGAGCCGCCGCGGTGGCGGCGAACCTCGTGGAGTTCGCCAGCGACCCGCTCCAGTGGGAGATCCTGGTCGTGGACGGAGCGTCGGCCGACGGCACCGCGGAGATCGCCACCCGCGAGGGGGCGCGGGTGCTGGTGGAGCGGCGCCGGGGGTACGGGCGTGCCTACAAGACCGGATTCGCCGCGGCGACCGGGGACGTCATCGCCACCTCCGACGGCGACGGAACGTACCCGGTGGAGGAGATCCCCCGGTTCGTCCGCGAGCTGCTCGACCGGCACTTGGACTTCCTGACCGGTAACCGCATGGCGTTCCTCGACCGACGCGCGATGACGACCGAGCACCAGATCGGGAATCGCCTCCTCAACACGTTCCTTCGAGTGGCGTACCACCACTACCTCCACGACATGCCGTCCCGGACGATCCTCGACAGCCAGTCCGGCTTCTGGGTCTTCCGTCGGTCGGTGCTCGACCGGGTCGCCCTCACGCAGGACGGGATGTCGTTCAGCGAGGAACTGAAGATCGAGGCGGTGCTCCGGGGCCTCAAGGTCGTCGAGGTGCCGATCCGCTACGGGGAGCGCTGGGGTTCACCGAAGCTCTCGACGTGGCGGGACGGGTGGAGCAACCTGGTCTTCCTCGCCTCCAAGCGGCTCGCGGTCGCTCGCGAGCTGAAGATGGGGGCGCCGACCCCGTTCGGACGCGAGCTCGAGGCGGGCGCTCCGCCGGCCTAAGCCGACCGGATCAGGCGGTCTTTCCGGACCGCTCGCGCGACTTGACGCGCAGACCGTGGTATCCGCAGCGCCGGCATTGGACCGCCTTCGGCGGGTTCCGGGCCGAGCAGTTCATGCAGATCTTCTTGTTGAGCAGTCGCTCGATCGCCTCGGGGAACGGCATGGGACGGCCGTGACCCTCCCTCGGATATAAAACGGGGACGACCCTCGGCGAAGCGGCTTTCCGACCGGGGCCCTTGGGCGCCCGTGATCTCCCCAGCGGACGGTGAGCGGGCGGTGCGTCTCGCCCGGGAAGCGGTCGAGCGGGCGGTGGGTCCGGGACCCTCCCCACGATCCCTCGCTCCAGAGACCGAGGGGTTACCCCGGCTCTTCCACGAACCCAGGGGAGTGTTCGTCACACTGAAGCAGTACCCGGGCGGGGAGCTCCGGGGTTGCATCGGCTACCCTCTCCCGATCCTCCCCCTCGGGAAGGCCATACAGGACGTGGCGTTGGCCGCCGCCCTGGAGGATCCGCGGTTCCCGCCGGTCGCACGGGACGAGCTGGACGCTCTAGTGGTCGAGGTCTCCGTCCTGACCGTTCCGCAGGCCGTTCCCTCGACGTCCCCGGAAACCACGATCGCGGCGATCCGCCCCGGCCGCGACGGCCTCATCGTGGACGGCTACGGACAGAGCGGGCTGCTGCTCCCTCAGGTGGCGACGGAACAGGGGTGGGATGCGGAACAGCTCCTCGAGGGGACGTGCGAGAAGGCCGGCCTTCCTTCCGTGGCATGGCGCGACCCGCGGGTACGCGTCCGGCGGTTCGAGGCGGAGGTTTTTGGAGAGCAGCGGCCGAAGGGGCCGGTCGTCCGAGAGCCGACGGAGGCTAGTGGACCGGTCGCGTGAGCCGGGCGCTGAAGGCGAGCCCGTCCAGGTCCCACTGCCGGACCTCGTCGGCCGGGGGGAGCGTACCGTCGACCAGGTCTATACGGTCCGCGAGGAGCTCGCGGGAGAGCGTCTCCTTGCGGGACGCCACCGCGGCGAGCAGCTCGCCGGTCGCCCCCAGGGTAAGCTCTACATGATCCGTCGGGCGAAGACCGAGCTCCTTCCGGGTCTGCTGCAACCGACGGGCGACCTCCCGGAAGAGGCCCTCGGAGCGTAGCTCGGGGGTCGGGCGGCGCGGCAGGGCCGCCACGGCCTCCCCGCCCTCCTCGCGAACGACCCAGTCCGACTCGGGGAACGCGGCTCGGTCGCACGTAGCGATCCGACGAAGGGACTTCACGTTCAGTTCGTCCACGAGCAGCCGGTCCCCCTCGGCCCCCAGCGCCGATAGGGCCGGTGACGACGCGCCGAACACGACGAATTCCGCGAGCGGGATCCGGGCCTTGACCTCCGCCCGCTGACGAAGTTCCCGGCCCACCTCCACGAGCCGGCGCAGCTCGGCCATCCCGTCCTCGAGGGCGAGATCGCGGGTCGCGAGCTCGGTGGGCCAAGGAGAAAGGTGCACGGAATCATCCCGAACGCGGAAGTCGAGCTCCCCCACCTCCTGGTGGACCCATTCGGCCGTGAACGGGAGCACCGGGGCGATCAGGCGCGACAGTCCGAGGAGAGCGTAGGAGAGGGTGTCGTGGGCCGCCCGCCGGTCCGCCGCCGTGGTGGCGCCCCAGAACCGGGGGCGCGAGCGCCGGACGTACCAGGTCGACAAGTCGTCGACGAGCTCGCGGATGGCCACGGCCGCCGGGCGGGGGTCGTACGAGTCGAATGCGGCGCTGATGGCGCATCGACTCCCCTCCAGGCGGGAAAGAGCCCAACGGTCCAGTACCGAGGGGGGCGACGGGAGCGTGCGGGCGGAAGGCAGCCCGTCTGCGCGGGCGTTCTCCCGGTGGAAGACGACCAGGTTGGATAGCGTGCCCAGGGTGCGGCCGGCCGACTTCTGGATCGTCGTCTCCCCGATCCGCATCGGTTCGGTGAAGTCCAGCCCGAGGAAGGTCCATCGCACGGGGTCGGCCCCGAGCCGTTCGAGGAGAGGGAGGGGTTCGAGGACGTTCCCCTTCGACTTCGACATCTTCCGCCCGGTCTCGTCCAGGACCATGCCGGTCGTGAGCGACGAGCGGTACGCCGGGCGCTCGAAGAGGGCGGTCGCGAGCACGAGCATCGTGTAGAACCATCCCCGGGTCTGGTCGAGGCCCTCCGCCACGTGGTCGAGCGGTGCGTTGGGGTCGAAGGCGCTCGACTCGAACGGGTGGTGGAACTGTGCGAACGGGGCGGAACCACTGTCGTACCACGCGTCGATCGTGTAGGGCTCGCGTCGGCTCAACTGTCGGCAGTGCGGGCAGGGAAACACGATACGGTCCGTCTGGACTCGATGAGGGTCGAACGGTTCCGGGAGGGGGGCCTCGTTGTACCGCGCGAGCTCCGCGAAGCTGCCCACGCACGTGACGTGACCCTCCGGGCAGATCCAGATCGGCAGCGGCGTGCCCCAGTACCGGTTCCGGGAGACCGCCCAGTCCTTCGCCTCGGTGAGGAAATTTCCGAAACGACCCTCCCGTAGATGGGCGGGCACCCAGGTGACGGTCGAGTTGTTCCGTTGCAGCGCTTCGGTGAACCTCGACGTTCGTACGAACCAGGAATCGATCGCGCGGTACAGGAGCGGGGTGTCGCACCTCCAGCAGAAGGGGTAGGTGTGCCGGAGGGTCTCCGACCGGTAGAGCAGACCGCGGGCGGCGAGGTCCTTCGTGAGGAGCGGGTCGGCGTTCTTGAAGAAGCGCCCGCGGACGAGGGGGACGTCGTCGCCGAACACGCCCCGGCTATCGAGCGGGTCGAAGACCCCTACCGCCTCGCGGGCGCCGATCCGCTGGTCGTCAGGCCCGAAGCTCGGGGCCACGTGCACGAGCCCGGTTCCTTCCTCGGCCGTCACGAAGTCGTCGAGGACGATCCGGTACCGACCCGGTCCGGGCCCCGCGGAATCGAACGGAGGGCGGTACCGCTTTCCGGCGAGCTCGCGGCCCAGGAACCGTTCCCGTATCCGGGGCTCTCCCGGGAAGTACCGGGAGACGGCCGACGACGCGAGCACGAACTCCGGTCCATCGTCGACGGCGACCACGGAGTACTCGAGGTCGGCACGGGCGGCGACCAGCAAGTTGGCGGGCAGGGTCCAAGGCGTCGTGGTCCAGATGAGGAGGTCCCGCGGTCGGGGGGCGTCGGAGAGCGGGAAGCGGATGGTGACCGATGGGTCGGTGGCTTCCCGGTGGCCCTGCGCCACCTCGTGAGAGGCCAGAGGCGTCTCGCACCGGGGGCAGTAGGGGAGTACATAGTGACCCTTCTCGAGCAGGCCCCGGTCGAAGAGGGTCTTGAGCGACCACCAGACGCTCTCGATGTACGGGGCGTCCATCGTGCGGTAGGCGTGGTCGTAGTCGAGCCAGTACCCGAGTCGGCCGCTCATCTCGCGCCAGACGTCGGCGACGGCGAGCGTCCCCGTCCGGCACTCCTCGCAGAAGCGCTCTACGCCGAAGGTCTCGATCTCCTTCTTGGACTTGAGTCCGTGACGTTTTTCGATCTCGAGCTCGACCGGAAGGCCGTGGCAGTCCCAGCCGGCCATCATCGAGACGACGCGGTCTCCCCGCATCCGATGGTAGCGGAGCTGGAGGTCCTTGAACACCCGGGCGACCAGATGGCCCAAGTGGGGGGCCCCGTTCGCGGTCGGCGGACCCTCGGTGAAGCGGAACAGCGGACCCGTGGCCGGGACCTCGAAGGCCCGCGCCACCACGCCGGTGCGTCCCCAGTAGTCGAGCACCCGCTCCTGGATCGACCGCGCGGAGGGGGCGCCCGAGCCGGCTTCCTCGGGCGACATGGAACGTTCGGACGCGCCCCCGGGAGATAAAAGGAGGGCGGCCGCAGCGGTTACCGGGAGAGGCCGTAGGGAGCCGGGCTTTTCGACCGGGGTCCCACCCCGGCGGAGGAGTGTCGCCGTACGACCGTGCCCTCGATCTCGGTCACGTGGGCCTCCCGGCCGAGAATGACCTCAGGGCATCGCACGAACGAGACGTCCACTCCCTCGAGTTCGAGTCGTTCGGCCTCGATCCGCCCGACCGGAGTGGGGGGCGAGCGACCGAAGACCCATTCGAACGGATTGGGAGGGACTCGAATGAGGCGGACGGAGCGGGCGCGGATCGTGCCGAACCGGCTGTGGCGCCGGATCCGCACGTCGACGTCGACGGCGTCGATGCTCCCGGGCACGTCAACGGCCCCGTCGCCGCGAAGCTCCGCGACGCGCAGCGAAGGGGCCGCGAAGTGGCCCTTCACCGTCAACGAGCCCTCCACGACGACCTCTCGTACGATGCGGGTCGTTCCCGTGAACGACGCCTGCTTCGCCTGGATCGGCCCCACTCCATGGAGGCTGCCGTACGTGGTCAACGTTCCGCCGACCGTGATCGGCCCGCCGGAGTCGAGCGCGCCTCGGCATCCGAACGTATCGGCCGTGATCGGACCCGCGACGGAAAGAGCGCCGGTGACCGCTCCGTTCCCGACGTCCACTTCACCGGTGACCTTGACCGTTCCCTCGGCTACCCAGGTGAGCGCGTGAACGGAGTCCCGTCGAGACACTCCCCGGTCCTGAAGGTGGCCGGTCCGGGGTGGGCGCGTCGCGGCGACGGGAGGAGCCGGGGCCGGTGGCTTGACCGGGGCCGGAGCCGGGGAAGCAGCGGCAGGCTTGGCGGCGATCGGCGGCGGGGCGGAAGGCGGGGGAACTACGGCGATAGGCACGGGAGGCGGAGATGCCGGGGACGCGTCCGGGGTCGGGCCGTCGGTCACGCGTGAGCTCCCAGGGGCCGGATTCCCATTCGGCGATGCTGGGTCATGAGGCACGAGTTCTCGACGACGACGAGCCCGGCTTGGCGGCCCGAGGTTGCCGCCTCCTCGTTGGAGATGCCGAGCTGCATCCAGACCACCGGTACCTTTCGCGCGATCGCCTCGTCCATGATCGCGGGTACCTCCTCCGACCGACGGAAGATGTCGACGACATCCACCGGGAGGTCCGGGGGGATCGCCGCGATGCGGGGGTAGGAGCGTTCTCCCAGCACCTCGCTCAGGACCGGATTCACGGGCACCACCCGATAGCCCTGCCCCCGAAGGTAGCGCGCCACTTGGTTCGAGTCCCGCTCGGGCTTGTCGGAGAGGCCGACCACCGCCACGGTGCGGGCTTCCGAAAGGGCGCGCCGCAGGACGTCCTCGGGTGGGTTCATCGGCGGGGGCACACGGGTTCGCTACTTGATGCTACCGAACCCGGGAACCCCCAAGGATTATCGAACCGCGGAGTGGTGCTCCGGCGATGTAGGTCGACTACGTCGGCCTACGGGTCACGAACCTAGCGAAGTCGCTCCGCTTCTTCACCCAGGGTCTTGGGCTGAGGGAGGTGCGCCGGGGGAGGATGGGTCACGGTGGGGTTTGGGTGTTGATGGAGGACCCGATCTCCCACCAGCACCTCGAGCTCAATTGGTATCCCCCGGGCTCGAGGTACGCGACCCCCTTTGTCGCCGGGGAAGGACTGGACCACCTCGGGTTGCGGGTGACGAACGTCGCCTCGGCCGCCCGGCAGCTCCGCGCCGCCGGGGCGAAGCGGATCGAAGAGATCCGCTACCGGGGGAAGGTCGAGCTCGCCTACTACGAGGGCCCGGACGGACTCTGGGTCGAGCTGATCCACTCTCCGACGATCTGAGCCGGCCCGCGCGTTGCCTCTTAGATCCCGGGCATCCCTTTCATCGGCGAGTCCTTCGGTCTCAGGTAGAGTACGAGGCCGAGCGCCGCCCCGACGAGGATGACCAGGTAGTGGAGTCCATCCCCGAGATCCAGGTTGATGAGCGTCAGGTACGCGGTCGCGTCGTTCGCCCCATGGAGGAGCGCCACGACGACGAGGTTCCCCCCGGACGCCTGGTAGGTCGCCGCGAACGCGAACCCGAGCAGGAACAGCGAGGGGAAGATCAGCGGCGCCGCCACGCCGTACGTCGTGGCGTAGTAGAGGTGGACGCCCGCGAACAGGCCGCTCGTCCAGAGGGCGGGAACGACCCAGGAACCCGCCCGACCGCGCCAGAACCCGAAGATCCACCCCCGGAAGATCGTCTCCTCGAAGGCGCCGACCACGAAGGAAAGCGCCACGTACAGCCAGGGATCGCCCACCGCCTGCTGGAGCGCCGGGTTCGGTCGGTTGAGCAGCTGGAGCGCCGCCGGGTCGAACGCCATATACACGATGGCGAGACCGAGCACCACCACGAGCGCGAGCAGCGAGAGAAGGCCGTACCAGCGCAACCCCTCCACGACGGCGAGGCCCATCCGGTCCGCCCAGTGACGGAGGGGGTCGAGCCCGACCAGGAGGACGAAGGAGAGCACGGGGATCCCGTAGACCACGGCAAGGTCGCCGACCAGCGTGCCGTAGATCGGCCGGAGGGCGGGGAGGGCCTGGGGGAGGAAGTATTGGCTCAAGACCGCAAAGACCGTGATCGCAACGCCGACGAAATACCGGGCGAGGGATGCCCGGGAGGTTGTGGGCGGTGGAGCGGACCCACTCGGAGCCGGAGGGTACCTCGGTCCGTCCCACCCGGTCACGCTACCCGGTCTCCTCCGCCGGACGGGCGGTCCGCTCCGCGGCCTGGACACACGCGAGCAGGTCTTCGAGGGTCGCGCGCACGCTGCGGGCCGACGGAGCGCTGGTGCGGATGACCAGCTCCGCACCCTCCACGTCCAGTCGTACGAACGGAGGCGTATCGGCGGCGAGCACCCTCCGCAGACGTTCGGCGCTCGCGGGGTCGCCGCAGGGCCGTCGCGCGACGACGGTTACTTCGACGCCGGGGATCTCTTCGAGCGCCTCGCCGATGGTTCTCCCCCCTTCGGCTGCGCCCCCGGACCCCGGCTGAGCGCGTCCGGGACGATCGGGGCGGTGTGGGTACGCCGGGCGACCTCGGCGTCGGACCGTTCCTTGAGGTAGGCAAGGACGGTGGGCCAGATCGCCTCCGGGTTGGTCTGCTTGTTCTCGAAGTTGTGTTCGCCGACGAACCGCACGAACGCCGCACGGCTCGGAGCATCCCAGTGGCCGTTGAGTCGGCCGGTGTAATATCCGAGCACCCCGAGGTCGTGCTGCACCCCGAGGGCGACCTCTCCTACGAGTGGAAGGAGGGACTTCGGGTCCTCCCGGTTCAGCAGGGTGAGGTCGTACAGGCGGAAGATCCGACGGAGCTCCTCGATCGGCGAGGCATGGTCGTCGACCCGCACGTCGATCCATCGGTCGCTCTCGCCGTACCCGGCGGCCTTCTTGCTCACGAGGAGGGCGGCGGACTGCTGGCCCCGCCGGTCTCCCCCCTCACGCTGGCCGGCGAAGAGCGCCGAAAGGAGGCGGTCGGCGATGTCGCCTCCCGTCGTCTCGTACGCCCGGGCCATCGCTTTCACGACGGTCGGTCCGAAGAGGATGTTGCCCTGGCAGGCGAACCCGTCGCCGACCACCTGGCCGGCCCAATCCATGCACTTGGGTCCCGTGAACGCGGCGGCCTCCCCGTGCGCGTCGACGACGCCGAGCTGACGGGCGTCCCGACCGGGGTCGCCCTCGACGAGTCGACGGACGACCTCCTTCGCCCCGAGACCCTTCTTCAGGAGGGCGAGTCCCTCCGGTCCCCATGCCGGGTTCGACGCGGCCTGCGTCGCGACCGCCCCGACCTTCGCCTCGGCCCACGGGACGACCGCCCCGACGGAGATGAATTTCGACTGAACGGCCACGCCACACGTGCCGTCCTCCGGGTCACAGGCGACGATCGAGAAGGTGCCGAAGCGGGGGGAAGGCATCAGGTCCACGGAGTCGTCTCCTGCCTTAAGATGTAGGAGAGTCCCCGGGATTGCTCTCGGGCTTCAAACGAGCGAGCTCGCCTAACAGCTGCTCGACCCGGCGGGTCGCCTCCTCCGGGCGGCCCGCCGCGTAGGCGCGCTCGGCCGCGGCGAGGTCCCGGAGCTCGCGGTGGACGTCCCGGCCCTGGGATTGGAGCAGCGAGAGGAGTCGCGCGGCCAGTCGGATCCGATTTCCCGTCCGGTCCTCCTCCGGCGACGGGACCTCGTCGGGCGAATCCTTCGACGTGTAGTCGACCAGGCCGCGCGGCCACTGAGTGACCTCTCCTTCGCCCCGGCGGGTGCGGCGTCGCGGCTCGTCGGGCGACGTGGTCGGTTCCGGAGCCTAGGCTTCGCCGACTTCTTCCGAGGGGGCGGCGGGGGCGGCGCGGG
>JGI12269J14319_10002027_pt1 | contig 19833 bp, 18 predicted proteins | sample PeaSoiSIISIP2007_FD_14319 | JGI IMG/M metagenome (IMG submission 14319)
CGCCCCGGACAAACCCGCCGTGCTCGTGGCCACCGTGGCCGACGCCGCCACGGCCCTGGCCCGCACCCTGCATGTCGCGCCCCGGCGGATCGCTCTGGGAGGACGGTCCATGGGCGGGCGCATGTGCTCGATGGCGGTCGCCGACGGCCTGTCGGCGGCGGCGCTCGTCCTGGTCAGCTACCCCCTGCACCCCCCGGGCAAGCCCGACCGGCTGCGCACCGAGCATTTCGGGGTGCTCGAGGTGCCCTGCTTGTTCGTCTCGGGCATCCGTGACGCCTTCGGTTCCCCCGAGGAGCTCGAAGCCGCTACCGCGGCGATCCCCGGACCGGTGACCCACGTCTGGATCGAGGGCGGAGACCATGGCCTGCGGGGCAAGGACTCCCAGGTGGCGAGCCTCGTCGGGGATTGGCTTCTGGCTCTGTGACCGGACTCGGGCTCGGCCCCGCCCACCATGGCGGCGCGTCCGGCAGCCCAAGCGAGGCTTCACTGCACGGCGCCGAACGCCGATGAATCTTCGATGCGTCGTCGTGAGTTTGGCTTCAGCGCGTCCCCAGGTCGCCCTCGACACGCCCGCTGCCGGCCCCGGATCAGGACCCGCACCGCGGTCCTGGTGGGTGTCGTCGCCACCCCTGTGCTCCTGATGCTGGGCATGACCTCCTCGGGGAGTGCCGACGCCGCTCTCGCCGCCACGACGACGGTGCGGCCCGGTGACACGCTCAGTGCCATCGCCACGCGCTACGGCACCACCGTGGCGGCACTCGCCGCTGCCAACGGGATCACCAACCCGAACCAGATCTTCGCCGGTGCCACGATCAAGATCCCGAGACCGGTCACCGCCGCGGCGCCGAGCCCGGCGCCAACCGCGGTGGTTCCCTCCACCGCGTTCGTGGTCGTGCGCAACGGCGACACGCTGAGCTCCATCGCGGCGCGCTACGCCACCACCGTGTCCGCCCTGGTGTCGGTCAACAAGATCGCCAATCCCAATCTCGTCTTCGCCGGGGCACGTCTGGTGCTGGCCGGAACGGCGCTCCCACCGGGGTGGGGCCCGGGGGGCCCGCTGCCGGCGTCGCTCCTGGCGCATCCCGATCGCCTGGCGCTGCGCTCCGCCTTCCTGAGCGCGGCCACCGCGTCGGACGTGGCGCCGAGCCTGCTCGAGGCGCTGTGCTGGTGGGAATCGGGCTGGCGGCCCAACACGACATCGTCGACAGGCGCCATCGGCGTGTGCCAGCTCGAGCCGTCCACGATCAACTACGCCCGTACGGCGCTGTTGCGCAACGCCACCCTCGACCCCCGTGTGGCATCGGACAACATCGCCATGGCCGGCGCGTACCTCCACGACCTGACCGTGCGCGACGGCGGCAACGTCCGCCTCGCCGTGGCCGCGTACTACCAGGGTCTGAGTTCGGTCCAGGGCAGAGGGCAATTGGCTTCCACCCAGAACTACGTCACCGGCATCTTCAACTACGCCGCGATCTTCGCCCGAGCAGGCTGACACTCGGGAGCCCGCTGACACTCGGGAGCCCGCTGACCCTCGGGAGCCCGCTGACCCTCAGAGGAAGCGGGGGGCGACGTCACCCAGGAGCGGCGCTCTATCCTCGCCCCATGAACCCTGACGGGGATCTCGCCCCGTGCGCGACCGCCGCCGGGGATGTCGCCCCGATCGCACCCGATGGGCTCCACGCCGCCCTCCGACCTTTCGGCGAGAGCCGCCTCCTGCCTCGGGCCGCCTACGTCGAGCCGTCCGTGTTCGACTGGGAGATGCGCCACTTCTTCCGGGGCGGATGGATGGCTGTGGCCCGCCGCGACGAGGTGGCGGATGCCGGCGACCAACGGGCCGAATCGGTGGGAGGGGCCGGCGTGCTGGTGGTCCGGGCCGACGACGGCCGGTTGCGCGCCTTCGCCAATGTGTGCCGGCACCGGGGCCACGAATTGCTGCCGTGCGGCGACTCCCGCAATCTGCACATCATCGTGTGCCCATACCACTCGTGGTCGTATCGGCTCGACGGGTCGTTGCGCAACGCGCCGCGCTTCGACGAGTGGGATGGCTTCGTGCCCGAGGAGAACGGACTCGTCGAGCTGCCGACCGAGGAGTGGCTGGGACTGGTCTTCGTCGCCACCCGTCCCGGCGTTGCGCCGCTGCGCGAGCACTTCGCCGAGCTCGAGAACTTCGTCGCCGCCTACGAGCCCGAGCGCCTCGCGGTGGGTGCTCGTCACGACTACGTGGTGCAGGCCAACTGGAAGGTCGTCATCGAGAACTATCAGGAGTGCTACCACTGCCCCACGATCCATCCCCAGCTCTGTGTCGTGAGCCCACCGCGCAGCGGGGAGAACTACACGGTGGCCGGCGCCGGGGCCTGGATCGGGGGTTGGATGGCACTGCGCGACGGGGTCGAGACGATGTCGATCAGCGGGGAGGGCGACGGCACCGTGTTCCGTGGCCTCGACGCCGGCAAGAGACACGAGGTGCTCTATCTCGTGCTGTTCCCGAACGTGCTGCTGAGCCTGCACCCCGACTACGTCATGGCGCATCTGCTCACCCCTCTCGGGCCCGATCGCACCGCCGTCAGTTGCAGCTGGTCGTTCTCCCCCGAGGATCTCGAGCGGGCGGAATTCGACCCGTCGTATGCCGTCGACTTCTGGGACATCACCAACCGCCAGGACTTCTCGGCGTGCGAGTCCGTCCAACGGGGTCTGGGCTCCGAGCACTGGGTGCCCGGCGTCCTCGCCCCTGACGAGGACGGTGTCTACCAATTCGTCACCATGGTGGCGCGCGCCTATCAGGGCCTGGCCGTGCGCGCCGACCCGGGGTCGTCGTCGACGTGCGGACAAGGCCCCGGTGCGGCGAAGTCCACCACCGGGCTCCGAGGAGGAAACTGATGACACACGAAGTCCGAGGCGTCGTGGCGCTGTCCAAGGGTGCACCGGTGTCTCTCGAGACGGTGCTCGTCCCCGACCCCGGCCCCGGCGAGGCGCTCGTGGACGTGAAGGCGTGCGGCGTGTGCCACACCGACCTGCACTACCGCGAGGGGGGCATCAACGACGACTTCCCCTTCCTCCTGGGCCACGAGGCCGCCGGGGTGGTGGAGTCGGTGGGCCCCGACGTGACGTCGGTCGAGCCCGGGGACTTCGTCGTCCTCAACTGGCGGGCGGTGTGCGGTGAGTGCCGGTCGTGTCGCCGGGGCCGCCCGTGGTACTGCTTCTCCACGCACAACGCCACCCAGAAGATGACGCTCGCCGACGGCACCGTGCTCTCCCCCGCTCTCGGCATCGGCGCCTTCGCCCAGAAGACGCTCGTGGCGGCCGGGCAGTGCACCAAGGTCGACCCCCGCGCCCGTCCCGAGGCGGCCGGCCTCCTGGGCTGCGGGGTGATGGCGGGTCTCGGGGCGGCCATGTTCACGGGCGAGGTCGGCCTCGGGGACTCGGTGGCGGTGTTCGGATGCGGCGGCGTGGGGTGCGCGGCGGTGGCGGGCTCGGTCCTGGCGGGCGCGTCGCGGGTCATCGCCGTCGACCTCGATCCGAAGAAGCTCGAATTGGCCGTGCGCTTCGGCGCCACCGACACCGTCGACGCCTCGGACGGTGACCCCGTGGAGAAGGTGCGCGCCCTGACCGGCGGCAACGGGGCCGACGTGTGCATCGAAGCGGTGGGCAACCCCAAGGTGATGGAGCAGGCGTTCTTCGCCCGCGACCTCGCCGGCACGCTCGTGCAGGTGGGGGTGCCGACCCCCGACATGCGCATCGATCTGCCCATGATCGAATTCTTCGGACGCGGCGGCCGGCTCAAGCCCAGCTGGTATGGGGACTGCCTGCCGTCGAGGGACTTCCCCGTGCTCATCGACCTCTACCTCCAGGGACGACTCGACCTCGACGGCTTCGTGTCCGAGACGATCCCCCTCTCAGGCGTGGAGGACGCCTTCCATCGGATGGAGCGCGGCGAGGTGCTGCGCTCGGTCGTGGTCATCGACTCGTGACGGCGGTGCCTTCTCCATTGCGGATCGACCTGGTCCGGACCACCGGGATCTTCTCCTTGGACGGTCTGGACTTCGAGGTGGAGAACAACGTGTGGTTGGTGGGCGACGACGACCAGGTCATCGTCGTCGACGCCGCCCACGACGCCGCCCCCATCCGCGACGCCCTCGGGGACCGTGCGCTCCTGCTCATCGTGTCGACCCACGGGCACAACGACCACATCAACGCGGCCGAGGAGCTGTCGCAGCGCACCGGCGCCCCGGTGGCACTGCATCCCGACGACGACGCGCTGTGGGACACCGTCTATCCGCGACACCGGCCCGACCGCCCGTTGTCCGACGGGGAGCAGTTGCCCGTGGGCGAGCACCGGCTGACCGTGATCCACACCCCGGGCCATTCGCCCGGCGGCGTCTGCCTCTATGACGCCCGCTCCGGGGTGCTGTTCTCGGGCGACACCTTGTTCCAAGGAGGGCCCGGCGCCACAGGACGGTCGTTCTCGAGCTTCCCCACCATCATCGAATCGATCCGCACCCGACTGCTCACCCTGCCCGCCACCACCACGGTGCACCCGGGACACGGCGCCGACACCACCATCGGCGCCGAAGCACCGCATCTCGACGAGTGGATCGCACGGGGACACTGAGTGGGCCCGTCCATCGAGGGAAAGGGCGGCACCGAGGGAGCGAGGCGGATCACCGGGGCGGGACGGTTCACGCGTCCCGAGCCGGGCACAACGCACTGGGTCGAGCGCCTGCGCAGCGCACATCTCAGCGTCGGCACGTACTCGATGGCGCCGGGAGGTCCCGACGACCAGGTCCCGCACACCGAGGATGAGGTCTACGTCATCACCACCGGGCGCGGGCGGCTGTTGACGTCGTCCGGGCACATGTGGGTCGCGCCCGGCCACGCCGTCTACGTCCCGGCCGGAGAGCCCCACACCTTCGTCGACATCACCGAGGACTTCGCGGCTGTCGTGGTGTTCGCTCCGCCCGAGGTCGAGCCCTCGTAGCGCCCGTTCGGGTGCCGGGCGGGCCCGTTGGGTGCCGGTAAGCGGAGTGGAGCATGATCGGGCCATGCGAATCGGACTCCAGATCCCCAACTTCACCATCGGCGTTCCCGACGACCAGCTCTTCGAGGCCGTGGCCCAGCAGGCGGTGACCGCCGAGGAGTCGGGCTTCGAGTCGCTGTGGGTGATGGACCACTTCTACCAACTCCCCGCGCTGGGCGGTCCCATGCAACCCATGCTGGAGTCCTACACGCTGCTCGGTGGCCTCGCGGCGCGCACCAGCCGCATCATGTTGGGCACCATGGTGACCGGGGTCACGTACCGCAACCCGGCACTCTTGGCCAAGATCGTCACGACTCTCGACGTCATCAGCGCCGGGCGGGCCATGCTCGGGATCGGCGCGGCCTGGTACGACGTCGAGCACGAAGGGCTCGGGGTGGAGTTCCCCCCCGCCGGCGAGCGTCTCGACCGGCTCGAGGAGGCGGTGCAGATCTGTCGGGCGATGTTCCGCGACGAGGTCGTCACCTTCGAGGGTCGGTACTACTCGGTGCACGAGGCGAGGAACCCTGCCCCGCCCCGTCCAGCCCGGCGGGCCGCCCATCCTCATCGGCGGGAGCGGAGAAAAGCGCACGCTGCGTCTGGTCGCGCAGTACGCCGACTACTGCAACATCTTCGGGGACGAGGCCACCATCCGGCACAAGGTGGCCGTCCTGCACGAGCACTGCGAAGCCGTCGGGCGCGACCCGGCGTCGATCACCGTCAGCCGCCTGGCCACCCTCGTCATCACCGACACCGCCGAGGAGTCGAGAGCAACCCTGGAGCTCCTCGGCAGCATCGAAGGGATGGAGCCCGGCGCCTTCAACGTGGGGACCGAGGACGAGATCGTGGCCCAGCTCGAAGAGCTGGCCGCGGCGGGGGTCGAGTATTTCATCTTCAACATGCCGACGTCCGGCGTCGACGCCGTGCGCCGCGCTGGAGGTCTGCTGGCGGGACGCTAGGGGGGCGGGCGTTCCCCGGACGGGGGGTTCCCGAACGGGGGGTCGTTGATGACGATCGTGTCCGCCACCTTGTCGTGGAGGCACTGCCGCTTGTCGTCCCACAGGCACCACAGCGGATCGAGCAATCCGGCATAGCTGAGCAGTCCCATGCCGAAGCGGAACGAACTTCTCGCCAGGGCACGGCCCACCGTGATCTTTGATCCGTCCATCCGCACGGGCCGGATGTGGAGCCACCGCTTGCCGAGCGTCCGGCCATAGCGCGCCGTTGCGAAGGTCTCGTAGGCCACCCCGATCAGACCGGTAACCAAGGCACAACCCAACACCACGACATAGATCCAGATGATCCCCGGGACCGGCGCGTTGCCGTTGGAGTCGGGGTAGGCGGTCTTCGGGAAGAGCGGACCCACGTGGGGGGCGACGAGAGGGATCGCGATCGCGCCCAGGACGATCATCACGCCGAAGAGCAACAACCAGTCGAGGAGCTGGGCGGCGAGGCGGCGGCCCGGCTCGGCGAGCGCGCCGGGACCGGTTTGCGGCCTCCCCAGTTGGGCGCCCTTCCACAGAGGCGACCATGTGCCGTATCCCGGGGGCACCCATCCCGGATATCCGGACGGTGCGCCGGCGCCCGGGTAGTGAGGCTGAGGCTGGTAGTGAGGCTGAGGCTGGTAACGAGGCGCGGGTGGGGGCGCCACGTGGTCGGTCCAGGCCGTGCCGTCGAAGTACCGCAGCCCGCCCGAGCCGGCGGGATCGGCGAACCAACCCGGCCCCGGGCCCGGCGTCGTCAATGTCGATCCTCTCTCACCGCTGTCACCCATTGTGGCCCGGCTCCGGCCNGTATCTCGGCTGGGCTCAGNGGGGGAGGAAGCGCGTGTAGTCGTCGAGGACGCTCAGCATCTCGGGCTCGGGCCCCGACGGGATGCGCAGCACCACCTCGGAGCACCCGATCGACGCGAAGTGGGCGAGCTTGCCCTCGTCGGGCACGGTGCCGAAGGGGACCACCTCGAGCGTGTCGCGGTCGCGTCCCGCCCCGCTGAAGGCGGCGCGCAGCTCGTCGAGGGCGGACCCGATGCCCGCCCCGCCGATGGGCATCCACCCGTCCGCGTACTCGGCGATCGCTGCGAACAGCAGTGGCCCCGCCCCGCCGCCGACGAGCGTGCGGACGCGCGGCTGCTGCACCGGCTTGGGCCACGAGAACGACGGTGGCAGCGACACGTGCACCCCGTGGAACTCAGCCTCGTCCTGCGACCACAGCGCCTGCATGCACAGGACCTTCTCCCGCGCCACGGCGCGTCGCTGGCCGAAGTCCACGCCATGGTCGGCCGCCTCGTCGCGGTTCCACCCGTATCCCATACCGAGCACGAAGCGACCACCCGACAGTCGGTCCAGGGTGGCGATCTGCTTGGCGAGGACGATGGGATCGTGCTGGGCCACGAGCGTCACGCCGGTGCCGAGCAGGATGCGGTCGGTCACCGCGGCGGCGGCCGCCAACGACACGAAAGGGTCGAGGCTGCGCTTGTAGTCGTCGAGATGCACGCCCTTCACCAACGCCGGCGGAGAGGCGAGGGCCACCGGCAGGTGCGTGTGCTCGGGCAGGTACAGCGAGTCGTACCCGCGCGCTTCGACGGCACGGGCGAAGTCGTCGGCCCGCATGGACCGGTCGGTCAGAAAGGCGGTGACACCGACGCGCACAGAAGTCCGGCCGGGCTAGGCGTCTTCGTCGGGCTCGCCCGACCACCATTGCGGCGCGTCGCTGGCGGGGAAGGACTCGTCGCTGGCCTCGTCGATCTCCTCTTCGCTGCCGTGCTCCACCCGACCGGGCCCGTCGGGCCCGGCGTCGGGCTCGGCGGCGGCGGTGTGCGATCCCGGGGTGCGGTCCTCGGGAGAGCCCGCAGTGGTGTCGGTCACGATGCCGACCCTACCGCCCCGCCCAGCTCCCCCCACCGTGGACACGACACGACGTGGTCGTTCACGAGCCCCGCTGCCTGCATCGTCGAATAGCACGTCACGGGGCCCACGAACCGAAAGCCGCGGCGGCGCAATTCCACGCTCATGGCCTTCGACGCCGGGGTCGACGAGGGGAGCTCGCCGAGCTCGGTCCACGCGTTGTGAACGGTCTCGTCGGAGACGAAGGACCACACCAGCTCGGCCAAGGTCTCGCCGGCGCGGTGCATCGCCGCGATCACGCCGGCGTTGGACACCGTGGACTCGATCTTCTGTCGGTTGCGCACGATGGAGGCATCGGCGACCAGGCGCTCCACGTCGGCGCCGTCGAACGCGGCCACCAGGTCGGGGGCGAAGCAGGCGAAGGCGCGACGGTAGCCCTCGCGTTTGGCGAGGATCAGCGACCACGACAGCCCGGCCTGCGCGCCCTCGAGGGTGAGGCGCTCGAACAGCGTCCGCTCGTCGTGCACCGGGACCCCCCACTCGAGGTCGTGATAGGCGAGCATCGCCGGGCTGTTCGTGGCCCAGGCGCACCGGCCGCCTGGACCCGGAGAGGGAAGCTCCACACAACAGTTCTAGTGGTCCCCGGTTGCCCTCGCCCCCCGCCGGTGTTTGGCTGTCGCCCATGCGTGTCGCCCTGGGTTGTGACCATGCCGGCTTCCCCCTCAAGCAGGTGGTGATGGCTCACCTCCGGGAGAAGGGGTTCGAGCTCCACGACATCGGCACGTTCTCCGACGAGCCCGTCGACTACCCATGGTTCTGTGCCAACGCCGCGCTCGAGGTGGTGAAGGGCTCGGCCGATCGCGCCATCGTGCTCGGCGGCAGCGGGCAGGGGGAGAACATCGCGGCCAACAAGATCCGCGGGGCCCGAGCCGCGCTCTGTCACGACGAGACGACGGCCCGCCTGGCGCGGTTCCACAACGACGCCAACGTGCTGTCGTTGGGGGCGCGCCTGTTGGGCCCCGACCTCGCCCTCGCCATCGTCGACGTCTTCTTCTCGACCGAATTCGAAGGCGGCCGCCACGTCCGGCGCCTGGCCGAGCTGTCCGACATCGAGGCCGAGGAGCGCCAGCGCCCCTGAGCGGACGTCGGACACGCCTGACGCGGAGGGCTCGCCCCGAGTGGGTACTGTCGATGACAGATGGCCCATTACAAGATCCTCGTTCCCCCGCCCCGACGCCATCGAACCGGGCGGATCGTGCTGGTCGTGACCGCCATCGTCATCGTGGTCGGCGCCGGCGCCTTCCTGGTGGGACGGCACATCCAAGGCGATTCCCACCGGGCGCGGTCCAAGGGTGGTGCCACGGCGGGCACTGTGGCGGCCAAGGCGCTCACCGTGGTGTCCACCACGCCGGCCACGGGTGCCACCAGCGTGCCGTCGAACCAGGTGGTCTCGGTCCACCTGTCGTTGCCGGTGGCGGGCGCGTCGGGCATGCCCACCTTCACGCCCCCGGTGAGCGGGACGTGGGCGAAGACGGGCCCCGAGACGCTGTCGTTCCACGCCAGCGCGCCCTTCATCCCCACCACCACCGAGTCCCTCGTCATTCCGGCGGGAGCGCAGGGCCCCACCAGCACCGACGGCAAGGTCCTGACGGCGCCGGTCTCGGTCACCTTCACCGTCGCCCAGGCCAGCACCGAACGCCTGCAACAGCTCCTGGCCGAGCTGAACTACCTCCCCCTGTCGTTCGCCCCCACCGGGACCCCGAGCTCGGGTGCCGACGCCATGACGGCGCAGGCGGGCACGTTCTCGTGGCGCTGGGCCAACGCGCCGTCGTCACTCATGGCCCTGTGGTCCGAAGGCTACGAGAACGTCATCACCAAGGGCGCGGTCATGGACTTCGAGAACCAGAACGGCCTGACCGTCGACGGCCTGGCCGGACCCCGGGTGTGGTCCACACTCGTCGCCGATGTCGCCGCGATGAAGGTCGACGCCGATCCCTACACCTACGTCTACGTGTCGAAGGTCCTGCCCGAGAACCTGACGCTGTACGAGAACGGTGCCCCGGTCCTGACCGACATCCCCGTCAACACCGGGGCACCGGGCGCCGACACCGTCGACGGCACCTTCCCGGTGTTCGAACACGTCACCAGCTCGCGCATGGTGGGCACCAATCCCGACGGCACCAAGTACGACGATCCCTCCGTCCCGTGGGCCAGCTACTTCAACGGCGGCGACGCCCTGCACGGTTTCATCCGGGCCACCTACGGATCGCCCCAGAGCAACGGCTGTGTCGAGATGCGGATCCCCGACGCCGCCAAGGTGTGGCCGTTGGCGCCCATCGGGACCCTCGTGACGGTGGCGGGGCCGGCGTCGTAGCGGCGAGCGCCGGGGCTCGCGCCGAATGCGCAACGTTCGTCGCCCTGACCAGGAACATCCGCCCGCACGCCCGCTCGACCCCGGATAGGGCCGCGCTCTCCGGTAGGTTGCACGGGACGCGATCCGATCGTCGACACCGGGATCCCGGTGTGGTCGCACGTGGTCGTCATCCGCAGCACGGCCGAGGGGGCAACGCCGATTTCCATGCTTCGTAGGCGGTTTCGCTGCGGCTCACTGGTCGTCGGGCTCGTCCTGTGCGTGGGCCTGGTCGAAGGCGCGTCATCGGCGAGCGGGGCCGCCTCGCCGGGTGGCGCGTCCTCGCCGGGTGGAGCGTCGCCGGCCCTCACCCGCGACGCCCGGCTCGCCCCCGGAGCCCCGCCCTCGGGATCGGTGACACTCGGCGCGCTCGACCCCTCTCAGGGGCTGGCTCTCAACGTCGTGCTGGCGCCGTCGGACCCGGCCGGGCTGCGCACGCTGGTGACCGACCTCTACGACCCGCGGTCGCCTCGGTTCCACCACTGGCTCGCACCCGGGCAATTCCTCGCCCGTTTCGGGCCCGCGGCGTCGCAGGTGTCGACCGTCACCCGCTGGCTGCGCGGCGCAGGGCTGAGGGTCACGTCGGTGTCGGGCCTCTCCGTGGACGTGAAGGCGAGCGCCCGTCGCGTCTCGTCGGCGTTCGGGGTCGACTTCACGCGCTACCGCACCCGGTCCGGGGTGCGTGGCTATCTGGCCCGCAACGCCCCCCTCGTCCCCGCCACCGCCGGCGGCGCCATCGAGAGCATCCTCGGCCTCGACACCCTGGCCCCGCTCGTCCCCGAGGGTGGGCCCGATCTCGGCGAGCACGGCACCCGTTCGCACGCTGTGTCATCGTCGCAGTCGGCGCCGTCGCAGTCGGCGCTGTCGCCGGCGTTGGCGCCCCACGCCGACGGGCTCACGGCGTGCAGCTCGGCCGTCACCGAGGCGGGGTCCAACTTCTACACGCTTGACCAGCTCGGTTCGGCGTACGGCCTCGATGCCCTGCTCTCCCAGGGGCTCAACGGCCACGGCGAGACCATCGGCGTGTACGAGGTGGCGCCCCACTCGGCAACCGACGTGACGACCTACGAGAACTGCTTCGGCCTCACCAACACCGTCTCGACGGTGGCGGTGGACGGTGGCTCGGCGCCCAGCGCGGGCGGGACGGTGGAGGCCGACGCCGACATCGAGCAGGAGGCGACCCAGGCCCCGGGAGCCGCCATCCTCTCCTACGAAGGGCCCAACACGATCCTGGGCCAGTTCGACACCTGGAAGCAGATCGTCACCGACGACCGCGCCAGCGTGATCTCCACCAGCTGGGGGGAATGCGAGGCGCTGGCCGAAACCGACGGGACCCAGGGTGCCTACACGTCGTTGTTCACGATGGCGGCGACGCAGGGCCAGACGATCCTCGCCGCGTCGGGGGACTCGGGCACCGAAGGCTGTTACGCCACCACCAACTCCCCCCAGGAGCAGGTCGTCTACCCGGCGTCGGACCCGGCCTTGACGGCGGTGGGAGGCACGACGCTGCTCGGGGCGGGCGACGAGGTGGCGTGGAACGTCTGTCAGAACCAGGAACAGAGCACGACGTGTGCCACCGACGCGGGCGGGGAAGGGGCCGGCGGCGGCGGCCTGTCGCGCTACGAGGCCAAGCCCACGTTCCAGCCTGAGGTCGTGCACTGGCCCAGCGCCCAGCCCTGCGGCACGGCGTGTCGCCAGGTCCCCGACATCTCGGCCAACGCCGGCGTGGGCATGGTCATCTACGCCGGAGGGGGGTGGGCGGCGGTGGGCGGCACGAGCCTGTCGGCACCGTTCATCGCCGGGCTGGTGGCCGACAAGAACGACGGATGCTCGAAGCTGACCGGGAACTTCGCGCCNGCGCTGTACGGGCTCGCGTCCGACGGCGTGTACGGCACGGCCCTCAACGACATCACGTCGGGCAACATCGACCTGACCGGGTCGAACGGTGGCGCCTACGAGGCGGGACCGGGCTGGGACGCGGCGACCGGCCTCGGCTCGCCCATCGCCGGCGGCCTGGCCTGCGCGGGGGTGTCCTCGGTGCAGCCCGACACCGCCGCGGCCGGCTCCGACGTCACCGTCACCGGGCTCGGCCTCGAGACGGCCGACATCGTGTTCGGGAGCACGCCGGCCCAGGTCGTGAGCGCCTCGGCGACGTCGGCGACGGTCGTCGTCCCGTCGGGAAGCGGTTCGCTGTTCGTGAGCGCCACGGGCATCCAGGGCGACGGCACCGCCACGGCGGGCTTCGCCTACCCGGGGTCGTCACCACCCCCCAATCCCCCACCGCCGCCAGCGCCGTCGCCCCCGGCACCGCCGCCGTCGGGATACGACCTCGTCGGCTCCGACGGTGGCGTGTTCGTGTTCCCGACGGGACAGAGCGGCGGTTTCTACGGGTCGCTGCCCGGCCTCGGGGTCCACGTCGACGACATCGTCGGCATGGTGCCGTCGTCGGACGACAAGGGCTACTTCCTCGTCGGCCAGGACGGTGGCGTGTTCGCCTTCGGGGACGCGCCCTTCCTCGGGTCACTGCCCGGGCTGCACGTCGCCGTGCACGACATCAGGGGCATCGTGCCCACCTCCGACAACCGCGGCTACTTCCTCGTCGGTCAGGACGGCGGCGTGTTCGCCTTCGGGGACGCGCCCTTCCTCGGGTCACTGCCCGGTCGCGCTGTCCACGTCACCAATGTGATCGGTATCGCCGCGACCCCCACCGACAACGGGTACTGGGTGGTGACGTCGACGGGCACGGTCTACGCCTTCGGGAACGCGTCCGCCCTGGGCTCGGCCACGGGCACGCCCTCGCCGGTGGCCGCCGTCGACGCCACCCCCGACGGCGCCGGCTACTGGATCATCACCCAGAACGGGAGCGTCTACCCCTTCGGCGACGCCCGCTCGTTCGGGACGCTGCCAGGGATCGGGGTGACACCCGCTCGTCCCATCATCGGGCTCGTGACCACGTCCGACGACCAGGGCTACTGGCTCATCGGGGGCGATGGGGGAATCTTCGCCTTCGGCGACGCCCCCTTCGTGGGATCGCTGCCCGGGCTCGGCATCCACATCACCGACATCGTCGGCGCCGTGCCCACCACCCCCTGACGTCCCGACCCTGACGTCCCGACCCTGTCCTCCCGACCCTGACGTCCCGACCCTGTCCTCCCGACTGGGGTCCCACGGCGGGGCCCGGATCTCGGCTCGCTCTGTCCTCGGGGCGGATGGGATCATCGCCTCGTGCGAGTCCGCCGGACCTTCGCCTTTCTCGACCTGTCAGGCTTCACCGCGCTCACCGAGACCGAAGGCGACGAACGCGCCGTGGCGGTGCTGGGGGTGTTCCGAGCCGCACTGCGAGACATCTGCTCTCGTCGTGCCGTGCGGATCGCCAAGTGGCTCGGGGACGGCGCCATGCTCGTCAGCGTCGACACCATGCCGCTCGTGGCCGCCACCTTGGAGATGAAGGCCGCCATCGACATCACCCCGGACCCGGTCACGATCAAGTGCGGGGTGACCACGGGGACGGTCATCCTGCTCGAGGGTGACGACTACATCGGCCATGCCGTCAACGTGGCGGCCCGGCTGTGCGACCTCGCCGTCGGGCACGAGGTGCTGGCAGTGGCGTCGGTGGTCCCCGAGCTCCCGCCGTGGGCCACGGTCGAGTCGGCCCACAAGATCGCGGTGCGCGGCCTCGAACACCCCATCGATGTGGTGCGCGTCGGGCTTCCCAAGCCAGGGCCCGACTCCCAGCCCGACCCCGTCTGCCGCATCCCGCTCACCCACGCCACCGCGGTGGCACGGCGCTACGACGGTGGCGGTCGGGGGCTGCTGTTCTGCGCCGAGAGCTGCGCCGAGACGTGGGAGCAGCGCCGGCGGGGATCGTCCGACATGGAAGCGGGCAGCATCCGCGAGGTCTGGATGCGCTGAACGGCGCGTTGAACGGGGAGGAGATATGGAGACCGACTACCTCGTGATCGGTGCCGGCGCACTCGGGATGGGGTTCGTCGACACGTTGATCGAGCACTCCGACGCCGAGGTCATCATCATCGACCGGCACCATGGCCCCGGTGGCCACTGGCTGGACTCTTACCCCTTCGTGCGGCTGCACCAGCCATCGATGAACTACGGGGTGAATTCCACTCCGCTCGGTCAGGATCGGGTCGAGCTCGATGGGCGAGACGCAGGATTCTACGAGCGGGCGAGCGGAACAGAGATCTGCGGCTATTACGACGAGATCATGCGTCACCGATTCCTGGCCTCCGGTCGGGTGCGGTTCTTCCCAATGTGCGATTTCCTGGGGGATCGTCGATTCCGGTCCCGACTGACGGGCGTCGAGACGGAAGTAACGGTGCGACAGAGCGTCGTCGACGCGACCTATATGGCTTCTCGCGTCCCTGCCACCGATTCCCCACCGTTCGAAGTGACCGGCGGGGCGAGGTGCGTCGCGATCGGTGCACTCACGAGGGTCATGGCACCCCCCGACGGTTATGTGATCATCGGCGCCGGCAAGACGGCCATGGACGGTGTGTGCTGGTTGCTGGACAACGGGACTCCACCCGATGACATCCGGTGGATTCGTCCTCGAGAGCCATGGATGCTCAACCGTGCCTTCTTCCAACCCGGCGACGGGCTACTGCGGACGTTCGCAGGGATCGTCCTGGACCTGGAAGCCGTGGTCGAGTGCGAGTCGCTCGAGCAGGTATTCGATCGGCTCGAGGAGCATCAGGTCACGATACGCCTCGATCCCTCGATCCAGCCGTCCATGGTCAAAGGCGCGACGGTGAGTCTCGGCGAGCTCGACCAGTTGCGACGCATCGACAGGGTGGTTCGATTGGGACATGTCACGCAGATCGACTCGGAGCGAATCATCCTCGAGGGAGGTTCGGTCCCGACCAGTCCCGGACAACTGCACGTGCACTGCGCGTCCCCCGGCCTGAGCGACAATCCACCCAAGCCGATCTTCACAGACGACACGATCCTCCTGCAGCCGATCACGCGTGCGAGTCTCAGCCTTTGCGCAGGACTCATCGGTGTCGTCGAAGCGTCGGGACGGCCAACGGCCGAGAAGAACCGGCTCTGCCCCCCGAACATGTGGTTCGACACGCCCTTCGACTGGATGCGGCACCTGTTGACCGGGATGAGAACCGAGCTGGAGTGGCAAGACGCTCCGGACGTGCAGGCGTGGGTGGAATCCTCCCGCCTGAATCTCATGAAGGGCCTTGATCAGAGCCCAGAGAGCGCTGCTGTCGCTGATTTGCAGGGCAGGTTCCTGACGGCACTGTTCCCCGCCCTCGCAAGACTCAAGGCGTTGACGACCAGCGCTACGCGTGCCGAGCGCGCACGGATATTCGAGAGTGTGTAGTCGGAGCCGCTGACACGCTGAACCAACGGAGCGATTCGCTGAGCGTCGCCCTCTCGTACGGTACGTGCCTGATCCCAGTGCGTTACCGATTGGTGCCGGGATGGCGGGTGAGGTCGCTGGCCTTGGTCATCTTGGGCCCGGCGGCCCGGTTGCCGGGGCGCGGGGTCACGTCGACGTCGACCGCCCGGGCCCGCAACGCCCCCACCGTGCACTGCTCCTTGGGGCGGTGGACGAAGGGGTCGAAGCGGTAGTGGCGCATGGCGTTTCGGTGCGTGAACTTCTCGATGTCCTCGTCGGGGATCCCGTCGAGCGACTTCATGAGCATCTCGGGCGACTGGGGCCAGGTCGAGTCCGAGTGGGGGTAGTCCGCCTCCCAGCACATGGAGTCGATACCGACGCGGTGGCGCAGCTCCAGGCCGGCGGGATCGTCGATGAAGCACGTGACCATCTGCTCGGCGAAGACCTGGCTGGGCAGCTTGTGCCCGAAGTCCTGGCCCGTCCAGCCATGGTGGCGCGTGTAGATCCAGTCCATCCGGTCCAAGAAGTACGGGATCCAGCCGATCCCCCCTTCGGACAGCGCCACCCGCAGGTCGGGGAACTTCCGCAGCACCGGGGACCACAGCAGGTCGGCGGCGGCCTGGACGATGTTGACCGGCTGCAACCCGATGAGCACGTCGATGGGAGCGTCGGGTGCCGTCACCACCAGGGACGACGACGACCCGATGTGCAGGCACACGATCGTCCCCTCGTCGCTGCACGCCGACCAGAACGGGTCCCAGTGGTCGCTGTGGAAGCTGGGCAGCTTGAGCTTGGCGGGGTTCTCCGAGAACGACACGGCGTGACATCCCTTGGCTGCCACCCTCCGCACCTCGTCGGCCATGGCGGCGGGATCCCACAGCGGCGGCAGCGACAGGGGGATGAAACGGCCCGGGTAGGCGCCGCACCACCCTTCGATGTGCCAGTCGTTGTAGGCGCGCAGCACCGCCAACCCGAGCTCGGGGTCCGACGCCTTGGCGAAGAGCTGGCCGCACAGCTGCGGGAACGAGGGGAAGCACATCGAGGCGATGACCCCATTGGCGTCCATGTCCCGCACGCGGTCGTCGATGTCGTAACAGCCCGAGCGGATCTCGGCGAACGACGTGGGCTCGATGCCGTACTCCTCGACGGGCCGGCCCGCCACGGCGTTGAGCCCGATGTTGGTGGCCTCCTTGCCGTCGAAGCGCCAGATCTCGGTGCCGTCGTCACGCACGTCGACTCGCGGCGCCTGCTCGGCGAAGCGAGCCGGCAGGCGACCCTCGAACATGTCGGGCGGCTCGACGACGTGGTCGTCCACGCTGACGAGCACCAGGTCCTCGAGCTGCATGGGCCCTCCCGTCCCCTGCCGGTGACACCGCCGCCGCCGGCATCGGGCCGGCGCGCCGTTCCCTGACACGCGTGTCGGAGATCACTGTATCGTCGGCGCCGTGACGCCACAGGACCGGGGGGGGCGGGGCGGGCCCGCCATGGCGCTCGAGGGGCTGCGCATCCTCGACTTCACGCGCCTGGGCTTCGGGGCCCAGGCCACGCTGATCTGCGGATGCCTGGGGGCCGAGGTCATCAGGGTCGAGAGCACCCGCTTCCCCGACGCCATCCGGGTCATGCCACCCTTCGTCCCCGAGCCCGGCGAACGGGGTGAGGCCTTCGGAGCCGCCACCCTCGCCAACGCCACGGGGGCAGCGAGCCCCAACCGGGGCGGGATCTTCTACAAGTACAACACCGGGGGCAAGAAGAGCATCACCGTCAACGCCCGCCATCCCCGGGGCCTGGACCTGTTGAAGGACCTCGTGGCGCACTCCGACGTGGTGACCGAGAGCTTCGCGGCGGGCACCCTCGATCGCTGGGGCCTCTCCTACGAGGTCATGCGCGCCATCCGGCCCGACCTCATCTACGTGTCGATGTGCGGTTTCGGCCATGAGGGACCCGACACCGACCACGTCACCATGGGACCCACCGCCCAGGCCCTGACGGGGCTCACCTTCATAGTGGGCCTGCCCGACCGGCCCCCGGCGGGGTGGTCGTTCTCGTACCTCGACCACGTGGGTGGCTACCTCGGCGCCATCGCCATCCTGGCCGGCGCCATGCACCGCGGTCGCACCGGCGAGGGCCAGCACATCGACGTCTCCCAGCTCGAGCCGGCGACGACCCTGTCGGGAGCGCTCGTGCTTGACGCCCTCGTCAACAACCGGCCCAGCCGCCGCCCCGGGTTTCCCACCGGCAACCGGCGGGCCCATCCCCCCTCCGGGCCGTCGGGCGCCTACCGCGCCCAGGGCGACGACAAGTGGGTGGTGGTGTCGTGCCGCACCCAGCAACACTGGGAGGCGTTGGTCGAGGTGATGGGACGCCCCCCGTGGGCCGCCGACCCTCGCTTCGCGACGGTGGCCGGACGCGCCGAGCACGCCGACGACCTCGATGCGCACGTCCAGGCATGGACGTCGGAGCGCGACCGCTACGACGTCATGGACGCGCTCCAGCGCGCCGGCGTCCCGGCCGGTGCGGTGCAGGACGCGGCCGACCGCCTCGAGCGCGATCCGCAGCTGGCGGCGCGCGGGCACTACACCATGCTCGGCAACGCCGAGGTGGCGCCGCTGCCCCTCGAGGGCGTCCCCTTCCGCATGTCGGCGACGCCGCCGCACACCGGAGGGGTCTTACACCGTGGCCCTCCCTGTCTGGGCGAGGACAACACCGCCGTCCTCGCCGGCGTGCTCGGCATGAGCGCCGACGAGATCGCCGCCCTCGAGGCCGACGGAGCGCTGTCGTGAGCGCGCCCCTCGACTCGGTGCGCGTCCTCGAGCTCACCGACGAGTCGGCCGACTACTGCGGAAGGCTGCTCGCCGGGCTCGGTGCCGACGTGGTCAAGGTCGAGCCCCCCGACGGCGCGCCGTCGCGCCACATCGGACCCTTCCTCGACGACGAGCCCGGGCCCGACCGCAGCCTGTGCTTCTGGGCCGACAACGTGGGCAAGCGCTCGGTCGTGGTGGACGACGACGCCGAGGTGGTCGCCCTGTGCGGGTCTGCCGACGTGCTCGTGCACACGTTGCGCCCGGCCCAGGCCGAAGCCCGGGGCCTCGGCTTCGCCGCCCTGCACGAACTGGCCCCGAGCCTCGTGGTGTGCGCGGTGACGCCGTTCGGGTCCGACGGCCCGTGGGCCGACTACCTGGCCGACGACCTCGTGCTCATGGCGCTCGGTGGATCCATGGCGGCGTGCGGGTACGGGCCGGGTGCCGACGGGGTCTACGACACGCCTCCGTTGGCGAGCCACGGCGACCAGGCGTGGCGCACGGCGTCGACCTACGCGGCCATCGCCGTGCTGGGCGCGTTGGCGTGGCGCACGGTGTCGGGTGCGGGACAGCTCATCGACGTGTCCGCCCACGAATGCTCGGCCAGCATGACCGAGTGGCACCTCATGACGTACCTGTGCTCGGGGGGCGTGCACCGGCGCGGGCCCCATCCCACCCTCACCGCGTCGGACGGCCGGCAGGTGGCCGCGCTCAACCCTGACTTCCTCGGGCCGCATGTGTTCGCCGGCATGCTCGAGATGCTCGAGCGCGAAGGGGTGGCGGGCCCGTTGTCGGACCCGGCCTTCGCCGACCCCGTCCACCGCGCCGGCAACTACCGCGAGGTGTGGCGGGCGCTCAAGCGGCTGGCCGACAAGCACGACGGCGAGACCCTGTACGAGCTCGGCCAGAGCGCGGGCCTGCCGTGGGGGGTGATCCGGTCGCCCGACGAGGTCCTCGACGACCGCCACCTGCGCGCCCGGGGTCACTTCGTCGAGCTCGAGCATCCCGAGCTGGGCCGGTCGATGGTCTACGCCGGGGCCCCCTTCCTGGCCCACGCCTCCCCGTGGGTGATGGAGCGCCGACCCCCGCTGCTCGGGGAACACACCGACGAGGTCCGCGCCCAGTGGGCAGGTCGGTGAGCGCGAGCCGCCGCGCCGCGTGCGTCGTCGGGGTGGGCGAGACCCGGTACGCCAAGTGGGGCGGGATCACCGACCGGAGCGAGTACCAGCTGGCGGTCGAGGCCGTCCTGGCCGCCATCGCCGACGCGGGCATGACCGCCGACGACGTCGACGGCCTGGCGTCGTTCGCCGAGGACCGCAACGAGGCCACGTTCATGGCCGCCGACCTGGGGCTGCCCGAGCTCCGCTACGCGAGCCTGTCGTGGCTCCCCGGCGGGGGCGGGGCCT
>JGI12269J14319_10002030_pt1 | contig 19823 bp, 33 predicted proteins | sample PeaSoiSIISIP2007_FD_14319 | JGI IMG/M metagenome (IMG submission 14319)
GGGCAGGTGTTGTGCAAGCCGGCCTCGATCACGCCGCACACGAAGTTCAAGGCGGAAGCGTACGTGTTGACGAAGGAAGAAGGCGGGCGTCACACGCCGTTTTTCACAGGCTACCGTCCGCAGTTTTATTTCCGCACGACGGACGTGACGGGAGATGTGAAGTTGCCGACGGGCGTGGAGATGGTGATGCCCGGGGACAATGTGAGCGCGGAAATCAGCTTGATCACGCCGGTGGCTTTGGAGAAGGGGCTGCGCTTCGCGATCCGCGAAGGCGGCCACACCGTCGGCGCCGGAGCGGTTTCGGAGATCATCGAGTAACTTATGCCAGCCGGAGAAAAAATTCGCATCCGTTTGAAGGCGTACGATCACCGAATTCTCGACCAATCGACGCGCGAGATTGTCGAGACCGCCAAGCGCACCGGCGCGAACGTAGCCGGACCGATTCCCCTGCCCACCACGATCAACCGGTGGACGGTGCTGCGCTCGCCACACGTGGACAAGAAATCGCGCGAGCAGTTTGAAATGCGCACGCACAAGCGCCTGATCGATATTCTCGAGCCGACGCCGGACACGGTGGACGCGCTCATGAAGCTCGATCTGCCGCCCGGGGTGGACGTGGAAATCAAGGCCTTCGGCCGCGAACACGGCGGCAAGTAAGGGCTGGAAATTGGAAGTTAGAAGCTGGAAACAAGAAGAACCAAAGGCTTGAAAAGCAAAGAGGCGGGGAAGAAAGAAGAGGCAGGGCAACTTCGATGGCTGTGAACGGAATACTCGGAATCAAGCTCGGCATGGCCCAGGTCTTCACCGACGATGGCCATGCGGTGGGCTGCACGGTGCTCCAGGCCGGCCCTTGCGTTGTCGTGCAGCGCCGCACCAAGGAAAAAGACGGCTACGACGCCGCGCAGCTTGGACTCGTCGAATTCATCAAGCCGCAGCGGGTCACGAAGCCGATGGCCGGACACTTCAAGAAGGCCGATGCCGCGCCGATGCGCCGCCTCGGCGAAGTGCGCCTCGAGGATTCCGCCGATGAAACCAAGATCGGCGACCGCGTGCTGGTCGACCGCTTCGCGCCGGGCGAACTCGTGGATGTGACCGGCATCAGCAAGGGCAAGGGATTTGCCGGCGGCGTCAAGCGCTGGCACTACCGCGGAGGCGACGAGACGCACGGATCGATGCACCACCGCGCCCCGGGCGGCATCGGCGGAAGCTCGTTTCCGTCGCGGGTCTGGCCGGGACAGCATTTTCCGGGGCACATGGGGCACGCGCGCGTGACCGCGAAGAACCTGCGCGTCGTGAAAGTGGACACGGACGAAAATCTGCTGCTCGTGTTTGGCTCCGTGCCGGGTCCGGTGGGCACCTATTGTTTGATTCGCAAGGCGCGCAAGGCGAAGTAGCGAAAGAAAGTTTGTAGAGAAAGCTTAAGGACGCGACGACGATGGCGGTAGTGGACATCAAGAATCTGGAAGGCAAGAACGTCGGGCAGATCGATCTTCCCGACGCCGTGTTCCGCGCGAAGGTGAACCCGAACCTGNTGCACGAAACNGTGCGCTGGTATCAGGCGGCGCAGCGCGCGGGAACGCACAAGACCAAGGGCCGCGGCGAAGTTTCGGGCTCGGGCAAAAAGCTCTGGAAGCAGAAGGGCACGGGCCGCGCGCGCGTCGGCTCGATTCGCAGCTCGCTCTGGCGCAAGGGCGGCACGGTGCACGGCCCGGTGCCGCGCAGCTACGCCTACCGGCTGCCGCGCAAGATGGTTCTGGGCGCGCTGCGCTCGGCGCTCTCGGCCAAGCTCGCCGACGAGAAGCTGACCGTGGTGGACGCCTGGCAACTGGAGTCGCACAAGACCAAGCCGTTCCGCGAGGCGCTCGGCCGCCTGGATGGCGCAACGAAAACAATGCTTTTGGTGGAGCTTGCGGCGAACCGCAACCTGGAGCTCGCCAGCCGGAATCTTGAGGGCGTGAAGCTCGTCGCTCCGCACGCTTTGCAGCCCTACGATTTGCTGCGGCACGACCGTCTGTATCTCTCAAAAGACGCGGCCGTGCGGCTCGGCGAAACGCTTGGACTTGGCCCGCGCAGCGCGTCGCCTGCCGCAGACGTCGTCACCATCGAAGCGGCAAAGCCGGCCGAGCCTGCCAGGGCAGCAAAGCCCGCGGCCAAGGAAAAGAAGGCGCCGGCAAAGAAAGCGGCGGCGAAAAAGCCGGCCGCCAAAGCAAAGAGCAAGGGCAAGAAATAACGCCCGGCACGTAAACGCAGGATGGAAGCGAAGGACGAGGCCATGAACATCAGCGCATTTCAAGTGATTCGGCGGCCGATCATCACCGAGAAGGGTCTTGGTGTGAAGGAGACCCAGCACACGGTGGTGTTCGAGGTGGCGACGGCCGCGACCAAGACTCAGATCAAGGAAGCCGTCCAGAAGATTTTCAAGGTGAAGGTGGCGGGGGTGCGCACGGCGATTTTTCATGGAAAATTTCGGCGCCGCGGCCGCGCCGAAGGCCACAGGCGGGACTGGAAGAAGGCGTACGTCAAGCTGGCGACCGGCGAGAAGATGATCGAGTACGCGGACAATTTGTAGTGTAGCCCGGGGTTTTGGCGGCGGGCGCCCCTTATCTTAAGAGCGGGGCCCGCAGGCTGGGGCCCGCGGAGCGTGCCTCGGGCGCGGGCTCTACTTTGCGCCCGCCGAGTAAGAGGAAGAGAGTTAATGTTATGGCACTGAAAACGTTCAATCCATACACCGCATCGCGGCGCTTTATCACGATGCTCGATAAGAGCGAAATCACCAAGCAGACGCCCGAGAAGGCTCTGGTCGAGCCGAAAAATCGCACCGGCGGACGCAACGCGCACGGCGAGATCACCATCTGGCATCGCGGCGGCGGGCACAAGAAGCAGTACCGCGCGATCGATTTTCGCCGCGAGAAGAAGGGCATTCCGGCTCGCGTCGCGGCCATCGAGTATGACCCGAACCGCTCGGCGCGGCTCGCGCTATTGCATTATGCCGACGGAGAAAAGCGCTACATCCTGCATCCCATAGGCCTCGAGGTGGGGATGATGGTGCAGACGGGTGAAGGCGCGGACATTTTGCCGGGAAACGCGATGGCCATCCGGGCCATCCCGCCCGGAACGCAGTTGCATAACCTGGAACTGCAGCCCGGCAAGGGCGCGCAACTTGTGCGCGCTGCGGGCGGCTCGGCGCAACTGTTGAGCAAAGAGGGAGAAATAGCCCTCGTCAAGCTGCCGTCGGGGGAAGTCAGAAAATTTTCGCTCGATTGCATGGCCACGATTGGCCAGGTCGGCAACCTCGACCACGAAAACGTGACCTACGGCAAGGCCGGGCGGACGCGCTGGCACGGGCGCAGGCCGACGGTTCGCGGCGTGGCGATGAATCCGGTCGACCACCCGCACGGCGGCGGCGAAGGGCGCGTGAAGGGCAACCATCCTCAGACCCCGTGGGGATTTTCGACCCTGGGCGCGAAGACGCGCCGCAACCGGCGCTCGGATCGCCAGATTGTGCAGCGTAGGAAGCCGTAAACGGCGTTGGCAAAATTTGGACCAGAAGCAAAAATACTCAGCCTGGCGCGGCGGGTATTTGAGGGGAAGTTGAGATAACTATGATGAGCGCATCACGAACGAGACGATCACGACCAGCGGCACGACGGGTGGCGCGGACGCGCAAACCCGCGCGCACGGCGCGTCCGGCGGCAAAGCCGGCCAAGCCCGTCAGCCGCTTTGCACCCGTTGTTCCGGTGCAGGTGCTGTACCGGCTGTGCAAGCCGGGATGGGCGGTCACCGTGGAGAAGACGCCGAACGCGCAGGGCACGCGATTTGTGTGCCCGTTCTGTCCGGTATCGCACCGCGTTCCCGGCCCCGTGCGCGGATTCCGCAAATTGCGGCGCGCGCAGTGGGTCAAATGCCGCCGGGTGGAAGAATAAGTTGGCGAAGAAAAACAAGAGCCGAGGCGTAGGGAGAAACAATGGCACGTTCGCTTAAAAAAGGCCCGTTCATCGACGACCATCTTCGTATCAAGGTGGAAGGGATGAACGCGCGCAATGAAAAGAAAGTGATCAAGACGTGGTCGCGCCGGTCGACGATTCTTCCGGACATGATCGGCCACACGATCGCCGTGCACAATGGCAGGAAATTCATTCCCGTCTACGTCACCGAGCAGATGATCGGTCACAAGCTCGGCGAATTCGCCCCCACGCGAACCTTCAAAGGCCACGCGGTGAAGGCGGCGCTCGAACGCGCCGCGGGAGTTGCGGGAGCGCCAGGAGCGCCGGGCGCTGCGCCGGCGGCGGGCGGAACGGCACCAGCCGGAGGCGGCGCGCCGGCAGCGCCGAAGTCATAACCCATGGCCAACGAGACACTGCACGCCCCGGCAATTGAAGCAGTCGCGATGGCGCGGCACGTGCGCATGTCGCCGCAAAAAGTTCGGCTCGTCGTCGACCTGATCCGCGGGCAGCGCGCCGAAGATGCGCTGCAGATTTTGCGCTTCACCATGAAGCGCGCGTCGCGCGACGTGGAAAAAGTTCTGCGCAGCGCGATTGCCAACGCCGAGCGCAAGGCGGAAGACGCCGGCGCATCGCTCGACGTCGACCACTTGTTCGTATCGAGCTGCTATGTGAACGAAGGCTCGCGCTGGAAGAGGCTGCGCCCGGCGCCGATGGGCCGCGCGTTCCGTTACCAGCGCCGCACGGCGCACATCGTCGTCGGCGTCGCCGAGCATCACGTCGCCGCGCAGCAGCGCGTCGCCGCGGCCACGGCGGAAGCCGAATCGCAGAAGGGCGTCGCCGGCGCGGTCAAGAAGGCTCGCCAGGCGCTGGCCGGAAAGAAAAAGCCGGCCCGAAGGCCGTCGAAGAAGTAGCGGAGGAAACCTTGGGACAGAAGACACATCCATACGGATTTCGCCTCGGCTACAACAAGCCCTGGAAGTCGCGGTGGTACGCCGACCGCGATTACGCCGACCTGCTGCACGAAGACGTGAAGCTGCGGGAAACGTTGAAGGACCGCCTGAAATCAGCTGGGATCAGCTCGATCGACATCGAACGCGCCGCGAACAAGCTGGTCATTCGCCTCTTCACCGCTCGCCCGGGAATCATCATCGGTCGCAAGGGCGCGGAAATCGACAAGCTCAAGGGCGAAATCCAGAAGCGCACCAAGCGCGAAGTGCATATCGACATTCAGGAAGTGCATCGGCCGGAACTGGACGCCACGCTCGTTGCCGAATCGATCGCACTGCAACTCGAAAAGCGCGTCGCCTTTCGCCGGGCCATGCGCAAGGCCGTCGATTCCGCGCTGCGCTTCGGCTGCAAAGGAATCAAGATCCGCGTGGCCGGGCGCCTGAACGGCGCGGAAATCGCCCGCAAGGAATGGTACTTGCAGGGCCGGTTGCCGCTGCAGACCCTGCGCGCCGACATTGACTACGGCACCGCCGAAGCCCACACGACGTACGGCGTGATCGGCGTGAAGTGCTGGATTTACCAGGGGGAGAACGTTCCCCAGCGCGGGATCAAGAAGCAGGAAGCGCAGGCAGTGGCCGTATAAAAGTGAACGGCGGAAGTTGCGCGAAGACGATACGCCAAAAGGTTTGAGGGACGACGACGATGTTAATGCCAAAGAAAGTGAAGTACCGGAAACAGCAGCGCGGGCGGCGCGCCGGAAAGGCCTGGCGCGGCAGCGACCTCTCGTTCGGAGACTACGGACTGAAGGCGCTCGAACCCGCATGGATCACCGACCGGCAGATCGAAGCCTCGCGGGTGGCCATCACCCGGTTCATCAAGCGCGGCGGAAAACTGTGGATCCGCATTTTTCCCGACAAGCCGTTCACGAAGAAGCCGGCGGAAACCCGCATGGGCAAGGGCAAGGGAGCGCCGGAAAAGTGGGTGGCGGTGGTGAAGCCCGGCCGCGTCATGTTTGAGATGGCCGGCGTGGACCTGGCCACGGCGCAGGAAGCGATGCAACTGGCGGCGCACAAGCTGCCGATTCGCACGCGCTTCGTCAGCCGCGCGGGAGCGCTCTGATGCCGAAACGAATCGAAAAATTGCGCGATCAGGATACGGCCGAGCTCAACGAGCGGCAAAACGAGCTGGCCGAGCAAGTGTTCCGGCTGCGCTTTCAGCTTTCGACCGGGCAGGCCGAAGCCGTCACGAAGCTGCGATCGGCGCGGAAGGATCTGGCCCGCGTCAAAACTCTCTTGCGCGAGCGCGAATTGAGGAAAGCAAATGGTTAGCGAAACCGCAGCCGCACCGGCGCCCGCGCGCCACGAACGCCAGGAAGTGACCGGCGTCGTGACCAGCGCGAAGATGGAAAAAACGATTATCGTGAAGATCACGCGCATGGTGCAGCACAAGCTGTACCACCGCGTCATTCGGGTCTCGAAGAAATTTTACGCCCATGACGAAGAGCGCAAGGCGAAGCAGGGCGACACGGTGAGAATCGTCGAAACCCGCCCGCTGTCCAAGCTGAAGCGCTGGCGGCTCGCCGAAGTCGTGACGCGCAGCAGGCGGGCCGTATAACCGGCGCGAGAGAATTACGGGTGCGGGCTGTCGCCGTGGCGACGAGCCCGCCATTTAAAGGACAACAGCCATGATTCAGATGCGAAGCTGGCTCACCGTGGCCGACAATTCAGGCGCGCGCCAGATCACTTGTATTTTGCCGCTGGGCGGCGATGCCGGCAGCCGCGCGGGCCTCGGCGACGTGATCACCGCGGCGGTGAAGGAAGCCGCGCCGGACAGCGCGGTCAAGAAGGGCTCGGTGGTGAAGGCCGTGGTGGTGCGCACCCGCAAGGAGCATCGCCGCAAGGANGGCACCTACATCCGGTTTGACGATAACGCGGCGGTGCTGATCAACGACGCGAACGAACCGGTCGGCACGCGCGTTTTCGGGCCNGTCGCGCGCGAATTGCGCGAAAAGAATTTCGCGAAGATTGTTTCGCTNGCGCCGGAGGTCTGGTAATGCCTGTCAGAAAACGGATGGAAATCGCGCCAACCGCGGCGGGAATCAAGNGGGGCGATCAGGTGCGCGTGATGACCGGGCGCGATCGCGGNAAAACNGGNCGCGTTCTCGCGGTGAATCCNGGGTCGCGGACCGTCATGGTGGAGCACGCGGGCATGATCAAGCGGCACACGCGGCCCAACCCGTCGCAGAACGTGAAGGGCGGCATCGTCGATAAAGAAGGCACACTGCCGATCTCGAACGTTCAACTGCTGTGCCCCGCATGCAATAAGGGCACGCGGATCGGCCACAAAGTTTTGCCCGACGGAACCAAGGAGCGCGTCTGCCGCCGTTGCGGCAACACACTCGAAAAGTAACCAGGAAAAAGCGCAAAGAAACGGAAACTTAAAGAGACTGAACCAGGCAGAGACTGAACCGGATAGAGACTGAACATGATGAGCCGAATGCACGAACGCTACCGCAAGGAAGTGGTCCCCGCGCTGCTGAAGCGCTTTGGGCGGAAGAATCCGATGTCGGTGCCGAGGGTCGCGAAGGTGACCGTGAACATCGGCATGGGCGAGGCCAGCCAGAACGTCAAGCTGCTGGACGTGGCGGTGGTCGAGCTCGGCCAGATTGCCGGGCAGAAGCCCATCGTGACCCGCGCCAAGAAGTCCATCGCGAATTTCAAGATTCGCAAAGGCATGCCGATCGGCTGCTGCGTCACGCTGCGCGGCGACCGCATGTATGAATTCCTGGACCGGCTGTGCAACGTGGTCCTGCCCCGCGTGCGCGATTTCCGGGGCTTGCCGCCGAACGCGTTTGACGGGCGCGGCAATTACACCATGGGCCTGCGCGACCAGCTGGTCTTCCCCGAGATTGACTACACGCGGGTCGACAAGATCAAGGGGCTGAACATCACATTGACGACCACGGCCAAGAACGACGAGGAAGGCCGCGAACTGTTGAAGCTTTTGGGCGTGCCGCTGCGCCCGCAAGGCGATACCGGAAGGAATTAGAGGAGAAACGATGGCGCGAAGTTCACAATTTGCCAAGATGCGCAAGAAGCCGAAATTCAAGATTCGCGTGCGCAACCGCTGCCGCCTTTGCGGCCGCCCGCGCGGATACCTGCGTAAATTTCAGATGTGCCGCATCTGTTTCCGCGGACACGCGCTGCTCGGGGAAATTCCCGGAGTAGTGAAGGCCAGCTGGTAGGAGCGCCGACAAAAAATTATGCAAACCGATCCCATTTCTGATTTGCTGACGCGGATTCGCAACGCGGCCAAGGCCCGCCACGCGCGCGTGGACATCCCCACCTCGAAAGTGAAGGTTGAAGTGGCCCGCATCCTGAAAGAAGAAGGCTACATCTCGACCTACAAGCTGATCGAGGAAAACAAGACGCGCAAAACGTTGCGCCTGTTTTTGAAATACACGCCGGACAAGCGCAGCGTCATTACCGACCTGAAGCGCGTCTCGAAACCCGGCAGCCGCCGCTATCTCGGCTCCAGCGGAATCCGGCCCGTCGTCGGCGGAATGGGCATCAGCATTATGACCACGCCCAAGGGCGTGATGACCGGCCGCGCGGCGCGAAAAGCGCATGTGGGCGGGGAAGTGCTGTGCGAAGTCTGGTAAGAATTTAATTGCAGTCTGGCAGGAGAGTCATCGAACTATGTCGCGAATTGGAAGAAAACCGATTGCCGTGCCCGCGGGCGTGAAGATTCAGCTCGCGCCGGGTTCCATTGACGTGCAGGGGCCGAAGGGCAAGATGAGCGTGAACCTTCCCCGGGGAATTACCCTCGAGCAGAAAGGCGCCGAATTGCACGCCATCCGCCAGAATGACGATCAGGCGGCTCTGCACGGTCTCGCGCGCGCCCTGGTGGCAAACGCCGTGACAGGCGTCACGACAGGGTTCAAAAAGGAAATGGACATCGTCGGAGTCGGGTATCGCGCCGAGCTGAAGGGAAAAATGGTCAGCTTCGCGCTCGGCTATTCGCATCCCGTGGAATTCCAGATTCCCGAGGGTATCCAGGTGACCGTGGAAAAGCAGACGCACCTGACCGTGTCGGGAGCCGACCGCGGCAAAGTCGGGCAGGTTTGCGCGAATATCCGGGGCTTGCGGCCGCCCGATCCGTACAAGCAAAAAGGCATTCGCATTACCGGCGAGCGCTTGAAGAAGAAGGCTGGAAAAGCGGGCGCTGCGACGAAGACTGGCGCCTAGACCGGGCGCGGTCTTTTTGTGAAGCGCGCTTGAAAGAGAGAAGGAGAACATCGTGGCAACAGAACCAGTCCGAAAACTTTCTCGCGACGCGCATCGCCGCCGGATTCACTTGCGCGTGCGCACGCGCGTGACCGGCACGCCCGAGCGGCCGCGTCTTTCGGTATACCGCTCGAACGGGCACATTTACGCGCAGGTCATTGAAGACCGCAGCGGACGCACCCTCGTGTCGGCGAGTTCGATTGACAAGGAAACTCGCAAGGAACTCAAGGGAGGCAACAACGTGGCGGCGGCAAAAGTGATTGGAAAAAAGATTGCCGAGCGCGCCCGCGCGGCCGGGATCGAGCAGGTGGTGTTCGATCGCGGCGGATACATGTACCACGGCCGCGTGGAAGCCCTGGCCGCGGCGGCCCGGGAAGCGGGGTTGAAATTTTAAGTTTATGTCCAAACACATTCTCAGGGAAACACTGGCGGTCCGGCGAAACATCGAGGTCAACGCCAACAGCTTGAAGGACCAGGTCGTGGCCATCCAGCGCGTGACCAAGGTCGTCAAGGGCGGCAAGAACCTCAGTTTTTCTGCCCTCGTTGTGGTCGGGGACCAGAATGGCAACGCCGGTTTCGGCATGGGCAAGGCGCGCGAAGTTCCCATGGCCATCCGCAAGGCGATCGAGCAAGCCAAGAAAAATCTGATTCACTTGAATTTGAAGGGCACGACGATTCCGCACCAGGTCCTCGGCCTGTACGGCTCGGGCCAGGTGATGCTGAAGCCGGCGCCCGAAGGGACCGGGATCATTGCCGGAGGTCCGGTGCGCGCCGTGATGGAGGTTGCGGGGATTTCCAATGTGCTGACGAAATCCATCGGCACGTCGAACCCGCACAACGTCATCAAGGCCACGTTCGACGCGCTCTTGCGGCTGAAAGACATCGCCAAGGTCGCGGAACTCCGGTCGAAGACGGTCGAGGAACTCACGCGCTGAGTGCGCCGGGACGGTCACGAGCTATGGCCAAAAAAACATCGGGAATGCTGAGAATCAAGTGGGTGCGAAGTTTCATCGCCTGCCCGAAAGGCATGCGGCAGACGATTCGCGGTTTGGGATTCCGCAGGATGAACCAGGTCGTCGAGCGCGCCGACACGCCCGCCACTCGCGGGATGATACTCAAGGTCCGGCATTTGGTGGTCGTGGAAGAGTAAATGTAATATGGATGCATTATTTGGGAATCGCACATTGAGGACAACATGGCTGTGAACCTTTCCAATTTGAAGCCGCCGCGCGGATCGCGGCACCGCAAGGTGCGCGTGGGACGCGGGATCGGCTCGAAGCTCGGCAAGACGGCGGGCAAAGGCAACAAGGGACAGAAATCGCGCAAGGGCTATTCGCGCCGCGCCGGCTTCGAGGGTGGACAGATGCCGCTTCGCCGCCGGATTCCCAAGCGCGGATTTCATAATCCGACGCGCGTCGAGTATGCTGTCGTGAATGTGGAGTCCCTGGACATTTTCGCGGCGGGGACGACCGTGACTCCTGACCTTCTGATCGGTTCCGGGCTCATTCGCCAGGTTCGCGCCGAGATCAAGGTTTTGGGAGACGGCGAGCTGAAGAATTCGCTCACCGTGCAGGCGCACAAATTCAGCAAATCGGCCGAGGAGAAAATTACTCGCGCCGGTGGCAAGGCCGAGATTTTGTCATGAACCAGTTTTTTGAAGCATTCGCCAACATGTTCCGGATTCCGGACCTGCGCAAGCGTCTCTTGTTTACGCTGGCGATGCTGGGGGTGTACCGCCTGGGCGCGTTCCTGCCCACGCCGGGAATCAATACGGATGTGCTGGCGCAGTTCTTCGCGCAGAATCAAGGCTCCGTGCTCGGCGTGATCGACCTCTTCAGCGGCGGCAATTTCCGCCGCCTGACGATTTTCGCGCTGGGCATCATGCCCTACATCACGGCTTCCATCATCTTGCAATTGATGCAGGTGGTTTGGCCCTACCTCGAGCGGCTGCAGAAAGAAGGGGAACTCGGCCGGCGCAAGATCACGCAGTACACGCGCTACCTGACGATCCTGCTCAGCATCGTGCAATCGTTTTCCATCGCGGAAACCTTGATGCGTACCGGCGGGCCGAACAATCAGCCCCTGGTGTACAACCCGGGAATCGCCTTCGTGCTGATGACGATTCTGACGCTGACGACGGGTTCCGCGTTCATCATGTGGCTCGGCGAGCAAATCACTCAGCGCGGCGTCGGCAACGGGATGTCGCTCATCATCTTTGCGGGAATTGTCGTTGGCCTTCCCCGAGCGGTCGGCGATCTGTATGACAAAGTCAGCACGGCGCAATGGGGGCCGTTCACCGGACTCGCGATGCTCTTGCTAATCGCCATGATGATCGCGGTCGTAGGCGTGATCGTCTTTGTGGAGGGCGGGCAGCGGCGCATCCCGGTGCAATACGCCAAGCGCGTGATGGGACGCCGCATGATGGGCGGGCAGATGACCTATCTCCCGTTGCGGGTCAATTCGGGCGGCGTCATCCCGCCGATTTTCGCCAGCTCCCTGCTCACCTTTCCGGGCACCATTAATTTGTTTCTGGGGAAGAAATTCAAGGCGTTCGACTGGCTGGCCACGAACCTGGCCTGGGGCGAGCCCTCGTATGTCCTGGTCTACATCACGCTGATTATCTTGTTCGCGTTTTTCTACGTCGGAATCGTGTTCAATCCTACCGAGCTTGCCGACAACATGCGGAAGTACGGCGGATTCATCCCGGGCATACGACCGGGGCGCAACACGTCCGAACATATTGACCGTGTCCTTCGGCGATTGACGTTCGTGGGTGGAGTCTACCTCGCGGCGGTTTGTCTCTTGCCGGAGTTCCTCATGGCCGGCGTTCACCTCCAGCACTTGCCTCTTGTCGGAACGTGGTTTGACAATCATATGTGGCGCTTCGTTCTGGAAGGGTTGAAAGTAAATTTCTATTTTGGCGGCACCTCGCTATTGATCGTCGTTGGCGTGGCGATGGATACAGTCCAGCAGATCGAGGCCCAACTGGTGATGCGGAACTACGAAGGATTTGTGAAGAAGGGAAAGCTGCGTGGCCGACGTTACGGCTGATCGTGGCGCGGTAGGCGTTCTGCAGGGACTGGGGCGTGCGGTGATCCTGCTGGGCCCGCCGGGGGCCGGCAAGGGGACGCAAGCCCAGCGCATCGCGCAGCGGTATCAGTTGCCGCACCTGTCCACCGGGGACATGTTTCGCGACAATATCCAGCGCGAAACGGAACTCGGCCGCAAGGCAAAGCCTCTTTTGGAGCGCGGCGAGCTGGTCCCCGACGAAATCGTCCTGGGCATGGTCGAGGCGCGCATCGACCAGCCGGATTGCGCCAAGGGCTTTGTCTTCGATGGTTTTCCGCGCACGCTGCGGCAAGCGGACGACTTGGAGCGGATTTGCAAGCAGCACAACCTGGGCTGCACGATCGTGCTGCACATGGTCGTGAACCCGGCCTTGCTGATGCGGCGGTTGACGGGCAGAAGAATCTGCAAGGCCGGCGGGCACATCTATAATATTTACGAGCGCCCGCCAATTCGTGAAGGCATTTGCGACCTCGACGGAAGCGAGTTGATTCACCGCCCGGATGATTCCGAAGGGGTGATCGGCGAGCGCCTGGCGGCCTACGACCGGCAAACGCAGCCGCTCGTCAAGTATTACACCGTGCGAGGGCTGCTACGTCCCGTCGATGCGATGTCCATCGCGGATGTGGTCACCGAGAGCATCGCCAGGATTCTGGACGGAGCGAAAGCGCATAAATGATTGTCTGCAAGTCACAGGCGGAGCTGGAAAAGATGCATCGCGCCGGCCTGGTGATCTGGGAAGTGCTGAACGATTTGCGCGGGATGTCCCGCCCGGGAGTGAGCACGAAGGATCTCGACGAATACGCGGAACGCAAGACAGCGGAGCGGAAGCTTCGCCCGGCGTTCAAGCATTACCGGGGCTATCCGGCGACGCTGTGTACTTCGGTCAATTCCGAGGTAGTGCACGGGATCCCGTCGAAGTCGAGGGTCCTTCAGTCGGGCGACATCATTTCGCTCGACTTTGGCGTCGAATGCGAGGGTTACTATGCGGATGCGGCGGTGACGGTGCCGGTGGGGGAAATTACTCCCGAATTGAAGAGGCTCCTGCAAGTGACCCGGGAATCCCTGGACTTGGCGATTGAAAAGGTGCGCGTGGGAAACCGCCTGTCCGACATTTCAGCCACGGTTCAGGAGTGGGTCGAGCGGAAGAACGGCTACTCGGTCGTCCGTGATCTCTGCGGCCACGGCATCGGGACGCACATTCATGAGGAGCCAAACGTGCTCAATTATGGCGAACCGGGCCGCGGCCCGCGCCTGCAGGAAGGAATGGTCCTCGCGATCGAGCCCATGGTGAATATCGGCAAGCCCGATGTCCGGGTGCTCGATGACGAATGGACGACCGTGACGGCCGACGGCACGAAGTCGGCGCATTTCGAGCACACCGTCGCGGTGACATCCAATGGACCCTGGGTTTTGACGCGTCCCCGGGAAATGCAGGGACCCTCTTGGTAGGGGGCGCGAGAGGGCACATGGGCAAGAGACCCGAACCGGAAAAGCGCAAGGCCGACGCGTCCAATCCGAAGGAAGATGCCATCGAAGTGATGGCCACCGTGATCGAGCCGCTGCCGAACGCGATGTTTCGGGTCGAATTGGAAAACAAGCACCAGGTGCTCGCGCACATTTCCGGAAAGATGCGCAAGAATTTCATTCGCATCCTGGCCGGAGACAAAGTCGCGGTGGAGCTTTCGCCGTACGACCTGACGCGCGGCCGCATCGTGTACCGCTACAAATAGTTCGGGTGCGGGCTCTACTTGGAGCCCGCCGGAAGAATGGCGAGGAGCGGGAAATGAAAGTTCGGGCATCGGTAAAAAAGATTTGCGACAAGTGCAAGGTGATCCACCGGCGCGGCGTGGTGCGCGTGATTTGCGTCAACCCAAAGCACAAGCAGCGCCAGGGATAGAGTTACGGATAGATTCGAGGAATTGAGGAGCACGCATGGCACGTATTGCAGGAGTGGATCTACCGCCGCAGAAACGCATCTGGGTTGGCCTGACGTCGATCTATGGAATCGGGCAGCCGCGCGCCCGCTCCCTGTGCGCCAAGGCGAACGTGGAAGAAACCAAAAAGGTCAAGGACCTGACCGAGGAAGAAATCAACCGTCTGCGCCAGGCGATTGAATCCGAGGGCCGCGTCGAAGGCGATCTCCGCAAGGAGGTCCAGATGAATATCCGCCGGCTGATCGAAATCCAGTGCTACCGCGGCCTGCGCCACCGGCGCAATCTCCCCGTGCGCGGCCAGCGCACGCACACGAACGCGCGCACGCGCAAAGGGCCGCGCAAGGGCGCCGTCGCGGCAAAGAAGAAGGTCGCCGCGCGCAAGTAGCAGCTTCGTGAGTAATGGTCTGCGTTAAGCGTTTTGTGGGTCGCGGCTTCAGCCGCGACATTCAAGCGCAATAAAGAAGAGGGCTTTAGCCCCTGAAGGATTAGGCAGCGATCAAGCGAGGGTACTGACTTGGCGAAAGAACCGCAGCAGGACGCAGGCGTACAGGCGCCGGCAAAATCAACGAAGAAGAAAAAGGAATTCAAGAAGAAGCGGGAGAAGCGCGTGGTCCCGCACGGCGTGGCCTGCATCCAGGCCACCTTCAACAACACCATCGTCACGATCTGCGGCCCGGATGGCCGCACCGTGTCGTGGTCTTCCGCCGGATCGATTGGCTTCAAGGGATCGCGCAAGGGCACACCCTATGCCGCCCAGCAGGCGTCGATCTCCGCAGCGGGAGTGGCGCGCGACCAGTACGGCATGAAATCGATCGAAGTGCGCGTGAAGGGCCCGGGCTCGGGACGCGAGTCCGCCGTGCGCGCCCTCGCTTCGGCCGGATTGCACATCGTGCACATCAAGGACGTGACGCCGATCCCGCACAACGGCTGCCGTCCGCCCAAGCGCCGCCGCGTCTGATTTCGAGTAGCACAGCCACTCTTGGCTGTGCGGTTTTCGCAGGGTGAAAGTTCGGCGCACAGCCCAGAACGAAGGCGTGCGCGGTTTTTAAACGAGTTCCGAAAGCAATCGAGAAGGAGAAACGAATTTGGCGCGTCATCGAGAAGCGGTTTGCCGGCTCTGCCGCAGGGAAGGGCAGAAGCTGTTCTTAAAAGGCCTGCGTTGTTTTACGGAGAAGTGCGCCATCGAAAAGCGCAACTTCGTTCCGGGGCAGCACGGCCAGTCGCGGCGCGTGAAGAAGCTCGCCGGTTACGGCCTGCAATTGCGCGAAAAGCAGAAGGTCAAGCGCACCTACGGATTGCTCGAACGGCAATTCCGCAACTACGTGGAAAAGTCCGAGCGCGCGCAGGGACCAACGGGCGAAAACCTGATCGTCATGCTCGAACGGCGTCTGGACAACGCTGTATGGCGCGCGGGCTTCGCCAGCTCCCGCTCCCAGGCCCGGCAGATCGTTCTTCACGGCCACGTCCTGATCAACGGGAAGAAGGTCAACATTCCCTCTTACCTGGTGGACGTCGGCGAGGAAATTTCTCTCAAGGACAAAATGCATCAGAACGCCATGGTGCTCGAAGCGCGCAACGTGGCGCAGAGCCAGAACGCGGTGCCCTGGCTGGAGATCGACCGCGACACGTTCAAAGCCCGCGTGGCCGCGCTGCCGAAGCGCGAAAACGTGCAGACGCCGCCCATCACCGAACAGCTCATCGTCGAGCTGTACTCGAAGTAGCAACGAAAGTTGGACCGTGCTCGAAGTGGAGACGAAAGCGCGAAGCACGAGATTTGAAATCTCAAATTTGAAATCTTAAATCTGAATTTTGTGGTTCCGGACCAAGATTCGATGGCCCCGCATCCGCGGGGAGGAAGGACTTAACCGATGTGGAAAGGCTTTCAGAAACCAAAACGTTTGGCGACCGAACTCGAGTCGCTGACAGACAAGTTCGGAAAATTTTCCGCGCAGCCGTTCGAGCGCGGATGGGGCACCACCGTTGGCAACTCCCTTCGCCGGGCTCTCTTGAGCTCGATTGAAGGCGCGGCCATCACGGCCGTCAAGATTGAAGGCGTGCTCCACGAATTCTCATCGATCCCCGGAGTCGTGGAAGACGCGACCGACATCATTCTGAACCTGAAACAGGTGCCGCTGAAGCTCAACAACGACCAGGCCAAGACCATCTTCGTCAACGTCGAGAATCCCGGAGTCGTGACTTCCGCCATGATCGAGGAGGACGCCGACTTCGCAGTACTCGACAAGACGGTCTACATCGCCACGGTCAACGAAGGCGGCAAGTTGCAGCTCGAAATGCGCGTCAAGAACGGCCGCGGCTACGTTTCCGCCGACCGCAACTTCGACGAAGACCTGCCCATCGGGTACATCCCGGTGGATTCGGTCCACTCGCCCGTGCGCAAGGTCAACTACGCGGTGGAAGCGGCGCGTCTCGGCCAGATGACCGACTACGAAAAGCTTTCCCTCGAAGTGTGGACCAACGGCGCGATCACCCCGCAGGACGCCATCGGCCTCGCCTCGAAGCTGATCAAAGACCACATGAGCATCTTCATCAATTTCGAGGAACAGCCCGAAGTGGTCGAGGAGTCGGTCGAGTCCTACAACGATCCGCGCGTCGAGCACCTGGACCGTTCGGTCGAGGAACTCGAACTCTCCGTGCGCTCCTACAATTGCCTGAAGAACGCGAACATCCAGACCATCCGCGAACTCGTGCAGAAGAGCGAAAACGAAATGCTGAAGACGAAAAACTTCGGCCGCAAATCGCTCAACGAAATCAAGGAAATCCTGAACAAGATGGGCCTGAGCCTGGGCATGAAGTTCGACGAGCACGGCCGCATCATCTGGCCGCCGCTCCCCAGCCAGACCGCACCCCTGACGCCGGAGGAAACCGCGGGCCTGTAAGAGCCCGGGGCACTCAAGTATGCGACACCGCAACTATGGATCGAAACTCGGACGCCAGCCGGCGCATCGCCGCGCCACGCTCCGCAACCTCGTGACCAACGTCATCGAGAAAGAACGCATCACCACGACGGTCACGCGCGCGAAGGCCGCGAAGCCGCTCGTCGAGAATATGATCACGCTCGGCAAGCGCGACACGCTGCAATCGCGCCGCCAGGCCGCCTCTTATCTCATGACGCCGGGGGCCACCAAGAAACTTTTCGCTGACATCGCCCCGCGCTTTTCCGACCGCGCGGGCGGCTACACGCGAATCATCCACGCGGGCTTCCGGATCGGCGACGGCGCCCAGCTCGCCATCCTCGAACTGCTCGGCTCCAAGCTGAAGAAAAAGCAAAAGAAGGAAAAAGCCGCGGCGCCCGAGACTGCCGAGGAAGAAAAGAAAGAAGAGAAGGCAGGAGCGTAGCGCGCACGGTAAAAACCGAATCGAACCAAAGGCCCGTTCCGGGACAGCCGGGACGGGCCTTTGTTATTTAGCGTGGTCGGCGCGCGATTCCGTCTTGGGAGTTGCGTTCGCGCTTGCCTCGCGCACGCGCGAAAAATGCCAAAGCCACAATACAACCTGCGCAACCGACGCTCCAACCGTATCCAGCATCGCATCCCACGGTGACGCGGTCCTGCTGGGCACGAAGGATTGATGGAATTCGTCCAAGGACGCGTATCCCGCCGCGAGTACAACCGCCCAGATCGCCCGGCGCATCTTCCACCCGCGTTCCTGCCCGCGCAGCCCGCGCATCAGGAAAATACTGAAGATGAAATATTCCGTGAGGTGCGCCGTTTTCCGGATGATGGCGTGCATCAACTCGAGAGTTTCGGCGCTCGCTTGCGGAATCAGCCGATGCAATACCGGGATGATGAAGACGGAAGTGTGGTCGCTCGAAAATAGATCCGTCGAAAGAAAAGAGATCAGGCAAGCCCAGGCGACAGCCGGCAGCCAATTCTTCACGCGAGACCAGAACTGCACTATTCGACCTGGTAGTTCGGCGCTTCGCGCGTGATAATCACGTCGTGAACGTGGCTTTCGCGCAGCCCCGCGACCGTGATGCGCACAAAGCGGGCGCGCTCCTGCAATTCCGCCAGCGTGGCCACGCCGCAATAGCCCATTCCGCTCTTGAGCCCGCCGACGAGCTGATCGACCAGCGCGCTGAGCGATCCCTTGTAGGGCACGCGTCCTTCGACTCCCTCCGGCACGGATTTTCCGCGCGGCGCGCCTTCCTGCGCGTAGCGATCGGCCGCCGCGGAACCCGCCTGCATCGCGCCTAGAGAGCCCATCCCGCGATACGATTTGAACGTGCGCCCTTGATAAAGAATTGTTTCGCCGGGAGATTCTTCCGTGCCTGCAAATAATCCTCCGAGCATGGTGACCGCGGCGCCCGCTGCGATGGCCTTGCTGATGTCGCCCGAGTACTTGATGCCGCCGTCTGCAATCACCGGTGCACCGGTCCCTTTGGCCGCGCGCGCCGCTTCCAGGATGGCCGTGATCTGAGGTACGCCTGCGCCCGTCACCACGCGCGTCGTGCAAATGGACCCGGGCCCGATGCCGACCTTGATGCCGTCGATGCCCAGCGCGATCAAGTCGCGCGCGCCTTCAAAAGTTCCCACGTTCCCGGCGATCAATTGCATTTCGGGCAGCCGGCGCTTGACCGCGCGGATCGCCTCCATGACGCGCGCGGAATGCCCGTGCGCCGTATCGATTGCAAGCACATCCACCTTCGTTCGCGCCAGGTCCACGGCGCGTTCGAGAAAGTCTCCGGTCGCGCCGATGGCCGCGCCCACGAGCAATCGCCCCTGTCCGTCCTTGGCCGCGCTCGGAAACTCCAGCTTCTTCTGGATGTCCTTCACGGTGATCAATCCCTTGAGATTGAAATCGGCGTCGACGACGAGCAGCTTCTCGATTCTGTGCTTTTGCAGGAGGCGCTCGGCCTCTTCGAGCGTCGTGCCCACCGACACGGTCACCAGATTGTCCTTGGTCATGACAGCGCTGACCGGCTGATCGAGATTTTTTTCAAAGCGCAAGTCGCGGTTGGTCAGGATGCCCACCAGGCGAGCCCCTCGCGTCACCGGCAGTCCCGACACGCGGTACTTGGTCATGATGTCCATGGCCTCGCGAACCGTCAGCTCCGGCGAAATCGTCACCGGATCGACGATCATCCCGCTCTCCGAGCGCTTCACCCTGTCAACCTCCTCGGCCTGGCGATCGATGTTCATGCTGCGGTGCACGAAGCCGAGTCCTCCCTGCCGCGCCATGGCAATCGCCAGGCGCGATTCCGTGACGGTGTCCATCGCGGCCGAAACGAGCGGAATGTTCAGGGAAATCTTGCGGGTCAGCTGCGTCTGCGTGGTGACTTCGGTGGGCAGGACCGACGATTTTCCCGGCACCAGCAGCACGTCATCAAACGTCAATCCTTCGAGGATCGGTCCTTCCATTCACTTCTCCTTGTGCCTTAAAAAAACAGCCCCCAAATACAACACAGCCCAGCGGAAGGCCGCTGGGCGGACTGAACGGGAGTAGGCGCGACAGCTGTGTTTCATGAGTGAAATTTCATTCTATGCGCGCCGCCGCGCGAAATCAAGCGCGCCTGCGCGCCCCGGCTGTAGTGGATTGTGTCGTAAGATAAAGGTTCGAATGAAGACGTTCGAACCTCATCCGCTCTTCCGCAATCCGCAAGCACAGACGCTCCCCGCGGCATT
>JGI12269J14319_10002032_pt1 | contig 19805 bp, 20 predicted proteins | sample PeaSoiSIISIP2007_FD_14319 | JGI IMG/M metagenome (IMG submission 14319)
AAGGCCCGCCAGGATTTGCATGTTGCTTTCCAACTGGCTCGGCAGTTCGCCGAGATGTTTCGCCTTGAACGCCGCAACTTTGGCTTCCTGCTCCACCATTTTGGCTCGCGCATCAGCCAACTGGTTCTCCAGAAATGATGTCGTATCTTCGGAAAGTTGTTGCTGCGCTTCGACGTTTTCCTTCACGAAGAGCGAAGTAAGCTCGCTGTTCACCTGTTGAGCGACCTTCGGTGAATCCGCCGTGTACCGCATCTTGAAAGCCGTGAATTCTCCCGGATGCCCTGGTGCCCTGACGAGTTCGATGGTGATATCGTCCCGCATAAGTTCGACTGGATCACGCGACTTGTGAAGGAAGCTTAGGCGATCGTTCCTGGAATAGAGATGATAACGATCGATTGTGGCCTGAAGGCGAGTCCGGCTCAGAACTTGCTGCGAAATGCTTTGCACTCGGTCCTGGAGGGTATCGGTGACGTTGGGCGCAACGAATTGGTCTGGCACTTTCTGCTGTTCCAAAAGGATCAGTGCCTCCGATTGATACGTGGACGGCAAGAGCCAACTCATTCCCCATACGGTACCCCAAGCCAGAAACACAGAAAGCAAGATCCACCAGCGCCGTCGGACTGCGATGGCCCAATACTCCTCCCAACTTGGAAGGACTGGGGCGTTTAGTTCTTCGGACATTCCAACTCCCCATTCGCCCAGTCACAGCGACGTGCGACACTGATGCTGGTCATCAAACCAGCACCTGCCAAGACGCGGCGAAGCATTTCAATCATGTCCCCCAACAAAGGACGATGAATCTACTCCGTCCCGTTGTTGCATTTTCATATCTCTTGCATCCGAGGGCCCTTCCGGTTTTGGGCTATTCAAAGACTTATTAGGTGCGGCTGTTGATCGCGGATCGGTCCGCACTTCTGCGGATGTCGGGACAAGAAAACTTCTTACGGCAATCGAAATAGAATTAGCAGAGGACCCTATCCATTTTTCGACGTTTGGTTGAAGCCCAAACCAGCCCAGAACGATGAGCAGCAAGCAAACGACTACAGACTTTGAGAGCCATCCCCGAACGGGAGGAGGCTCCAACGTGAGGCCAACAGGTTGAGGAGTTTGTGAAACGCTGGGTTTGGGCTCCTCCTGCAATTTTGGTGGGAGGACTTCTTTTTCAACTTTTTCAATCGGAGATCCAGGATCTAAGTCGGACAACACTTCGCTCATCGTGTCCCGGTCGATGGTTTTGCGCTTCATGGCCCACGCGTATGACATAGCGCAAAAGCACATGTTATTAATTACGCGAGGAATGCCCTCGCTCCGTTCCGCAATCAAAGTCCGGGCGCCCACACTGAACAGTGGCGTACCCTTATAACCAGCAACCCAGAGGCGATGATCGATGTAAAGATCGACCTCTTCGCGGGTAAGGGGCTCTATTCGAATTGCAAACGAAACTCGTTGCCGCAGTTGGGCCATTGATGGCTGGGCGAGCCGCTCGTCCAGTTGGGGCTGGCCAGCCAGGACGATCTGCATGAGCTTCATCCACGGCGTCTCAAAATTGGACAGCAATCGGATGGATTCAAGCACTTTTTCATCCAGGTTTTGCGCTTCGTCGATGACGAGAACGAACCGCCGGCCTGCCTCCATTTCACCCATCAGGACTTGACTCAGAACCGCGCGCATTTCCGGAAGATCCATCCCTTTGCCGTCAAGACCGAGGTCAGCGAGCAAATAGCGCATCAGTTCCGTTGAGTTGGCATCGGTCTGGAACAAGAAAACAGTTCGTGCTTTGCCGCGCAGGCTCTCGAGATAGTGGAAAAGGAGCGAAGTCTTTCCCATTCCCGGCTTGGCGATCAACGTCAGAAAGCCTCGATTTAGTTCCGTGCCGTAGTTGAGAACATCAAGCGCTTGCCGGTGTTTCGCGCCGAGGTAGAGGAACCGCAGGTCCGGCGTAACACCAAAGGGCTGCTCAATAAGCCCGTAATATTCGAGAAATAGCCGATCAACACCCCGCCGCTCGACTACGCCCATCGAGCGTTCGGAGTTTCCACCCGGCCGGGCCGGCAAAGCGGTTTCATCACTCGCTAGATTTCGAATCTCCGGTTCATTCATGTAAATAGCCTCTACGTGCAGTGGAGCTCGCGAGGCCCAAGCTCGCCGTTCGATGGCGAGGATTGTACAACTCACTCGCGCTGCATGCTACCTGCGAAATTTCTTGAAAGCTGTAGGTAGAGCAGTCAGCAGAGGAATCGCGTAAACTTAACAAATCGGGTCGATTTCCGTTAGATGGAGTGATCAGACGAAATCCAGATGCATTGGCACAGGAACACACCTCCGTCCTCTCAGTCCCATATCGGAGGATCATTCTGCCAATCCCTTTGAGTTGACACTGCGCCCAAACCCGAACGATTATTGTCAACGAAGTCGAAATCTCCATACGGTCAACGCTGTAATATTTGGTGGTACTTCTCTGCATTCCGGGTATGACGAACTCAAATTGAGGCATTGCTCGCACGAAAAGCAAAATTAAGCCAACTCGATATCATAACCTTCGACTCGAATCGAAACAGCCCGTTGAAGTAGCTCCACCGATATGACCAATCTTTGATCTCTACCTTGAAGCATGAGGATCCCCTCAACGCCGTCGAGAGATCCCCCGCGAATGCGGACGCGCTTGCCGACACTGATGAACGGATGTGGCAAGCACGGAACCTTTTCGCTTATCGCTTTCCTGAGGCTCTCGATCTGTTCCTCTGGAATCGAAGTCCCTTGTCTTTCATTACCTACGAAACCCAGCACCCCTGGCGTTCGCAGGACCTTTAAGCGCTCCTCGGCAGTCTGAACCATGCGGACGAATGCATAGCAACTAAACATGGGGATTTCCACCACACTCCGACGGTCGCTCCACCTGTGGATTTGGCGGAGAAGCGGAAGGAACGTGCACACACGCTTCTCTTCAAATTGCGCAGCAACCTGCTTTTCATGACGCGCCTTAGTGTGCACTGCGTACCAGTTCGATTCTTGCTGAGCGAAATCCGACGGAGGAATTTGCGATGCAGATTCAAGATGTAACTGAGAGCTCGACACGGCTTCGCCCCTTCAGTCCCGTTGGGGACAATCGATCTGCCACTCCTGGTGAGACATCCTCAACTGCGGTCCGTGGACCCTAAACGAGATACGAACGATTATGGTCGACAGAGACAAAATCTCCATAAGTTCAATACTGTAGAAGAGATTGCTATTCCCCTGTATTCTGCGCACGATGAACTCGAAATAGGGAAAGAAATGTGCAGACACACTTCCCTTTAAACTGAACAGCAACCCGCTTTTCCCGCCGAACTACGGTGTGAACTGCCTACCAGCTCGCTTCTTGCTGGGCGAAACCCCACGGAAGAAATTGAAATGTAGGTTCGAGATGCATCCGCGAGTTAGATGAAGCTTCGCCCCGTGAGTCCCATTTTTGCATTTCACTAGCCAACTAGCGTTCATTGCCATTGACTGGGTCAATCTTGTGTATTATCAGCAGAATTTGAAAAGATACGACCCCTAATACCCGTTCCGGCACACAGCCTATTAAATCCTCCAAGACGAAACTGTTCAAAATGGGACACTTCATAGCTTTTCCATAGGATATTCATTCCCCCGATTTTCCGCGACGAAATGCACAGCCAATACAGGGAATACCAATCTCTTCTACTGTGTTGAACTTATGGATATTTTGTCTCTGTTTACCATAATCGGTCGCACATGGCTTAGGGTCCGAGGCCCGCAATTATGGATGTCTCACCAGGATTGGCAGAACGATTGTCCCCAATGGGATTGAAGGGGCGAAGCCGTGCCTAGCTCGCGGACACACTTCGAATCCACATCGCGAATTCCCCCGTTGGGATTCGCTCAGCAAGAATCAAGCTGGTACGCAGTGCACACGAGAGGTTGGCGCAAGAAACTGGTTGCTGCGGAGTTTGAAGAGAAGGTCTGCACGGTCCTTCCTTGTCCATCAACTCCACAACTGGAGCGCCTGTCAGAAAAAAGTACGCTGATCGCAACTCTGCTGCGGCAAACTGAGGTAGTACGTTTGACAACCTGATTTGATTTGGCAATCTTTTGATCCCAGCGGCAGACTCAGTTTTTTTAGGCAATGAATCTTGAAAGTGACCCATATTGAACAGACAGTGCCCGAGAATTTTTTTTACATTTGCTCGATTTGAATTCTCGATTGGAAGCTTTCGGGTAGACTCTAAGCAAATTGAGCCTCAAAAAGGAATTTCTTGCTTGATGCAGTAGGTGGCCGCGCGATAGTTGAAGTCTTATTATGATAGACCAATTTGTGTATCGACATGATTGCTGTGTTTCTGGGCTCAAAACTCTTTGTTCGCGAGCGGATGGCGAGAAATGACGGCGACTCCCGAGCGCAGGCGCCATCCACGGTTCACCGCCTTGTTGCCTCTCCGCGTGAAAGGCGTAGGGGGCATCGTGGAACCAGATCCCGCGCCTTTGGTAACACAGAATCTCAGCAAAACCGGATTATGTTTCCCTTCACCGCAACGGATTGAACCAGGCCAGTCAATCGAAGTGGAAGTTACTTTCCTGGGCGCTGGACTATTCGGCAACAATATAAGCGTATCTAGCACCGGGCACATCGTGCGAGCCGAATCCAGCAGAACGCCGGGTTGGTACAGATTGGCCGCTGCCTTCGACGAATCCCCTTCCGGCGACGAACTGGACTGGCAAAAATTAGTCGCGCGGTTCGATAAGAAATCGTAGGTAGCACTGACAAAACCCCATCTCCTGCTTTGACGTCCTCAGAATCGTAGGCTTCTGCAACCTAGAAAGGCCGCACCTGGAACAGAAACTAGGAAACCAATTCGATGTCATAGCCTTCAACTCGAATTGAGATCGATCGATGGAGTAGCTCCACCGATACGACCAAACTTTGATCCCCGCCCTGACGCTCGAGGATTCCTTCGGCTACGCCAAGCGATCCGCCGCGAATCCGCACGCGCCTCCCGACACTTTCGATTCCCTCGGAGCGTGATCTAACGGAGGAAACTGCGATGTAGATCCGAGTTGTCTCTGTAGAGCAAATACAGCTTCGCCCTCTGAGTCCCATTTCTCACTAAAAACTAATCCACGAAACCATCTTCCGCCGTGGCCGAATTGAGGCAGCCTCAGATTCGATTATCTGGACACGCGTTGGTCTTACAGGCGACCTCACGCCGAATTAAACTTGCACCACTCTTGATCCAAATCCGGTGGCGACGGGCCAAGTCATCCTGGCGCTTTCCGACACTTCGATTCGCGCTGCTCACTTCTGCCCTTTCATGGACGCTTCCGATTCTTTGATCAGCCCGTCTACGAGTCGTGATGCTCGCTCCGAAAAAGTGCGCAACGAAAATCCTTTGCCGACAGCCGAAAACCCGCTTCGTTTGCTACCCGAGGCGTCGTGTTCCACCCGCAATACCATCATGTCAGCTTTCATCAGCGCCTTTGCCCCGCCATCCGATAGGTGAAAAAAAACCTCCATCTGGATCAAGGAATTCGGAGGAGGACAAGTGGCGGTCTCAACAAATGCGCCAGCCACACTTATGTCTCGTGTGACGCCTTCGCCCTGGTAGCTTCCGTCCTCAGGCCCACTCCAGCGGAACATGACGGATGTATTCAGGCGATAGCGTATGGCCTGTCTTCGTTCGAGGGAATACTCGGATCTGTGTGCGATTTGAGTGTCTCCGCTTTTTCTGGGCAATCGGCATTCCCCCCAGCGTCGCAGAGATTATTAGATTAAAAGTTTATCAACAAGTGGCCTTGAGTCCCGCTCTACTGAACCTGTTTTGCTGTACTTCAAATGTTTTTTCCGAGACGTGGCCCTTCTCGCTGTTGAGGTGGGTTTAACCTTCACTTCTCCGGGCAAAGACCGTTACCTAGAAAGTTTGTGGCACACCCCACTCTTGAAGCGGCTTTTGCCGTACTTCCCCGGACAAAAACTGTTCCTGAGATTGCGGGGGGTCTATTGCTCCAATCAGGAGGCAATGGAGGGAGACAAATGTCCATTGACCTATTTTTGTAGTACTCGCTTCAACTTCAAAAATTACACATGGCGAATCGCAACGCGGCTACCACATTCATTGGTGTGCACTGGTGCATTCAAAAGATTTATGGACTCGTTTGCACAGTGCAAAGGTATCATGAGCCGCAGGCGCGGAGACTCAATGTCTCGGCCTTCTGGCTTAAGAACAATGCTGAGATTTGGGCGCAACCGCATGTCAAGAGCTCACGAAAACTTGGTTCTTGACAGCGCCGGAAAGGACAGCTAATTTGCTCCTGCCCAAGAAGCAACCACACGTAGTCATGTTGGGCTAATCACTTGGATTTTGTATTCATATCTCTAGATCTCAGGCTCTGCAAGGATTGAACTCACGGTTCGTAGATATTGCAAATGATTCATTAAACCGTTACTATCGGTCGCGTGTCGCCAGGCAGTGTCTCGCTGATCTTGACTACGGACAGCGATACAAAATTCGTTCGGCGTCCCCCGAACATGTTTTTTTTAGAGCGTTGGAGGCAGTTGCGTGTCTCGTTCTCTCCCCCGGCCCAAAGATCGCATCTCCGTGCTCGTGGTCACGGCTGATAACATGACGAGCGAGTTGCTAAAGAATGCGTTCGCGCATGGTCGTCAAGGTTTCACAGTCCAGACCTTGACCGGCACCTCACAGAAGATTATCGGCGAGCTCGGGTCACACAAAGCGGACGTCGCACTGATCAGTGAAGAGCTTCAGGACGGCCCTGAGGCGGGCAGCAGAGTTCTCCAGAAGACGCTGGAGTCCCATGGCACTTCTGCAATCATGCTCCTGCGGAGTTCCAAACCCGAGCGAGTGATTAGCGCCTTTCGGGGCGGTGCGCGGGGCGTTTTCTACCGAAGTCATTCCTTGAAATCCCTCTCGAAATGCATCCAGGCGGTCCATCAGGGGCAAATCTGGGCCAGTAACGAGGATCTCGAACATCTCATCAAAGCTCTATCCCATCTTAAGCCTCTTCATTTAAACAATTCCCGTGGAACGCCCTTGTTGACCCGCCGCGAGGAAGATGTGGTCCGCCTCGTCGCCGACGGTCTGAAGAACCGCGAAATCGCTCAAAGGCTTAAGGTGAAGGAACATTCCATCAGGAACTACATCTACCGAATCTTCGAGAAGTTGGGAGTCTCCAGCCGAGTCGAGCTTATCCTTTATGTGTTTAGTCACCGGGATAGTAGCAGTTAGGCTCGCCTGTCCTGCCTACACAGCCGAGGCTCACGTGTTACCTTCCCTCGTAGGCATCATGAATTCCGAGACTCTGCCCTATCAGCAAGGTATCACTCATGCTGAATGAACCGTTTCACAAGCGCGAGATACTTGCGGTATTGCCTCGCTTCATCTCGTAGGCCATTGACCAGTTCCCGGCACGCGTGTTTTTTCGCCTCGTTCTTCATGTCCGGAATCAAAATGTCCAGCTTGCCAGCTCGCTCGTCTATCTTTTTTACCTCATCTTCAAGATATCTGATATGAGCGTTCCAAGAGTCATCTGCCACTTAGTTGCCCCCATGAAATAGATCCCTAGTGTCGGAAATCAGAACCTAAACAGCGCTCTTGTTTTGTTTGAGTTGACGCCCGCGAACGAAATCAGCTTCCTGGACTCCTACAAAAAGACTTCATGCAAGTGTCGCATCGACCCATTGAGACCGCCGGACTTATCAGGTGTTTGCAAGGATTAGTCAATACTTGTTCAGGATGTGCCAGATTGCTGTTGCCGTGCAGGCCGCAAGAACACGAACGCATTGATTGCCAAAAACGAGAGGAACGCCGCCAGAAGGAAGACGGTGCCTGGGTGCGCTGCCCACAACGCTCCAGCAATAAGCGATGCGGGCACGTAGATAACACCTGTCACGAAATTGTAGGCCCCTATCGCCGTCGCTCGCCGCTCGGGCTCGACATCTGCGATGAAGGCCTTGCTTTGGGCTTCGTCGATCGAATAGAAGAGGCCGTAAATGATGAATAGCACGATGATTTCCCGCTTCGTCGTTGCGAAAGCGAACCCGAGGCTCATGCCAAGATAGATCAGATAGCTTAATACAACGATACGCGTTCTTCCGATCCGATCACCGAGCTTGCCGATGAGTGGTGCAGCGAATACGAAAGACACATTGAACAGCGCGTAAAGCAATACGGTTTCCCTGACTGAGAAACCGACATTCTTCGCACGCAAAAGCAAGAAGCCAAAACTGAAGTAGGCCAGTGAGAAGATCCCTGCTGCACCAAGATACCGTTTGAACCCGGGACTCAACGTCTTCCATGTCGCGAAAATGCTTTCTTGTCTGTGCTGAACTTCCGGTGGATGCTTGATTAGAGCAAGCACGAAAACACCAAGCACAGCGGGAAAAAATGCGACCCAGAATAAAATCCGAAACGATGAGGCCGTTTCGCCGAGCCGCGAAAGCAACCCGTAGGCAACAAGCGGACCGAGAATGGCTCCGGATTTGTCGAAGGCCTTGTGCACACCAAACGAATATCCCCGGACGTCTTCGGCGGCGATAGTCGATAGCCATGCGTCCCGCGGCGGGCCACGGAAACTCTTGCCTAAGCGCTCGATGACACGGAAACAACTCAGTGCAACAACGGAATTCACGATCAGGAGAATGACCTTTGCAACTGTCGAGAAGCCATATCCGATAAGAGCAAGGGCCTTGCGATTGCCAGTCTTGTCCGACAGCCAGCCTGCAACATAATCCAACGAGGATGCCGAGAAGTCGGCGGAGCCCTCAACCACACCCAGCAAAGCGCTCGATGCCCCTGCGATGGCTGTGAAAAAGATTGCGAAAACGGAAAAAATCATCTCAGAACTGACATCCGTGAGGAAGCTTACGAGACCCAGTTTGAGCACGTCCGGATGGATGCCAAACCTCCTATTCATGGCAGGTCTCGGTCATCTTCAGCTTTCGTTGCTGCGTCGATAGCGCCATCGAGCCCTCATCTCGTTAACTACAGGGAACTCCAGAGACAATCGCTCCAGCGATCCTTGGCATCTTAGCTGACCAAAAGAGATAGCGACAAATTCAATGAGAGTTTTCTTTGCCAATTGTGGTTTGTTCAAGCCTCGTCGTAAGTAGCGCACTTGTTATCCGATAAACGCGGCACGGCATGTGCGCTCCGCCACAGGGTTGCAAACGAAAAATCGAAGAATGGCGACTAATCGTCTGCACTGACTAGATAAAGTCTTTCCGCATCGAAATCTGAGAAAGAGCTAACGCGGATTTAACCGTAGAGCAGGACCGTGACGATGAAGGAACCACCGATCCAAAATAACGTGCCGCGAGAACCACCGGCTTCCCAACAATAATTTTGAGAACGAGCTAATCCAACGCGCTGGAATGCGTCGACCGATGACAATTGACCAGTCATCTTGAACTTTTCCGAATTGCGAAGTAAGCGCACCGCTATATGGGCTCAACGTCCTCTGATTGTATTCTCCCCTCGCAGAGACAATGACATCCGCCGCCAACAACCCAGACTCCGCCGCAGGCCGGATACCTTCGCCACTTTGGGAATACGCAAGGCCAGCTGAGTCTCCGACCAAAAGAATGCCATCACCCACAACATTTCGTTGATGGTGCCGATATAAGAGGTAGGCGTGCCCGCGCAACGAGGTCTCCACGTCTACGCCAAGTTTCCTGCTGCATGTTAAGAACTGCATGAAGCTCGAAACATGTCGCGGGAGGGCATGTGCGTCCAGCCTACCCAGACCTATATTTAGAAAATTCCCCTTCCGAAAACACCAGCCATAACCTTTCATGTCGGGGCAGAAATAGAGTTCAGGGACCTCGCCCTGTATGGAACAGTCCGCGCGTTGCGGGGGAGACAATTCAAATTCCAATTCTTGTGCGACGACCGCGACTTCCTTCCGGGCGTCAGCACCCAAAAAACGAGCAACAGGGCAAAAATGGCCGCCGGCACCCACGATGACTTTGGCTTTGATCTGGCCATTCACAACCCAGTGATCTGAAACTCGTTCAAGGCTAGCCAATACAACCCCTTCGTAGACACGGGCGCCCGAGCGTCTTAGCAGGTAATCGTCAAATTCAAACCGGCGAATGCCGTAGCTGATTGTTTCTCCATACATCGTTTCGACTTCGCGCTCGCCCATGCAACTTGTTCGAAATCCCACAATCGGTTGAAGGATGCGGGTTGATGCGTATTCATTTCGATCGATTTCGAGGGCATCCAATACAGCAGATGTAATCCATCCGCCGCAGATTTTGTCGCGTGGAAATGTTTGTTTGTCGAGGATTATCGTGTCGAGACCAGACTGCCGCAGTTCCCACGCACAGGACGAACCCGCAGGTCCACCCCCGACGATCAGGACCTCGCATGAATCCATTTCTGTTCCTTTACTGCTGGTTGCGATTCTGCATAAAGGTGGGCGCGCGTCCATGGAATTCGCTGGTATTCTGATCCCGCAAAAACGATCTGAAACAGTTGGAGTCTCCCCACGCGAAAGGCAGCGATCGATCCAGCGAGATAGAGCCGCCACGCTCGAACAAATTCCGATCCAAACATTTCGCGAACCCGGTCCTCTGAACCTTCAAATCTGCTCAACCAATGTTCCAGGGTTGCGGCATAGTGGGGTCTAAGGTTCTCAGCGTCCAGCACGGAGATATCCCACGGCTCGAATACGTCCATCACTTGACGAAGCGTAGGAATATGGGCTCCAGGGAAAATGCGCTTTCTGATCCATGGACTGAATGGGCACGACTTGTTGCGTCCGATGAAATGCAAGAGTCCACGTCCGGAATCTCCGATGCTGCGGTGGATGATACGCCCTAAGTCTTTATAATGTCCCGCTCCAATGTGTTCCACCATACCCACAGAGACAAAAGCGTCGCAGTGTCCAGAGATATTCCGGTAGTCGTCCTCGACAAATTCCACTTGCTGACTGAGGCTTGCTCTCTTTGCGCGCTCTCGCGCGAAAAGAATTTGCTCTTTTGAAATATTGTAGGCTTTCACGGTGACCCCATAATACTTGGCCATATGAAGTGCCAGCGAACCCCACCCACATCCCGCTTCCACAACTTTGTCACCCGGTTGGAGACGGGCCTTACGGCAGACATAATCCATCTTTGCGAACTGTGCCTCGTCGAGTGTTGTGGAAGGAGTAGGAAAGTACGCGCAGGTGTATGCCAATTGAGAATCGAGCCACAGCTTGTAGAAATCAGTCGTCAGATCATAGTGCTGGTGAATATTTCTCGCCGATCCCTCAAGCGTGTTCGGTTGAATTCGTTCCAGCCATCGAGAACATAAGGCTGATTTCCAGTTCTTGGCATCGTAGGCCTTCATGGCTCGTAAGACCGTTTCGAGCAGAATGACAAGATCTCCCTCAACTTCAATGCGGCCTTCGGCGTAACCATCCCCAAATCCAATTTCAGGGTTCAGAAGCAATCGAGTAAGCGTGCTCCAATCCGAGATAAGTACGCTCGCTACGGGTTCGGCGTTGGTTGGCCCAACTTCTGGCCCGCGTCCCAGTGCAAGCCGAATCGGAGGGCGGCCGATCGATTCATAAATCTTCTGCAGTATCCACTTTTCAATGGCAGAGACGCTGGGTGTCCTCACGACCAACTTCTCCTCTCTCAAACATTCCATTCGCACCGGAATTGTCGCGCTCCCAGCCTTGCAAAGACGCGAATCCCGCGATGCATGTTCGCATCATCTCAGGGTTTGCGCCGAACTCGCACAATTTCTACCGAACAATCAGCGTGGCGGGCGACGAATTCTGCGACGCTCCCCAGCAGGAATCGCTGAAGTCCCTTTCGCCCGTGTGAACCGACTACGATCAGGTCGGCACGCCATTCCGCAGCAATATCAAGAATTCCGTTTCGTGCTTCGGCCTCAACAACACGCGTGTTGACGCTGAACCCGGCAGAGCGAAGCGCTTGGCTCGCTTGATTCACTGATTCCTGTGCGTGCCGGATATCTTCCTTAAGAATTTCCTCCTGCTCGGGCTGATATCCCGGAGAAATTTGCGGAGGAGTAAAAAATATGCGTGGTTCAACGACCCGTAGGACGAGGACCTCGGCACCCTCCGGGCGCATCTGCGAAACGAGGGCTTGTGTTGCTTCCTGGGAAAATTCGGAACCATCAATTGCTAGCAGTATCTTCATTGCATCACCCTCGCCACCAGTCCAAGAGCTGCAATTCGTGTGACAAATTGACAGGCCCTTTGTAGTTCTTTTGTCTGCTGCAATCTGTGATTGGGGTCACAGTCCCGTTGGGCAGATGTGATGTACATAAGACGCAAAGGAGGGGTATTTTGATTCGCATGGGGAGAACGGGAGGTGCGGGGCAAGACCAGAGCGCGACTGCAAGCATCCGCGAAGGGGCTATGGCCGAGCAAAAAACATATCACGAAATAGCTGACGACGATGTGCCGATCGGCGTGCTCGAGAGGCTACCCATATGGCAACTGGATATCGTCGAACTTGCCGGGCACAACCTGGAGGCACGAGGCCGAGCGGAAGTCAACCGGCTTCTCGATGCGGGATGGCAGTTGCTTCGCATTTACACCCTGAAGTATGAGGAGGATGGCGTGTGGCGCGAGCGGCCAATGGGGATTCTAGGGAGATTGAGAAACGGCCAGCAACAAAATCACTGAAGGAATTATCGGAACTATAGCGCGAGCGCGAGGTGCCGCCATGAAATCGGAACTGCAGATTACATACCGGAATATGAAACCATCAGCAGAGATCGAAAAGTGGATTCATGCCGAAGCAGCCAAGCTTGATACGCTTTACAGCCGGGTGATGGGATGCCGCGTGGCGGTCGAGGTCCCACATCGTCACCACCGGAAAGGAAGTCCGTATCACATTCGCATTGACCTGACCGTCCCCCGCGGAGAAATCGTAGTGAAACGTGAGCCAAGCCTGAACGCTCGGGCTCGCCATTTAGGCGAACAAGAGAGCAGGAAGCAATCGGAAGTGAAGGTCCCGCATAAAGAGCTGCGGCAAGCAATCAACGATGCATTTAAAGCTGCGGGCCGGCGTTTGCAGGATTACGCCCGCCGGCAGCGGGGAGACATCAAGAGTCCAACATTGCTTCCCGAGGCTCGCGTCAGCAAGATTTTGCCGCAGGAAGGTTACGGATTCCTGACTTCGGACGATGGACGCGAAATTTATTTTCACAAAAACAGTGTTCTTGGCCGAGCGTTCCCACGATTGCAGGTCGGGACAACTGTGAGGTTTGTCGAAGAGGCCGGAGAAAAAGGGCCACAAGCCAGCACGGTCCGCGTCGTCCCCAAGCAGAAAATACAGCAAGCGGCTAAAGTCACGGCGGCTTCGGCTGACTGAGCAGGCAAAAGAACCTGCCCCGTGCGGCGCTTGCGATGCATCGAAATCGCGCACTTCAATCCTGGCGCGCACATTGCGAGCAGGAGGCGCCAAGAGTCTTGGCGGGCTTGACGACTTTAATCTGTGGCCATTGTTCTCTGCCAATTCGAAACCGATGCGCTACTGAAGTTCTCGGCGAGCCGAAAGATAATCGATACAACCGTCCAATGTGGCAAGCCTGGGGTAGTCCGCCTCTGGAATGTCAACGTTCAATTCCTTGTGCAGGCCGATGACCCAGTTCAGCAAGTCCATGGAATCAATGTCCAATTGGTCGCGGATCCTGAGATCCGATTTGAGCTGCGACAAATCTGCTTCAGGCGCAATTTGGCCAAGAACGCGGAGCACGGTTTCTCGGATTTGGCCTTTCGTCATAGCTTTTCCGGTTCCTGAAGCCTGCGGTCGACCGCTGCGAGAAAAAGTCCTCCGCGGTGACCGTCGCTTACCCTATGGTCTGCAGAGAGTGTGGCTGTGATAAGGGGTCGGGAGACGACCTGTCCGTCCGTGGACCAAGGACGCTCAACGACTTTGCCGAAACCCACCAATGCGACTTGAGGAGGGTAGATGATGCCGAAGACGCTTTCCACTCCTTGCTCTCCTAAACTTGTCACTGTAATCGTTGGATCGCTCAATTCGGAACTTCGAAGCGATCCTGCACGCGCCCTTTGGACGAGATCGCGAAAATTTTTCATCAGATCACCAAGGCTCTGGCGATCCGTGTGATGCAGCGCGGGAGCCACGAGTCCGCCGCCTCTCAAGGAAATCGCCACGCCCACATGAATATCGCGGATCGGGGTCGCCGTTCCGCCCATCCAAATCGAATTCAATTCGGGAGCATCGCGCAAAGCAAGGGCTACCGCCTTGAGAAGCAGCACTCCATACACGAGCCGGTCTTCGACTGTGCGCTTGAGATTTTCCTGAGTGAGCCAAGCCGTCACTCGGCTCATGTCGATCGTCGTGCTCAGATAATAGTGAGGAATTTCTCGCTTTGACCGTGCCATCGCGGCGGCAATCGCCTGGCGCATTCGTGCCGGCCGATCCAACGTCACCTCCGCCGCTGGCTGAGCAGCTTTGGCTTGCGCTGCCCGCTGGACATCTTCCAAAGTGATTCGGCCTCCGGGACCTGTCCCGGCAATGGAAACCGGGTAGACTCCGAGATCGGCCGCAAGCTTTTTTGCTGCAGGAGAGATGTGAAGCCTTGCCTCGCCCGCAGCGGGGCGTGCTGCCATCGGTGGTATCGAAGGTGCGGGCGCTACCGGCATGGCTGGAATTGGTTCCCGGGGCGCGGTTGTCAGGATACGCAGTTCTTCGGCCGTAAGAGGCTTCCCTTCCTCGCGGATGACAGCCAAGACGGTCCCGACGGGAACCTTTTCTCCCGGCTGCACGAGGAACTTTTCAATCACACCAGTCGTGAAAACTTCGATCTCAATGTCCGCCTTGTCCGTTTCGACGTCCGCGATAATATCGCCCCGCTGCACATGATCTCCCGCAAGTTTGCGCCACCGCAGGAGCTTTCCCGCACTCATGTCCGCGCCGAGCTGCGGCATCGGAAACTCAGCCATGACGCGGCACCAAGCCCCGCGCAGCGTTGACGATCCCCTCCACCTGGGGCAGCGTCGCCGCCTCGAGGTGCTTGGCGTAGGGCATCGGCACCTCGGCACTGCACACGCGGGCCACTGGCGCGTCAAGATTGTCGAAGGCGAGCTCCATGATTTGCGCGCTAACTTCCGCTGCAAAACTTCCGGTTCTCCAACTCTCATCGACAATCACTGCGCGATGCGTCTTGGCGACGGAATCCATAATCGTCGACGTGTCCAGTGGGCGCAGGGAGCGAAGATCGATCACTTCCGCATCGATGGCTTCCCCGGCAAGATGTTCAGCCGCCTGCAATGTCTTGCCAAGTGTTCCTCCGTAGGTGATGAGAGTTACATCTCGCCCGGGACGCCGCACTGCCGCGCGGTTGAGGTCAATCAGCTCTGCCGTCTCTTCAATCTCGCCTTCCAATGGGTACAGCGTTGCATGCTCGAAGATAAAGACAGGATCCGGCTCCTGAAGGGCCGCCAGCAACATTCCATAAGCGTCGGCAACCGTTGCAGGCGTCAAGACCTTGATGCCCGGGATGTGGGCGTACCAAACTTCCAAGCTATGAGAATGCTGCGCAGCCATTTGGCGTCCCCCTCCCGTAGCGATGCGTACGACAAGGGGCACACCGAATTGACCGCCAGACATGTGACGCAAGGTCGCGGCGTTGTTCAGAATCTGGTCCATGGCCAACATGCTGAAATTGACTGTCATGATTTCCACGATTGGCCGCATCCCGCCCAGAGCTGCCCCAATTCCTGCACCCACAAAGACGGATTCAGAAAGCGGAGTATCGCGGATCCGTTCCGGTCCAAACTCATCGAGAAGGCCGTGACTTACCGCAAACGAGCCGCCGTATCGGCCGACGTCCTCCCCCATGAGGAAAACGCGAGGATCGCTTCGAAGCGCTTTGCGCAATGCTGCCCGCACTGCTTCGCGGTAGGTCATCTTGGTCAAGGTTTCACCCGAGCACAGACATCTTTGAGCAGGTCCTCAACTGGTTCTACTGGGCTAGTTTCCGCAAACCGGACTGCGCTGTCGATCTCTGCGGTGATTTCTGACTCGATATGGGCCACGTCTGACTCAGCTAGCAATCCCCAATCGCGCAGCCGAACCTCGAAGAGCGAGATTGGATCGCGCTTCTTCCATTCCTCGATTTCTTCCTTCGTGCGGTACAAGTCGGGATCGGACATCGAATGCGCGCGGAAGCGGTAGGTTCGCAGTTCCAGCAGAAAAGGTCCGTTGCCGCTCCTGACAAATGCCGCAGCCTGCTTCGCAGCAGCCTCGACGGCAAGCACATCCATACCGTCCACGGAACTTGAGTCCATACCGTAAGATTGCGCCTTCAGACTGATGTTTATCTGTGATTGATGCCGCGCCAGTGCCGTGCCCATGGCATAGAGGTTGTTCTCGCAGAGAAAAACCACGGGAAGCTTCCAAAGGGCTGCGAGATTCATGGATTCGTGGAACTCGCCCTCGGCAACCGCTCCGTCTCCGAAGAAACAAGCCGTCACTCTCTTTCGGTCTTGCATTTTGTCGGCCAGCGCCAGACCCACCGCGATGGGCAATCCGCCACCGACGATCGCATACCCGCCATAGAAACGGCGACTCGCATCGAAAAAGTGCATCGAGCCACCGTGGCCGTGACTGCATCCCGTGGCCTTGCCGTACATTTCTGCCATCAGGGCAGAGGCCGGCATACCTCGTGCGAGCGCATGGCCATGCTCACGATATGTCGCTACAATCGCGTCATCTGGTGTGAATGCCTGCATGGCTCCCACGCCTGTCGCTTCCTCCCCGATATAAAGGTGGAGGAAGCCGTGAATCTTCTGCAGCGTGTACATCTCGGCAGCCTTCTCTTCAAATCGGCGGATGCGCAGCATTTCTCGAAACAGGAACAGGGCGTGTTCCCGATCGACCGGCAAAGGCTCGGAGATGGTATTCGTCCCCATCTAGGCTGACTCCAGTGTGGATATATCCCCTTCGGGAAGGCCGAGTTCTCGCGCTTTGAGCAAACGACGCATAATCTTACCGCTCCGGGTCCTCGGTAGTGAGTTTACAAACTCGATCTCTTTCGGGGCGACGACAGCCCCGAGTCTTGTCCGTGCGAACCCAAGCAATTCCCGCTGTAAGGCTTCGCTAGCCACATAACCTTTGCGGAGCACCACAAATGCTTTTACGATCTCGAGCGCCATCGGGTCCGGCTTGCCAATGACTCCCGACTCAGCGACGGCCTTGTGCTCCATTAAAACGCTCTCCACTTCGAACGGACCGATGAGATGCCCGGAAGTCTTGATCACATCGTCCTTTCGGCCGACAAACCAGAAGTATCCATCTTTGTCCCGCTTCGCAAGATCTCCGGTTAGATAAAAACCTCCTGCAAAGCATTTCTGATACCGTTCAGGTTCGCCCCAGTAAGCTCGAAACATCGAGGGCCAGCCCGGGCGAAGAGCCAGTTCCCCCTGGACATCGGGATCCGAGATCTCTTCCGTTGAGCCATCCTCGGTCTTTCGAACAATCGCCGCCTCGATGCCCGGCAAAGGCCTGCCCATCGAACCAGGTCGAATGTCCATCGATGCAAAGTTGGCGATCATGATTCCGCCGGTTTCCGTTTGCCACCAATTATCGTGGAAAGGAAGCCCAAAGACTTCCTTGCTCCATATGACTGCCTCAGGATTCAGCGGCTCTCCAACGCTGGAGAGGAAGCGCAGCGAGCTGAGATCATATTTCCGCACAACTTCAGATCCCGTCTTCATCAACATGCGAATGGCCGTTGGCGCAGAATACCAGACGGTTACTTTCTGCGATTGAAGAATTCCGTACCAACGCTCCGCGTCGAAGTCTCCTTCGTCCACAATACTCGTAATGCCGTTCGTAAGCGGAGCAATGATGCCATAGGACGTCCCTGTCACCCATCCCGGGTCTGCAGTGCACCAGAAGATGTCGTCCTTTTGGAAATCAAGGGCAAGCTTGCCCGTGATGTGATGGGCGATGACAGCCCCGTGGACGTGAACCGCGCCCTTGGGAGTTCCTGTCGTGCCGCTCGTGAAATGGAGAAGAGCAATATCTTCCGACGAGGTTGGCTGGATCGTATATGAGTCGCCGGCATTCTCCATCAGTTGAAGATAATCCGTCGTGTTAGGCACGTTGGTCGGCTGACGATTGCTCCCGATCAGTACAACATGATCGAGAAACGGCAGAGAGGGGCGGAGTGCCTTCACCTTTCGGTCATAGAGCGACTCGGTTGTGATCAGTACCTTTGCCTGGCCAATCGTCACGCGTGCCCGAATAGGCTCCGGACCAAATGCGGAGAATAAAGGACAGAAGACACATCCGTGCTTCAATGTTCCCAAGGCAGCAACATACAATTCGGGAATCCGGCCTGACAAAACATATACGCGGTCTCCCTTGCTCACGCCGAGATGCTGCAAGACATTTGCAAATCGGTTCGTGAGGGTCTGGAGCTGACCGTAAGTGAAGTCTTCGACCTCGCCGTTCTTACCGAGCCAGCGGATCGCCAAGTGATCGCAAAGCGGACCATTTGCATGTCGGTTGACCGCTTCGTAGGCAATATTTAGCCCTTGTCCATTTGGCAGGCCATCAAGCTCTTTGCGGGCATTTTCCCAGGTGAACCTCTGCCTGGATCGCTCATAGTCCGCTAGATTAGGAATCAGCGCCGAGTCTCTTGCTGATTTTGCGATGGTCTGCCAAGCCATGCCGGTTTCCTAGCCCTGCTCGATTGAAACGCGCAAGCTTCTTCTCACATTCCCGTTGTTCGACGCAACCTGAATCAGAGCCGGGGACCCATAAAGATGGGCAAAGGTGCTAGTAGACACTTAGCTGATCGGGATCGAATTCCCCATCTTTTCGCGCTCAAGGACTTCTTCTTCCACAATGACTTTCGGCTCCAAGATCACTTTGCTGTTGATGGAGCGGACCACGAGGCATGTTTTTTCTGCCTTTTCGAGCAGGCGGTTCGCGCGGTCTAGATCCTTTTCCTGGGCGATTTTTAAACGAGGTTGCAGGCTGACCTGTGTAAATCGCCAACCTTCTTCCTCTTTGCTGAGGACTCCCTCCACTTCCAGATCAAGCAAGAGAAATTCAAACTTGGAGAATTGAGCCATTCCGGAAAAAGTGCTCACAAAACAGCCAGCCACCGATGCCAAGAACAAGTGCTCGGGCGTCCACCGCCCCGCTTCTCCCTGAAATTCAGGCGGAGCGCTGAAGGTAATCAAAGGCTGAATCTCCTCGGCAGTTGTAAACCCACTGAGAAATGACGTTGAAGCCGCAGTCACGCGATATACATATTGTTTTTCCATATCGACCTCCGATTCTCACCAACGACAGCAGTCGCTTCGTTTCATATAGCCAGATTGAGACGCGGGGAACAGTGATCTTAATCACAGGAGGTATTGCCGCGAAACTATCTTCTAGTGTGTGATCTGGGGAAAGGAAGTTCCTCATCGAGAGTCTAGGTTTGACCGCTCCTGCCTTGCGTGGCACTAAGGAACTAGAATCCCAGCCCACCTTCACACGCTCAGGACAGGGACATATGATTCGCGAATGATCCCATAGCCGGTGGCTCGCAGGCGCCCGCTCAACGGCCGGCCAATAATGAGCACATCCGCACTCGTTTGCTCTGCCGCGTGGCTCAACAGCTTGGGCACGTCACCACTGCTGATGAATACCTCGGCCTTGGTGCCAACCTCCTGCTGAAGATTTGCGAGCTGGCGGTTGGCGGAACTTACAAGAGCCTCTGTCCAGGCGGGATCCACTTGGTATGGCCCAGGCCCATAAATTTCCATTCCGGCGATGATATGAGCAAGTATCAGCCGAG
>JGI12269J14319_10002033_pt1 | contig 19800 bp, 20 predicted proteins | sample PeaSoiSIISIP2007_FD_14319 | JGI IMG/M metagenome (IMG submission 14319)
CGTTCGGACCCTTGGCCCGCCGGGGTCACGGGGGCCGCGGTTGGCCCCTGTGAATCCAAGGCCCGCGCCGCCAAGGCGCAAAAAGAGAGGCGGAGCGCCGCGCCCAAACCCTCGGACGACCACGCCCCACCCTCCCGTTGCTAGATTGTTGCACCAGCATGACGGAGATTTCGCCGGTCACCGTGTACGCCGCCCTCGGGAGCAATCTCGGGGATCGGTCCTTGGCTCTGACCCGAGCCCGAAACTGGTTGCAGCGCATTTCCCTCGGGGAACGGCTGGAAGAAAGCCGGATCTTCGAGACGCTACCGGTTGGCCCGGGACTCCAGGAATGCCATCTCAACCAAGTGGTCCGGTTCTCCACCCTTCTGGATCCTCGACAGATCCTCCACTTCTTCAAGGAAGTGGAGCTCTGGCTGGGTCGTCGCCAGCGACCGCGCCTGCACCCGCGCGAAATCGACATCGATCTGCTGTTCTACGGTGACAGCGACATCAACCTTCCCGAGTTGCGCGTCCCCCACCCCGGCTGGGCCGCCCGATCGTTCGTGCTGGTCCCCTTGCTGGACCTGGATCCCGATTTCCGCTGTCCCGTCACCTGCGTTCCCGCCCAAGCCCTGCTGGATGAACACTGCCCCGGAGCCCATCGCGAAGCCTGGCCCTTCGGCTCATTCGCCTTCACGCAGGAAGCGGCGGCGTAGCCTTTCCCAGAGGCCCGGTCGGATTTCCACCTCGGGTGCGACCAGATGCATCCAAGGATGGGGGATCCGCAGCTCCCATCCGTCGCCGCGAGGACGGCGCCCGCAGCTTGTGAAGTGGAGCCGATCCCGGGCGCGGGTACAGGCCACGTAGAAGAGTCGACGCTCCTCGTCTTGGGGGAACGCCTCCAGCTTCCTCCCTTCCGAACGGGATCGATCCTGCCCGACCGCGAAGACGACGTGCCATTCCAGTCCCTTGGCTCCGTGGATGGTGGAAACCCCGACCGTGCGTGCCCAGTTGGGAAGAGCGGATTCCCAGCGATCCCGGTCGCGGTTCGAACGGCAGAGGATGCAGATCTCCCTTCGGGATCGTCCAGACCGGATCTCCTGGGCGATCCGCGAGAGGACCCAGCGAGACTCCTCGTCCTGGTCCAAGGCACGGTACCACACGGGTCTCGGACCGTCCCGATCGCTCCTGCAGGCGGTCAGGACCTTCCGGAAGGAGGCAGGCTTGTCGGGGAAGATCCGGTTGGCGGCGGCGAGCACCGGCGAGACGCTCCGGTGGTTGGAGGTCAAGGACAAGATCCGGCCCGACGGCCGATCGATCTTCCAGTCCGAAACATTGCGCATGTCGGCCCCCCGGAATCCGTAGATCGCCTGGTCGTCGTCTCCGACGGCCAGGAGCGCAGGCGAATCCCCGGCCAGGAGGGAAACCAGTCGGTATTGCGTGCGATCGGTGTCCTGGTATTCGTCCACCAGAAGCACCCGCGACTTGCGACGCCACCGTTCCAGCGTACCCGGATCCGCCTCCAGCGCGGTCAGCGCCCCGGACAGCAGGTCGTGATGCTCCGCGACTCCGGTTTCGCGTTTGCGCACCTCCCAAGCTTCCCAGTCGGCACGCCAAAGCAGCGATTCCGGCGCATCCTGGGGACGTCCATGCTCGGCCACGGTCCGCGTCCATTCCGATCGCGAGGGTGCGGAAGAGGCTCCCTTCCGGAACCGCTCCATCCAAAAGGCGGCGAAATCCCGATCGCGCGGGTCTTCCTCCATCAGCCGGGGCGTCTCTTTCCAACCCGCCAGACGCCAACCTCGGCCTCCCGCATCGGACAGGATCTGCAACCCCAGCGAATGGAACGTCCGCACGTCGGGAATCTCTGAACCGGGCCCGAGCAACGAAGCCGCGCGTTCCCGCATCACCCCGGCGGCGTCCCGGGTGAAGGTCAGGGCCAGGATGTCGTCCGGAGACGTCCCCCGAGCGCATTCCCAGGCGAGCCTGCGGGTCAGGACGGTGGTCTTCCCCGTGCCCGCTCCCGCCAGCACCAGGAGCGGACCCTGGGTCCCGAAATCGTGCCGCACCACCTCCGCCTGCTCCGGGGTGAGTCCCTCCAGGAGGCGATCCGACGCGGAGGCGGGTGCGGGAGATTGCATGGCCGCCGAAAAGATGCATCCGAGCCGCCCGACCCGGAAAGCGCCCGACGTCTACCTTTGCGTCCGTGATCCAGTTTCTGCACGTGACCCACACCTACGACGGCACCTGGAAGGGCATCGAGGACGTGACCTTCCGGATCGATTCCGGCGAGTTCGTGTTCCTGACCGGAGCCAGCGGAGCGGGCAAGACGACGCTCCTGAAACACATCTACATGGAGGAGCTTCCCGATTCCGAACGCGGAGGAAGGGTGGTCGTGAGCGTTCCCCGGGAAGAGGCCTTCGACTCGGGACGCATCCATCCTTCACGTGTGCAGCGACTGCGTCGCGACATCGGCGTGGTGTTCCAGGATTTCCGACTCCTGACGGATCGCGATGTCTGGGACAACGTGGCCTTCGCCCTGCGCGTGCGCGGCCATTCCGGGGGATTCCTGCGGAGGAGGGTGGAGGAGGTCCTGGAACGCACGGGCCTGACCCACCGCCGCCATGCCCATCCCCACGAACTCTCCGGAGGCGAGCAGCAACGGGTATCCATCGCCCGCGCCGTCGCCGGAGAGCCGTACATCGTCCTGGCCGACGAACCGACCGGCAATCTGGACCGGGAGAACGCCGAAGGGGTCCTGGACATCTTCCGGCAACTCCATGCCGCGGGAACCACCATCGTCATGGCCACGCACGACCTCCAATTGCTCGATCGACTCCCCCACAGGAGGCTTCAATTGGAAAATGGACGCTTGAAGACCCGCTGGTTCTAGTGGGATGATGGACCCTACCAACATGCCCATCGACTCGTCCTCCCAATACAGCAGCCAGCCCAGCGGGGAAACCACCGGAATGGAAGGCCCTCTTCCGTTCCCGGAGGAGTCTCCGTTCCTTTCCGACCACGGCCTGGGAACCCCCCAACCTCCGCCCACGACCCGGATTCCCGCCACACCCCCATCCGGTGTCAGCCAATTTCCCCCCGCGAATCCCTCCCATCCCACCGGAGGAAGCTCGGCGAATCCCGTCCCGCCTTCCGGCCATGACGCGGTGCCCCACGCTCCCGTCCCCGCCGCGTCGCCCCAGGACGCGCTCTCCACCTTCACGATCTTCGGAGGGACGGACGATCCCTACCAGGCCGCCCGGGGATCGCAAAGCCTGCCGCGTTCAGCGGTCGGATCGCAGGCCGAAACGGAATTGCTGGAACGGCTCAAGGGCATCCACGTCACGACGACGGACAACCTCCAGGGACGGCTGGTCGAGCTCTACCTCGGGGTGGTCACGGCGGAAGCCCTGGTACCCACGGACTTCCTCCTGGAAGGAGCGGAGCGCACAGGCCGCTTCTCCCGCTACAAGACATCCCAGCAGAAGCTCAAGTCCCTGGAACAACTGGTGCTCGCCGAACTCAAGCTCGAGGCGGACAAGGTCGGTGGAAACGCCGTCGTCGGTGCGGAAATCAGGGTTTCCCTGGATCACGGCGTCGTCCTCATCGTGGCGACGGGAACCGCGGCAAGAGTGGTCTGAACCGGCTCAGATCCTCGTCAGCAGGTCGGCCAAGGCCTCTTCCTTGGAATCCTCCTGGAGCTGGGTGAGCATGGACAGCCGGGATGCCCATCGCTCGTGGACGGGATGGGCCTCGGATTGCAACGCCGCGACAGGATCCGTCACCCAGTCTCCCAGGATGGCGGCGGCGGCGGGCGAGGGGAACGCGATCCAAGGGGCGACGTGGCGCATCCGCCAGTCGAGGTCCATGGGTGTCACCCCGGGAAACCGGCGCTTTCCCTCCGATTCCGCCCGCGCATCCACTTCGTCTGCGAGCCAACCCCACCACTGCGGCGAACGGATCTCCAGATCCCGGCGGTGGGCCTGGATCTGCCATCGCTGCACCACGACCAGGCACGATGGGGCGAGTCCCGGTTCGCGCGCGGAACTCGCGACTTCGGCGAGCGTCAAGGCGAAGAGCCTGAGCAGCGACCAGTCCCAACCCGTGCGGTGCGCCGCCATGCCGGGGCGCTGGTTCTGGCGGAATTCCATGGGGTCCGCGCGGGACTGCGCGGGATAGAGCCAGCGGACCAGGTCTTCCCAGCCCGCCATGAGCCATGGGTCGGGTTCGGTGAGCAGCTCCCGAAGCCCCCCCAGCCAGTCCGGATCCAGGCGCAGGAACTCGCGGACCCGGGCGTCGCCGAGCAGGGATCGGAAGTGGTCCGTCCAGACATGCCCCAGGGGCGTCCACCCCGTGCGCCATCCCTCGGCGATCCATCTTCCCTGGCGCTCCAGGTCCAGAAGGTCGAATCCGACCGTCGGCAGGCCATCCACGGTCTCGCCGGGGAACAGGCCCTGGTCGAATGCCGCGATGGCGGCATGGACGCCTGTTTCGAGGAGCAGTCCCGACACGCCCGCCGTCCCGGTGGTCGTCACCAACTCCACGGGCTCCACCGGCGATGCGGGAGACGGCAAGGGCTCCGGGGGCGAAGGGGCTTGCCGCCGGGATTCCGGAAGAATCCGCTCGATCTCGCGATGGAACGCCTCGTGGACCGACGAGGCGACATCTTCCTTCCAGCATTCCTGGGCGCTGGCGAGCTCCAGCAAGGCCCGCTCGCAGGCGGCGATCCGACCGGTGCGATCCGACAATCCGTCCCTTTCCACCAGACTTCGACCGGTCTCCCACACCCACAGGCGGGGATCCTCGTGCGACCCGAGCCCGGGAAAGAGGGTCTGTCCGGGGGTGCCCGCCAGGGAGCGAACCCACGAATCCAGTGCCGGACCCAGGGGAGATCCGGTTTGCAACGCCGCCGAACGAAGGTCCGAGAGGGTGGGTTCGGACCCGCGGTCGCCGAGGTACACGGTGGTCGAGCCGAACAGGAGGTCCAGGCATCGGACCGGACGCGAACTGGTCTTGCGGAACTCGAGGTTGAACTGGTCGCAGCGCACCGCCAGGATGAGGGCGAATTCCCAGACCGGGCGGTCGATGGTCTTCGGATGCTCCAGGAAGGGACGGCCGGTGCGCACCCCGAGCACGCGAAGGAGGTCGGCGAAACCCCGACGGCGCAGCGGTTCCGGATCCTCCACCAGGGACTGGAGGATTTCGTGCGCGTTCGCCACCGAACGCAGCAGCATCAATCCGGAAGAGCTGGAAAGTCTCCTGCGCACCAGGGACCACAGGCGGGCTTCGGACCAGGTGGACTGGCCCGTCTCCTGTTCGCGCAGGTCGCAGGCGAAGCGCAGCAACCCGAGGAATTCCCCCGGCCTCGCCCCCGGCTCGTGCGACAGGATCTGTTCGACCGCCACGACCGAATCGGGATCCCACGCCGCGGGAATGTCCGCGCCCCGCACGTGGAAGAATCGGCGAACATCGGCCTTGAGGGCATCTCCCTGCAGGATCCGTTTCACCAGGGATCGCTCCCTCGGAGGCCGCACCGGCACGGCGGAGGGAACGTTCGCGGCGGGAGCGCGCCGAGCTTGGGGCATGCCCTGCAGAGCGTTCTCCACCAGGTTCGTCATCTGGGAGGAGCGACTCACCTGCGACAATCTACTCGCTGGGAACGCGAACGGAAGCGGCGGAGGGGGCGTCCTACCCCAGCAGCTCCCGGGCCCTGTCCAGCCAGATCGCCATCTCGGGATCCTTCCCCCACCGTTCCACGGCTTGGCGCCGCACCTGTCCGGCTTCCGTCTCCCTTCCGAGAGCCAGAGCCACCGAAAGAAGGTAGACGTGGGCTTCGGCCATCCGATCCTCCGCGTAGTTCCCCACCTGGTCGACGACCTGGCGCAACCAGACGTACGCGGCGGAGTAGAACCGGTCGAGATCCTCCCCTTCCTTGGCGAACTTGGCCTGCATCAGGATCGAAACCCCGATCCCGAAGCCGTCCGTCGAGGACCGGTCCCGCCCCACCGCCCGGAGGGACTCCTCGGCCAGCGCCCAGGCGCATTGGACGGCCCGGTCGAGCCTGGGCATCCCGAAGAAAACGGACATCGGCGTGTCGGTGGCGACATCCTGGACCAGGGCGCGCCGTCTCGCGAAGCTCTTGGTGAGCCTCTCGATGCTTCCTTCGGGGAGGGTGGCCGGCAGGCGGACCGAAGGGGAATCGAACCAATCCATGCGCGTGGCCGCGAACAGGCATTCCGGGCAGACCGCCACGGAATAGGCGTCCACGGCGAGGGTGTTTTCCGGATCGTCCGACTGGAGCTGGATGGTGATCTCGTTGATGATCCAGGTGCTGTGGTGCTGGGCGGGATCGGGGAGCCAACCCCGCACATCCTCGCAGCGGCATACCGGACAGCGCAGGCGGAATCCCAGCAGGTTGGAATTCCTGGAACCGGTGGACAGCAGCGCCTGCAATCGTTCCGGGGCCATCTCGTGGATGCTCCGCTTCAATTCCGACAGATCCTGGAGCACCACGATCGATTGGTCCACCTGCAACCCCTCGCGCAGCGCGTCGGAGTCGGCGACCACCTCCAACGCCCGCCCCTGGTCCGCGAGGCCCTTGTGGAAATTGGAGAGCATGCGTTTTCCCGACGGATCGATCTCCTCCTGGCCCGACAGATCCAGGACAACTCCTGCCCAGGTCGAATCCCGGACCTGGGCGAGGATCTCCCGCATCCAACCGGCGTCCGCCGCCTCCAGTCCGAAACGGCATTCCACCACCATCCACTGGCCGCTGCGGTAGGTTCTGGGAGAGGTGGAGGCCATGGCGTCGAAGGCGAGTGTACCATTGGTCCAGCACCATGGCCAGACTCGAAATCGACTGGAAGGCGCATCCGTCCGCGCGCGAGGTCGTCGCCGCCCTGCGGGAAGCGGGGCACGAGGCGTGGCTGGCTGGCGGTTGCGTGCGCGACCTTCTCCTGGGTCTCGAGCCCGCGGACTACGATGTGGCGTCGTCGGCCACGGTGGAGGAGGTCCGGAACGTTTTCCGTCGGACCGTTCCTGTCAAACCCGAGCTGGGAGTCACGCTGGTGCTTTGGGGAGTGGATCGGATCGAAGTCACCACCTTCCGGACGGAGGGTCCCTACCTGGACGGTCGAAGGCCTTCGGTGGTGGGGCCGGCCAGCGCCGAGCAGGACGTCCGGCGCAGGGACTTCACCATCAACGGACTTCTCCTGGACCCCGTCGGGGGGGAGATCTTCGACCACGTGGGTGGGCTCGCCGACCTCGAGGCGGGCATCCTGCGATGCATCGGCGACCCGGATGCCCGCTTCGCCGAGGACCATCTGCGCATCCTGCGCGCCGTCCGCTTCGCCGTCCGCTTCGATCTGTCCATCGACCCCGCCACCTGGGCGGCCATGCTCCGACTTTCCCACCGGGTGGACCAACTCTCCGGCGAACGGATCCACGAGGAACTGGAAAAGATGTTCGGGCAGGGTCCCTTCCACCGCTGCCTCGACCTGTTGCTGGAAAGCGGAGCCCTGGGGTCCATCTCCCCTGTCCTGGCGCAGGCGCTTGGATCGGACCCGGCGCGCGACCGTCTGCGGCGCTGGTGCGGAAATCGGCTGCCCACCGTCCAGGGACTGTGGCCCGCGTTCCTGGGAATGCCTCTCTCTCCCTGGTTCGAGGAATTCCAACCGGGCCCCGTCTCCGCCGTGCAGTCCGCCCAGGAGCTGTTCCTGGATCGGATCCGCGCATCCAGGACGGAGATCGAGGCGGCCGCGCTGGTCTGGACGCGCTGGCCCTGCCTGCACGCACCGCTGCCCCTGCCCAGCGCGCTGGCACCCGTGTTCCGGGATCGGAATTGGAAGGTCTTGCGCGCCCTCCTGGATTCCCAGGTCCGATCCGGCTTGGAGCCGTTCCCTCCGCTGGACGATCTGGACCGGATCCAGGAGCGCGTGCCTGCGGCCCCTCCCGCCTTGGGCCATGCCTTCCAGCAGGCGGGAGTTCCGAAGGGACCGCTTCTGGGCGAGGCCATCCGGGAAGCCGATCGGAGAATCCTCGACGAAGGGGAGGTACCCGGCGAACGACTGGTCGCCCAGGTGGCGAAATCTATTATGGAGGGTCCATGACCGGCGGGATCTTCCTCATCAGTTCGAGTCCGGAGAGGGCGGCCCAATGGTCGCGCTGGATCCTGGAATGGATCGAGCGCTCGGGTTCGGACGCGGAGAAATCCGTCTACCTCTGCGACTCCCCCCTGCTGGCCAGGGAATCGCTCGCGCTCCCGGTGCGGGAGGGTGCCCCCCCTTGCCTGGTCCTGATCGACCGCCAGACCACCGGTTGCACCCCCGAACTCGCGCGACTGGTCTCCGACTGCATCCCCGAGGCGTGGGTGGTGGAAATCCTGGTCGATTCGGATCCGCTTCCCCCGGAGCCCAACGCCTTCATCCTGCGCGAGTCCGCCCGCCGGGACGAATGGGAATCCATGCTGCACCACTGCCTGAACGAAAGTCCTTCGCCGCAGTGGTCCCGCGCGCTGGAATCCTAGTCCGGGTTCAGCAGCCCTTGCGCCGGTCGATCTGCTCCTGGTAGATCGCTTCGTACTGGGGCAGGATCGATTCCGGGGAAAACAGGCGGATGGCCCGTTCCCGCCCCGCGCGGCCCATCGCCTCGCGCAGCCCGGGTTCCGTCAGGATCCGTCGACACGATTCGGCCATGGCTTCCACGTCGCCCACCGGGTGGAGGAAGCCGCACTCGCCGTCCACGACCACTTCCGGAAGCCCCCCCGCCCTCGCGCCCACCACCGGCACCTCGCACAGCAGCGCCTCCAGGGGGGCCAGACCGAAGCTCTCGCCGTCGGACGGGAACAGGAACACGTCCGCCTGGGACATGACCCGGGAAACGTCGTCGACCACGCCCAGGAGACGGATCCTGTCGCGCACGCCGAGATCCTGGGCGGTCTCCAGCGCGAGCCCCAGGTCGGGNCCGTCCCCCGCCAGCGCCAGGACGCCGTCGATCCCGGTCCGCACGGCGGCGGCGAAGGTCCTGACGACGTCCCCCACCCTCTTCACGGGGCGGAAGTTGGAGATGTGCAGGAAGAGCCTCCGCCCGAAATCCTCGGGAAGGAAGCGCGGATCGCGCGCCGCGGGCCTGAAGATCTCGGGATCGGCGAAGTTGTGGACGCGCCTCACGGGCACCTCGGGATCGAAGACGGATTCCGTCACATCCTTCAGCCAGTCCGAGACCGCCGTGACGGCGTCGGAGTGGTTGAGGCAGTAGCGGACGACCGGCCGGTAGGAGGCGTCCTGGCCCACCAGCGTGATGTCGGTTCCATGCAGGGTGGTGACGACCGGGGACCGGCACGGGGCCAGCATCTCGCGCGCCAGGATGGCGGCGGCCGCGTGGGGGATGGCGTAGTGGACGTGGAATAGGTCGAGCTTGTGGTGCCGCCAGACCTCGGCGAGCTTGACCGCCAGCGCGAGGTCGTAGGGCGTGTGCTCGAAGACCGGGTAGTGGAGGGCGCGGACTTCGTGGAAGAAGATCCCCGGCTCGGGATCGGCGCGCAGGCGGTGGGGCATGGCCGAAGTCACGAAGTGGATCTCGTGNCCGCGGCGGGCCAAAAGCCGCCCCAGCTCGGTGGCCAGCACCCCGGATCCGCCGGCGGAGGGCACGCAGGAGATGGCGATGCGCATCAGAACTCCAGGGAACCGAGGGAACAGGGGTCCACGACTTCGGGAAGTTCGTCGCAGGTGAAGCCTTCCGCGAGGGTGGTCCGGATCCGCGAGCCCAGGTAGCGCGAACGGGCGGCGAGGAATTCGTGGAACGCGGGGCCGGAGATCGCCGTTTCGGGTCCTTCCAACCCGAACTGCGATCGGTAGGCCGAAACGGCTTCCAGGCGGCGGGGCCAGTCGAGGCTCACGTCCACGCAGAAATCCGGATCCCCTTGGCGGGATCCCATCCAATGGAAGAGCCGAGGGGGACGGTACGGGTCGAGTCGCGACGGCCACCTGGAAAGTCCCGATTTGAAGACGGCTTCGCGCACCGCGGAAGCGGCCGCCTCGTGGTCCGGATGGCGGTCGTGCAGGGGATGGGTGAAGACCGTTCCCGGCCGGACCTCCCGGAACAGGTCCACCAGCGAAGCGAGAAGCCCGGGGTCTCCGATCCTCAACATGCCGTCCGGGAAACCCATGTTCCGGCGTCGCACGCCCAGGATCCTCGCGGACTCGGCGGCTTCCACCGCCCTCTCCTGGGGAGTTCCCCGCGTCCCCATCGATCCGTCTGAGAGATCCACGATCAGCCCCGCCTTGCCGGATCGCACCAGCTTCGCGACCGTCCCGCCCATGCCGAGTTCGACGTCGTCGGCATGCGCCCCCACGCAGAGAAAATCAACATTTTCCGTCATTTCGCCTCCCACACCAGGTGCGTCGGTTCGTCTGGATCGACCATCTCTCCGAGCCGAGCCAGGAGTTCGGGCTGTCCCAGGTGGTGTTCCAGCGACCATGGAGACAGGAGGCGCTCCTGGACACCCCCCGCCCCGGCCAAGGCCCAGAATTCGCGAAGGCGCGAAATGCGGTCGTCCTGCGGCCGCGCCGCCTCCCGGATCCTCTCTCGCAAAGCCACCGCCTCCCGGTGGGCCAGGTGCCGGTCGAGATCCGTCCTCGCCGGATCGTCCGACCTCCAGCCCAGCTCGTCCAGGTAGTCCGCGCGCGCGCCTGCCCAGCGTCGGGCCCATACCGGGGCTTCGGGCACGAGGTGCCTCCGGAAGGCCTCCTCCAACGTCCCCCAGGGCGCCGACCCCTGGCAGGGATCCCACCCCCCGGCGCGGGCGTCGGCCCAAGGACCGGCGGGGAGCACCGTCGCCGAGGCGCGCGGCAGGGCCGGCGCCAGGGGCCGCGACAATTTCCGACCCAACTCTCCCAGGCAGGCGAAGTAGGCAAACTCCCCCGGACCCAGGACGTGGGCCAGGACCGGCAGGATCTCCTCCGCGCAGAACGGCCGGCTGCCCGCGTCGTGGGAGAATTCCGCCGGGTCCCGTTCCACCGCGGACGGGAATCGCGAGGAGGGAACCGACCAGGAACGTCCGTCGCCGGCCGTTCCGTCCCGCACCTCCACGCGGTGCCTGCCCGTCGCGTCCCAGTGGAAGAGACGGGATCGTCCGGATGCCGTCCCGAGCGAGGCCGGAAGTCCCGCCGATCGGGCCGCCCCGATCCCCGCGACGACGGCCTGGTGGACGGATTCCGTCTGGTCGGCGAAGATGGCGTAGGTCCGCCTCGCCAAGGTCCGCAACTCCGGCCAGGCGGCGTCCACCACCACCAGGCGATCGCCGAACCAGTGGCGCAGGCATGCCAGGAAGAGTCCGGAGAGGTCGGTGGAACGTCCCACCAGGCTCGGCAGCAGGCTCGACGGCCAGGCTTCGAGCAGCCCTTCGGCCAGGCCCTTCGGATCCCCCAGCGGCAGGTCGCCCACGGGTCTGGAGCCCGGGAGGCGACCGGGAAAGCCGTCCCAGGTGCGCCCCAGGACGGGATCGGAAATCGAGCGGACCTCGGGCAGGTCGGAATCGTCGCCGGCGATCCAGAACACCGGTCTCACCGGGATGCCGAGCCGCTGGGACATCCTGTCGGCGTGTCGGATCGCCGAATGCGCCTTCAGCCAGACGAAGAGAGGTCCGCCTCCCAGCACGGGCTGCTGCCCGGTCAGGACCACCGGCGCTCCCGACAGGATCTGTTCGGTCGCGTTGGCGGCCGCCATGCCTTGGGTCGCGTGGACTCGGCGCTTCAGCGCGGCACCCTCTTCTGGCGTCCACCCCACGCCGCGCTTCCACGACCCCAGCCGATCCAATCGCCGCTTCAGCACGGGCAGGGAGGCGTCCCTGCCGCCGGGAAACATGCCGTCGGCGACGGAAGCGACCAGTCCGGTCCATGGGTCGCACGGGTGGGGACGTCCCCCGACCCTTCGCAGCGTCACGCGATCCTCCTCCACAGCCGGGCCATCCGCGGCGACCCCGGAGTCCATTCCCGGCCGTCCGCGTGCCCGAATCGGGCCACCGGTTCCAATCCGCGGCGCTCCGCCTCGGCTTCGATGTCCTCGCTCTCCCAGAGACGCACGCGTTCAAGGTACTGTTCCACCTCCCCGTCGGCCCGGCGAACCCGGATGGACTTGAACACCTTGCCGTCCTCGATCCACCGTTCCTGGACCACATCCAGCCCGGGAAGCGTTCTTTCGTCGCGAGCGACCAGGCTCTCCCGGACNTGGAGGGGATCGGGCAGATCCAGGAAGAGGTGCCCACCGGGGGCNACCAGACCCGTCAGAGCCGTGAANAGGCCCAGATCGTCCTCCCGCGTGTCCAGGTACCCGAACACCGTGAAGAANGCCGCCACGATCCCCATCGAGCCCGGCCGAAAGGGGGGCGCGCGCAGATCGGCGAGCACCACGGGGCCGGAGTGGAGCGCCTGCGCCAGGAGATGCGGCGAAAGGTCGAGCCCGACCGCCCTGCACCCGCGTTCGCGGAGGATGCGCAGGTGACGCCCGGCCCCGCAACCGGCATCNAGNACAGGAAGNGGNCCCANCCCCGTGCGCCCGAGCAGGGTTTCGACCTGGGCTCGCGCCTCTTCGGAATCCCTGTTGGCGTAGATCTCCTCGTAGAGGGGCCCGAACCATCGGCGGAACCACTCCATGGGGGGGATCAGGCGGCGGCGGCGCGCCCCAGGACCGCCACGGCTTCCAGCGCCTCCGCTGGCGAGAATCCGGTGGGTATCCAGGTGTCGGCGTTGCGCCGTCGGGCCTTCAGATGGGACGGCTTGCGGCGACTGATCACGCCGAAGGGGACCCCGTTGAACTCCGCAAGGACCTCGAAGTAGCGGTAGAGGCTGGCGTACTGGACCCAGGTCTTCTCCTCCACCACGACCGCGTCGCACTCCGGCAGTCCGCTGTTTTCGAGCGGATAGTCGCCTCTCAAGGCGTTGACCTGGTGGCCCTGACCCCCGACGGTTTGTCGGAAATTGTCCGAGATGTTGGATTCGTCGCAGACGAGAACGATCTTCATTGGTTACCTCTGGCTTTGCTGGGACGGCGGCCTTCTGGCCCGAACACGCCCGGCGGGGCTCGAACCCACGACCGACGGATTAGAAATCCGTTGCTCTATCCGACTGAGCTACGGGCGCTGGTTCTTCACCCCGGAAGCTACAACGTAGGCTGTCCATCCGTGCATGTCTACCCGGGCGGTTCTAGCTTGGGGCGCAAATGGCCAAGAGCAAACGCCCGAAGTCCGCCACCACCAAGCCCAAGGGACCCCATCCTTCGGCCTCGACGAGTCCGCCGGATTCCCCGTTGGACGCCTGGAGCGGCACACGACTTCCCGCGACCTTCGAATGGGATTTCCCCGCGCGGCTCCTTCCCACGAGGAGGGATCCCGTCTCCGAGGCGTGTTCGGACGCGATGGACCACGCNCTGGTGGACGCCCTGCGCGCGAGCTACGCCCAACCGGCTCCGGGCGTTCCCTCCGGCGCCATGTTGGAAGCNCAGGACCGCTACCACCTCGCCTACGGTTCCTTCCTGCGCCACGGCATCGAGGCCAACGCCCTCCAGGTCTCCTGCGGACGCGGCTGCAGCCGCTGCTGCCACCACTTCGTGACCTCCGTCCACGCCCTGGAGGTCCTCTCGGTCTACGAAAACCTCCGCCGTCGTCCGGATCTCGAAGCATTGATCGAACAATGCCGCAGGAGGTTGGAGGATTTCGCGGGCTGGAAGGTCTTCTGCGAGGAGTCCTATCCGGACCGGACCCCGGCCGAGCGCGACGACCTGGTCCTGGAGCATTACTACGACGAGGGCAATCCCTGTCCGTTCCTGGAAGGCGACGGCGCCTGCGGCGTCTACGAGGACCGGCCCATGACCTGCCGGATGTACATGGCCACTTCGCCCAAGGAATTCTGCGAACCGGAAAACGTCACCGACCCGCGCGCCGACATCTTCACCCTCCCCGCCGACGAGAGCGTGGCAGCACGCCTGGAACGCCTGGACCGCGCCGTGGACTACTGGGGCCACTCGCCCGACTTCTTCCGCTCGCTGGTGCGCCTGCACGAATGGCGCACGAGGTGGACGCCGAGGGGGTGACCTCAGTCTGGCCCGCTCGGACTGAAGTCCATCGCTGGGATAACGCCCTGGCGGGCGGACGGTTTTCCATACCCGAGCGCAGCGAGGTTGGTCCAGCGAAGGGCTTCAGCCCGAGCCGGATGGTTACCGTCGCATCCTCCTCCTGAGCCTGCCCAACGGCCCCGCCAGCCCCGCGTCGGCCACCACGCCGAGCAGGCGATTGAACACACCGGGGAGGCACACGACCCCTCGGCCCAGCCTCCTCCAGCTTTCCGAAGCGACGAATTCCGGTGTCGACCAGAGGAAGGCGGGGACGGAGTCCCGGCTCCAGTGCGCGTACTCCGGCGTGTCGTGGAAGCGGGTCCGGGTGTATCCGGGGCAGAGCGCCTGGACGCGCACCCCGGAAGGCCGCAACTCGAGGGCGAGAGATCGCGCGAAGGAGAGTTCGAACGCCTTGGTGGCGCAGTAGGTGGCGCTGCCGGACCCCTGGAGCATTCCGGCGATGGAGGAAACCACGACGATGGATCCACCCCGCCGCTCCCGCATTCCCGGAGCGGCCGCCGAGCAGAGCGCGATGGTCGCGCCCACGTGGACGTCGGCCATGGCCTGGAGCTTTTCGGGATCCGCCTCGCCCACCTCGCCGTGGACGCCGAATCCGGCGTTGTGGACCAGGACCGACAACCGGGGTTCGTCCCGGACCTGCACGGCGAGATCCGACAGATCCCGTCGATCCGAAAGATCGGCGATCCGGATCCGCGAGACCACCCCCGAAGCGGACAGGTCCAGGGCGAGAGCCTCAAGCCGATCCCGGTTCCGGGCCACCAACCAGAGATCGTGCCCTTCGCGCGCCAACAGCCTGGCGTAGGCTTCGCCGATCCCGGAGGAAGCCCCGGTCACGAGGGCGATGGGTCGGAGGTCGGACACGGGCGATCCTTTCAGTCCTGGATCCGGTCCAGGCGCCGCAGGTCGGGGAAGATCTTCGCCCAGCTCAAGGCCACGGCGATGGATCCCACGCCGCCGAACAGGATGGCGGGGATCACTCCCATGCCCGCCGCGGTGAGACCCGATTCGAATTCCCCCAGCTCGTTGGAGGCCCCGATGAACAGCATGTTCACCGCGCTCACGCGACCGCGCATCGAATCCGGTGTCCTGCCCTGCACCAAGGTGGACCGGATCACGACGCTCACCATGTCGAACGCGCCCATCGCGGCCAGGAGCGACACGGAAAGGACCATGACATGCGAGAAGGCGAATCCGGCCGTGCAGAGGCCGTAGGCCGCCACGGAACCCAGGATCAGGGGGCCGCACCTGGACCGGGGTGGGTGCCTGGAGAGCCAGAGTCCGGCGATCGCGGCACCCGCCGCCGAGGCGCTGCGCAGGATGCCGAGCCCCTGGGGACCGCAACGAAGAACATCCCTGGCCACGGCCGGCAAAAGCGCGGTCGCGCCTCCCAGCAGGACGGCGAACAGGTCCAGGGAGATGGCTCCGAGCACCACAGGTCTGGCCCAGATGAAACGCCATCCGTCCAGCACCCCTTCCCAGCGCGATCCGGTGGGAGGGGGTGGGAGCAGCGAGGTCCGTATCAGCCCCAGGGCAAGCACGGACACCAGGAGGCCCGTTGCCGCGACCCGAAAGGGCGCCGCGGGACCCAGCAGGATCAGGAAACCGCCGATGGCGGGGCCGCAGATCGTGGCCGTCTGGAAGACGGAACCGTTGAGGGCGAACGCTCGGGACAGGTCGGAATCCGCCACCAATCGGGGGACGATCGACTGCATGGCCGGAGCCAGGAAGGCGCGCGCCACTCCAACCAGGACCACTGGCGCGATGAGCAGCCACACCGGCAGATGCGGTGCGGCCGCCGCCAAGGAGAGGAGCAATGCGGCGACGGCGTCCAGGAGCAGAGCCAGGACCATCAGGCGCCGGCGGTCCACGCGATCCGCCACCGCGCCTCCGGGGAGTCCGAGCAGGAAGGCCGGAAGGAACTGGAACAGACCGGCGAGCCCCAGGTACATGGGGGAGCGCGTCCTGTCGTACACCACCCATCCCGTCGCCACGGTGAGCATGGACAGGGACAGGGACGACAGGAATCGTCCCATCAGGAAGAGCCGGAAATCCCATCGGCGGGGCGTGGTCTTGGCGAAGTCCATGGCCGGGGAAAGGTACCAGCCGGGTGCGGGGGTCGGAACGGCTTTCGGTTGCGCCTTCCCCACCGGGCGTTCCCCGGCGTATCTTATGGACATGCGGACACTTCCTACCATGCTGGCCGTCTCCTTCGCGGTCGGAGCCCTCGCGGGTTGCCAGAAGAACGGGGAAACCATCAAGATCGGCCTCGCCGGCGTCCAGACGGGACCCGACGGGGAGATCGGCACCGCGCCCATCCGCGGTTCCCAGATCGCGATCGACGAATGGAACGCCAAGGGCGGCGTCCTGGGCAAGAAGATCGAATCCGTGACCCGCGACGACGAAGGCAAACCGAGCCAGGCGGTGGCGGTGGCGCAGGAACTCGTCTCCGCCGGCGTCGTGGCGGTGGTGGGCCACTTCAATTCCGGATGCACCCTGCCCGCTTCCGACGTCTACCACCAAGCGGGAATCCTCGTGATCACCCCGGCCAGCACCAATCCAAAGATCACGGAACAAGGCTACACGCAGACCTTCCGCATGTGCGGACGCGACGACCAGCAGGGCATGGTCTCCGGCCTGTTCGCCCGCGACACCTTGAAGCTGTCCAAGGTCGCCGTGCTCCACAACAAGACCGCCTACGGCCAGGGCCTTGCGGACGTGTTCAAATCCACCTTCGAGGCGAACGGAGGGAAGGTCGTCCTGTACGACGGATTGGACGGGGAGGAGCTGGATTTCCGGGCCACCATCTCGGCGCTGCAGAAGGCCGGTGCGCAGGCGGTGTTCTGGGGAGGGATGTACAACCAGGGAGGGACCCTCTACAACCAGCTCCGGGAGGCCGGATTCAAGGGCGCCTTCCTGGGCGGCGACGGGATCTACGACAACGAGCTGATCAAGACCGTGGGCCCCAAGGCGGATTCCGTTTTCATCACCTTCGGTCCCGACTACAAGAAGTTCGAAGCGGCCCGGCCGTTCCTGGAAAGCTACAGGAAGACGTACGGACAGGAAGCGGGCGGTTACGCGATCTACGGGTACGACGCCGCCAACGTCCTCCTCTCCGCCATCCAGAAGTCGGGCACGACGGATCCCGACGCGGTGTCCAAGGCCTTGAGATCCCAAGCCTGGCCCTCCCTGATGGGCGACGCTTCCTTCGATGCGAAGGGCGACCTGAAGAAGGCCAACTTCGTGATCTGGACCATCCGCGACGGAGCCTTCGCCACGCGATAGCCGCACCGGTTTGGAACGCCTTTCGCGAACGATCCGCGGAGGAATTCCTCGGACCCCCCATTCCATCGGCCTTTCCGGCCGACGTGAGCCGCGGTGGGGCGGCGAACCCTTTCCACCTTTTCCCTATTGTCGGCTCCGATTCTCCCGGGTAGACTGCTATCCAAGGCCGTGGACAGCGGCCTCCTAGGAGACGAGCCCAACATGAAAAGAACGATTTTCGTCCTGTTGCTGGGAGGGGCCGCGGGTTGGTTCGCCGGCTGCGGGGACACCGTCCAGTCCCTGATGGGACCCTACCAGCTCCACGTGGATTCCACCACTGTCAGCTTCGCGCAGGTCCAACCCATCCTGCTGGAGAAGTGCGCCATCTGCCACAGCGAATACAACGACTCGGCCCAGATCGTGGCCAAGGGAGTGAACCAGATCTACACGCAGGTCTACGACTACTCCATGCCCGCCTCCGGCGTGGCGCAGCTGGCCCCGCAGGACCGTATCGACCTGCTCCGGTGGCTCCAGGAGATGAAGACCGCGGGTTACGGAGGGAAGGGCGGATGAAAACGTCGATTTACGCGATCCTGACCCTGCTCGGCACGGCGCAGGCCGCACCCATGATCGCCACCAACGGATACGTCCGGTTCTTCTCGGTGACCAAGATGGATAACATCGAAGGGGTCTGCCAGACCGCGGTGTCCAGCCTGGACCTCGAAACGGGCAAGATCGCCATCAAGACCCGCAACACCACCTTCGTGTTCCCCAACAAGCTCATGCAGGAGCACTTCAACGAGAACTACATGGAGTCCGACAAGTTCCCCGTCTCGTCGTTTTCCGGCACCGTTTCCGGTTTCGACCGCGACGCACTGGACCAGGGGAAGAAGGTCCTCGCCGTCATCGATGGGGACCTGGACGTCCACGGGATCACCAAGCACTACCACACCCCGGGTTCCTTGCAGAAGGCCACCGACGGTTCGGTGGCCGGTGAGACCCTGTTCCACGTCAAGATCTCGGACCACGGCATCAAGGTTCCGTCCATCCTGACGGCCACGATCGCCGACAGCATGGAACTCACCGCCCGATTCACCTGGCGCCCAACAGGGAAAGCAAAATGAAGATCCAAGCCATCCTCCTCGCGCTCCTCCCCCTGGCCGCCTTCGGCGACGACCTCGATTCCGCGCTGGAAGTCGCCGCTCCGTCGAACCAACCGGTCGAAGCCACCTTCAAGAGTCTCCGCGTGGTCCAGAGCCAGAGCGTCGAGACCACGCACCAAGGCGTCCTCAACTTCACCATCAGCCACCGCTTCGGACCCGCGGGCACCGGTCCGGGAAGCTTCTTCGGGCTCGACTTCGCGCGCATCCGCCTGGGGCTGGACTACGGCATCACGGATTGGACGGACGCGGGGATCGAGCGCTCCAACAACGACGGGAATCCGGTGGACCTGTTCCTCAAGCAGCGCCTGCTGCGACAGACCACCTCGGGGAACATTCCGCTCTCCCTGACCTGGTATTCGGCCGGATACGTGATGACGGACGCGCAGAACGGGGCACCCTTCAATCTGCCTTTCGTCGACAGGTTGTCCAGCACCCACCAGTTGATCGTGGCGCGCAAGTTCAGCGAGGACCTGTCCCTGCAGATCGCTCCCACCCTGGTGACGCGTGAATTCCGGCCGTTCGACGCCGACAAGCCGGTGTCCGCAGGCGTGGAGATCGGCGGACGCTATAAGCTCACCTCTCGGTTCGCGCTGACCGCGGAAGCGGCACCGATGTTCTACGGGGTTGCCAACACCTGGACCCCGGCCTTTGCCGGGGGCGTGGACATCGAGACCGGCGGCCATGTGTTCCAGTTGTTCCTTTCCAACAGCGCCTGGCTCTCGGAAGACCGGATGTACACCCAGACCAGCGGTGGAAACCTCGCCTTGAGCTTCAACATCACGCGGGGGTTCGACCTGTAGGCCATGGCCCGCCTCTGGGATCGGGATGGCCACTTTAGCTGACTAGTACATCTTTATGTCTTTTTAAGGTCCTAGCATGGGTTCGATCAGGACCTTTAGGTCCTTAATTAGGCTTCAGCGACCGAGCCTGCGCGAACGATATTTGGCTCAGTTTCCAAAATTTCCAGTGTTTATCGCGATAAAACTGTCATTTCTGTGGAAATAGTATGCGTACGTTTTATGTATTACTGGATAGATTATTCATCGGATCTGGAGGTACTCTTTGGGAGGTCGCGGCCCGTCCTGGCAGCTTGACCCAACCCAGTCCATGGAGACCTCCGATATGAAAAAACGAATCCTCCCTCTACTCCTGCTGGGGGGCGCAATCGCGGGGACGATGGCGATCCTCACCTCCTGCGGCGACAGCATCGAGTCCCTCACCGGCTCGACCCAGGTCGTCACCGATGCGAGCGGACGCGTGGAATTCTCCC
>JGI12269J14319_10002036_pt1 | contig 19768 bp, 16 predicted proteins | sample PeaSoiSIISIP2007_FD_14319 | JGI IMG/M metagenome (IMG submission 14319)
GGCATCAGCCAGGAAGTCTGACCAGGTCAGCGACTCATCGGCGTGACAACCGGGGATGAAAGCTGCGCCGAACCAGCCAGGTGGAAGTCCGCGCTAGATGCTGCGCACGGGAACAGGCGCCCATGTTCGCTGCCGACGTGGATGGCAAACGCCAGTTATCCGGGCTAGCGGCGCGTCTTCACCGCCAGGCGCCGTGGAGCTTCTCGGCTGGCCGGTAGCTGCCGTCAGCGACCCTGCGGCGTACCTCTTGCGACTCGCGGACGACCCGGCGCCTGCCGTCGGGGATCTTCGGCCAGCTGCTCCGGGTTATCAGCGTTCCGGAGTAGACCGGTTCCCAGGAGATGGCATAGAAGTAGCCGGCTTCCGGGAGCAGCGTGCGGAGGGCATGGACCGCCCGGCGGTGGTACCACTTGCTCACTACGGTCAGCCGCAGTCCCGCCGCCAGCGCCTCGCGCAGGTACGGCAGCGACCGTTCCACGTTCTGCCACGTGTTGGCGGACTCGTCCTCGACGCGGATGACGTGCTCGGGGACGCCAGCGGTGGTGAGCAGCCGAGCGAACTCGCGGCCCTCCACGATGCCGGTGTGCCGGTTGACTCCCCCGGTGGCGATCAGCAGAGGTGCCAGGCCGCGGTGATACCGCTCGGCGGCGATGGCAGAGGGTTGGGCCTGGTTTGTCCCGAACAGAAGGCAAGCGGTCGGCTCATCAGGCGGGGGGGCTTCGATGTCCACGTACGCAGTGATCGCGGTGATCTGCTCCTGGCTCAGGTCGTCATCGCTCACGCGGGTTCCTCCGGTGGCCGCGGACGACGCGCGGGCAGCGCTTGGCGGCCGGCCGCGGCGTAGCGGGCGTGGTAGTCGGCGGTGCCCGCGGCCTTCGGGTAGCTCCGCGCCAGGGACTGGTCAAGCCTGGCGGCCAGCACCATCGTCGGCCACACCAGCCGCCCGCATCCTAGCGCCGCGCTCCCCGCGGCTGACGCCTCATCGACATGGCCGAGCCCGGCTTCAGCGAGCGCCAGGATCAGCAGCGCACGCGCATAGTTGGTCGGCTGAGCCCCCGGAGTCCGGGACTGCGGACTATGCGCCGTCTCGATCAGGCGGCGGGTTGTCTCGGCCGCATCCTGGTACCTCTTCGCCAGCAGCAGCGACGTCGCCGTGTACGGGGGATCGTCGGCACGCGGAATCGAGTAGACGCCGGTCGTTGGCGGCGGCAGGCGTGAGCTTTCCCACCGCCGCAGCTGCCCGGCGCCTCGCGTCGGCCATCCCGGCCGCGTCACCCAGCATCGCCAGGGACCGCATCTCCTGCGCGGCGAGCTTGGCGTGAGCGACCGTCCCGAGCGGCGCGGCCTCCTGACCACGGCGCGCAACGGCAGCGGAGTGGTGCGGCTGCCCCTGGTAGTAAGCGATCAATGCCCTGGTCAGCGCGGCCCAGCCCAGCAGTTCCGGATATTCGGCGTCCCGGCCGCGCCGCTCAGTATCGGCGCACCACACCAACGCGGCGGCGTGGTCGCCGATGTCGGCAGCCGATACCGACAGCAGGCTTGATAGCCATCCGGCCATGACGATCAGGGCCGCGCGCTGTCCTGCGGGCGCGTGACCTCTGGCTAACAGCGACCCGGCGAACGAGCGGACGTTCAGCAAGTCGTCGTACACGGCGGCCGAAGGTGCCACGGACAAGACCGTGGCGTAGTGGGAGACCAGCTCGGTTAGGCCATCACTGGCGATATCCAGCTCAACCGCGTCATCGGCCATCACGCCTGGAGTGCCTCAACCGCCCTGGATTGCCTGCGCGGCGTCCGGCTAGGTCTGGAACGTTGCGGTGACTGCTGTCTTGCGGCGTCCTCGATCCGCCCCCCGGCACCAAGAACACGGTCAAGGCTCGAAGCCAGATAAGGCGAACATGATCTGTGCCCGTTGAGCACCTTGGACAGCAAACTCGCGTCATAGTGCGCGGCCCTGGCAAGCCCGCGCAGCGACAAGCCGCGCTCTGCCATGAACCGCCGAACCTCGTCGGCGAAGTCCGCCATTCACGTCTGCCAATCGCGCCGGGGGTGTGGACCCGTGGACCTGTGGACCGTGATGAAGGTGTCTACAGGCCAACCGTTCCAGGCTACGCCCGGTGCGGATTGACTACCGGTATCCGCATCGGCACGCGCGAGGGAGACGATCACGATGACGGCGGTACGGCAGGCTGGCGGCGGGGTGGCCGGCGCGGACGAGGTCCCGGCTGAGCCCACCGTCTGCGCGCAGCGCCGCGTGACAGCCAGGATCGCAGCCGCAGAGCTACCGCGGCAGTGAGCCACCGGCAGCCAGGAACGTACCTGACCAGAGGGGACCGGGTCGAGCTGACCGCTGTCAGCGAAGACTACGCCAGGTTCAAGCTGATGGTCGGTGACTCCGGGAGCGTCGAGTTCACCGACAGTCTGGGCACGGTCCACATCCGCTGGGACAGCGGCGCGTGGATCGGGATCACTTCGGAGTCGGTCGGCCTGATCCGCAAGATCGCAGGGTGTCCTCAGCCGTCTAGCCGTGCCGAGGCGTTGTCGCAGCTAGCGGAGGTGATGTCAGCCGTCTGTGGCGAAGGAGAACTCGCCGCCGGGTCCTGGTGCGAGCGGCCGGGTTTCCACCACCGCATCGGGGTTGAGTGGCCCGTAAATGTGCGGGAACGGGGCATCCCAGCCGGGCACCTGCTCGTAGCGGATCTCCGGGGCGACGTGATCGGAGTCGATGACGAGCACCAGCAGGTCCGGTACGCCGTGGTAAATCATGTTCGCCACGGGGGCCACCTGCGTGGCGGTCGACCCGTGGATGAATCCCTGCTCGGCCAGGGTCCTGCCGCGGGTCGACATGGTGTACTGGCCGTCGCGGCACGCGTGGTCCCAGTCGGCTGCCGCGGCGATGTGGTAGATGATGCTCACTGGGCGGCTCCCGATCATCTTGCTGACCTGATCATGGAGGCGTTGCGCAGGCGGCGGAGGCGGACGGGAATCGAACCCGCCGACAGCGCGGAGCGCCGTCCGCCGGTTTTGAAGACCGGGGGGACCACCAGGTACCCAGACGCCTCCGCAGCAGACCTTACTTGACTGACCGAGCCGACCGGCGCGGCCGACGGGTCGGCTGATCAGCGGTCAGTCGGCGTCGGTGTAGAGCGCGTCGATCACGTCGGCGTACTTGTGGTGGATCACCCGGCGCTTGAGCTTGAACGTGGGCGTCAGCTCCTCGCTCTCGGAGGTCCACTCGACCGGCAGCAGCTGCCATCGCTTCACCTGCTGCACCCGAGCCAGATGCTCGTTGGCTGCGGTCACCGCCTGGCCGACGGCCGCGATCACGGCCGGATTCTCGGCCAGCTCAGCCAGCGACGACGCCTCGACTCCCCTGGCCTTCGCCCAGGCCGGAGCGACTTCGCCGTCTAGGACAAGCAGCGCGACGATGAACTTGCGCCGGTCGCCGAAGGCCAGCGCCTGGCCGATCAGGGGATGCGCGACCAGCAGGTTCTCGATCGCCGCCGGCGAGATGTTCTCGCCGCCGGAGGTGATGATCAGCTCCTTCTTGCGGTCGACTACGGATAGGAAGCCGTCCGAGTCGATCGAGCCGATGTCGCCGGTGTGCAACCAGCCGTCAGCGTCGAGCAGTCCGGCGGTCTGCTCGGGCAGGTTCAGGTAGCCGGGGGTATTGAGCGGCCCGCGGGTCAGGATTTCGCCGTCGTCGGCGATCTTCACCTCGACGCCGGGGACCGGCCGGCCGACGGTACCGAGCTTGAACGCGGCAGACGTGTTCGTGGTGAACGCTCCGGTCGTCTCGGTCATCCCGTAGACATCGAGGATCGCCAGGCCAAGGCCGGCAAAGAAGGCGCCAACATCGGGCGGCAGCGGGGCGGCGGCGCTCACCACCACGGCAGCCTGATCGAGGCCGAGCAGTCCCCGGATCGGTCGGAGCACGGCCTCATCGACCCTGGCGAACTCGGCGGCCAGCTCGCTGGAGGTGGAGTGGCCATACTGGCAGCTCTCCACATAGCGCCGACCGGTGTCCATCGCCGCCGCGACGGCGGCGCGCCTGGTCTCGTCCTGCTCGGCCGCTAGCAGGGCCTGGATGCCGGCCTGGATCTTCTCCCAGACCCTGGGCACGCCGAAGAAGGACGTCGGCTTAACCTCGCCGACGGTCCGGATCAGGTCGGCGGCCGCGTGGCAGAAGTAGGTGTTGCCCGCGTTGTGGATGGCCAGGTAGAGGGTGAACATCCGCTCGGCGATATGTGCCAGCGGCAGGTAAGAGACCCAGCGCACATGCAACGCGGCACTGCCCGACAACCTGGCGGTGGCTGTCTCATAAAGCACGCTGGCGTGGGTGATGATCACGCCCTTCGGGTTTCCGGTCGTTCCCGAGGTGTAGAGCAGCGTCAACGGGTCGTCCGGCCGGATCGCCTCGGTCCGGCTGGCCACCTCGGCGGCGTCTGCCGCGGTGCCGAGCTTGCTGAGATCAGACCAGCTCAGGTACTTCTGGTCAGCCGGGCAGGCGGCTGCGTCGCGGACGATGATCTTGCTCAGGCCGGGCAGGTCATCGATCAGCGGCTGCCATCTGGCCAGCTCGGACTGGCCGTCGAGGACGGCGATCCGCACGTCGCAGTCAGCGGCGACGTAGCGGATCTGGTCAGCGGCGAGCGTGGCGTAGAACGTCACAGGTACGCCGCCCGCGTGCACCACGGCCTGGTCGGCGAGCACGTGCTCAAGCCGGTTCGGGAGCATCATGGCGACCCGCTCCCCTGGCCGCAGGCCGAGTTCGACCAGGGCAGCGGCGAGCTGCAGCACGCTGTCGCGGAACTGCCGCCAGGCCATGGTGTGCCATGACCCGTCCCCATCGGTGTCGGAGTAGGCAGGCAGGTCGCCATAGCTCTCCGCGGTTGCCGCGAGCAGATCGCAGAGCGTGCGGCCACCGGCCTCAGCCTCGATCGCCGTCCGTTCCTGCATGACCTCACTGGTCACTGGATACCTCCGTTGTGCGGTACTGCCTGCCGGATATGCCACCACGCGTGCCGCCCAGGGCGCAAGGCGGGGTGGCTACAGTTCAGCCATGGCGATGCATCCTCCGGTCCGGCTGACCCAGTACGCCCGAGGTGGCGGCTGCGCCTGCAAGATTCCGCCAGGCGAGCTTGAACAGGCAGTGGCGCGGCTGATTCCTGAACACCGGCCGGCTGACCTGCTGATCGGCGTGGAGCACGGCGACGACGCCGCAGTCGTCCAGATCAGCCCGACCAGGGCGGTGGTGGCGACCGCCGACTTCTTCACGCCGGTGGTCGACGACGCCCGCACGTTCGGCCGGATCGCGGCCGCGAACGCGCTCTCCGACGTGTACGCCGTCGGCGGTGAGCCGCTGGTCGCCATCAATTTGCTCGGCTGGCCGCGGGACAGACTCAGCTCGGAGCTCGCCGCCGAGGTTCTCAGCGGCGGGCTTGAGATCGCGGCCGAAGCGGGCTGTCACCTGGCCGGCGGGCACAGCATCGATGATCCGGAGCCGAAGTACGGCCTGGCGGTCACCGGCCTGGCCGACCCGGCCAGACTGCTCAGGATCGACGCGGGCAGGCCTGGCCTGCCGCTCTCGCTCACCAAGCCGCTCGGCACCGGCGTCCTGAACGCTGCGCACAAGGCAACCGGCGCGGTCAGCCAGGCAGCGGTCGAGGTGATGACCACCCTGAACGCGGCCGCGAGCCGGGCCGCGCTCAGCGCCGGAGCCCGGTGCGCGACCGATGTCACCGGGTTCGGACTGCTCGGCCACGCCTTCAAGCTGGCCAGGGCCAGCGGGGTAACGGCAGTGATCGACCACCACGCGGTGCCGTTGATCGACGGCGCGATCAGTGCACTACGCGCTGGCCATGTGCCGGGCGGGACCAGGCGCAATCTGAGCTGGGTGGCCCCGTTCGCCGACTTCGATGGCGTGCCTGATGAGGTACTGCTGCTGCTCGCCGATGCGCAGACCTCAGGTGGCCTGCTCGTGGCTGGCGAAGTTCCTGGCGCGCCAGTGATCGGCGAACTCGTGCCGCGCGTGGATCGTGTGATCTCGGTCGTCTAGTCGATACTCTTTGCAATTACGGCGCTACACCACGGCATAGGCGATCTCCTTCAGCCGGCCGGCGGGACCAAATCGCGGGCACCATTTGCCGCGGCCGCTCGTCATAATGCAGGACCGTGTGGGTCGCGCACAGAATGCGCGGCGCTGCGATTGAAGTCGGCATCGCGGCCACCAGTCAGCGCAAGATTAGGAGGGTTTCGACGTGCCGGAACCGGCCGAGCTGAATCGGACCGCTGGTCCGGCCGGATTCCGCCGCAGCTGGCATACCAAGCTCCCGCTGGCCTGGCTGATCGTAGCGGCACTATTCCTGATCACGTCATTGACCGCATACCTCGTCGACCTGGCAGTCCACCCCAACATGATGCTGACCTGGTATGACCTGAATGTCTACAACGATGCGGGGCTGATCACCAGGCAGCTGCCGTCGATCTTGTACTCCTGGCAGCTGAGTCCGGGCATCGGGTTCACCTACACTCCATTCGCCGCGGTCCTCTTCGCGGCAGGATCGCTACTGCCGTGGGTGACATTGCGCTGGTCGATGACCGTGGTCGGACTGGTCTGTGTCCCGCTGACCGTGTGGTTGACCCTGGGCGGCCTGGGACGGCGCGGGCTCAGCCGGGCGGCGGTCGCGTTTGCGGTCAGTGCCCTGGCCCTGTGGACCGAGCCGGTGATGAAGTCCCTGCTGCTCGGTCAGATCGAGCCGCTGCTGCTGCTGCTCGTGGTCTGGGATCTCACCAGGTCGGACCAGCGGAAGTGGAAGGGGGCAGGCATCGGCCTCGCGGCCGGGATCAAGCTCGTGCCGCTGATCTTCATCCCGTATCTGCTGCTGGCTGGAAAGATACGCCAGGCTGCCGTCGCCACCGCGACCTTCGCGGCCACGATCGTCATCGGATTCATCGCACTGCCGCGCCCGTCGGTGACCTGGTGGCTGACCGGTTACTTCATCCGGCCCGGCCGGACCGGCGGCGTGGCCTCCCTGGTTAACCAGTCGCTGCTCGGCATGCTGGCGCGGCAATTCGGCGGAATGAACGCCATCCGGCCGGTCTGGCTGCCGATCGACATCGCCGTGGCTCTGATCGGCGTGGCGGCCGGCGCGCTGATGACCCGGACTGGCAGGCAAGTGCAGGGCTGGACCACGGTCGGGCTCACCAGCGTGCTTGTCTCGCCGATCAGCTGGGATCACCACTGGGTATGGATAGTCCCGTTTCTCGCGATGCTGGCCGGCCTGGCCATGCAGGCTCGGGTCCTGGCCCGCTTGGGCTATCTGGCCGCGATGCTCGCCACCGCCGGCATCTTCGGTAACTGGCCGTCAAAGTACAGCGGCCCGCTGGCGTTCGTTCCCAGGAACAGTGGTCTGCTCGCCTGGTTCCTACCGCCACAACAGATCGACAGGGTCACCCGGCTCACCGGGGTTCAGCTACTGACCTGGAATCTGTTCGTTATCGCCGGCTGCGTGGGCTACCTGGTCATGCTGATCGTCGCCTGGCGGGTCTGGCGATCGCGTCCGGCCCGCCCCGTTCGCCCTGGCAACGCCTCGGATACTTCGACGGCCGCCGACCGGAAAGCTGACGCCGGGTGGCCTGCTGGCCACCCGGCGCTTGCTGTTAACGCTGGCAGCTACCGTAGGGCCGGCTCACGCCAGGCCGGCTCGTGCCGGGTCGACTCGCCCGTGCTCGGCTGACCCGTGGTTGGTCGCCCCGTGGTCGGCTCGCTGAGCGCTGGCTCCCGCAGGGCTGGCTCGCGAAGCTGAGTCGATGTGCTGACTGCGGGCGCCATCCGGGCCTTCGCCGCCGCCCGCGCCGCGACCAGCAGGTCACGCCGCGCGCTGATGCGGTGCTGCCGGATCGCTGCGATGACGATGATCAAGGCAGCGATCAGGATCGCGGCGCCAGCTGCGACCCCGAACCCGGCCAGCGCCAGGTTGATGAGGTGGATGTCAACCATCTCGCCCGCCTCCTAATCTGATGTATACACTGCTTACATCTTCATCATGACTCTTTAAGTGAACGGTGTCAACATCCATTGGTCCTGATTTCTAAGGAAACGCGACCAGGACAAACCGGGCTGGTTCAGCAGAACCGGCTCAGGTGGCGTTGCGGTCGGCCGCCGACTGGAAGGTGAGGCCGTCCAGAGCGAAGTCACCGATCCGCTGGATCGCTATCGTCCGCTCCTCCTGCGTCAGCAGCGCGAGCGGGCCGTCGACCACCAGCGTGGCCAGGCCGTGCACCACCGACCACGCCGCGATCTCCGCACCTGGCCGGCGACCCGGATCTAGCACGCCGTGCCTGACCAACTCGTCGAGCACGCTGGCGAGCAGGGCATACGGGCCGCGAGTGGCGAACTTGGCCGCCGCATCGGCGACCGGTCGCTCCGGTCGGCAGAACGCGGTCCTGAACAGGCCAGGATCGGCCAGCGCGAAGTCGATGTAGGCCGCCCCCAGGGCCCGGAACCGGCGGAGCGACTCCTGCGCCGGATCTGGCAGCCGGTCGCCCGAGTCCAGGCTGGCCTGCATCGCCGCCGCCAGCGCGTCCAGCGCCCGCAGCCGGACGGCTTGCAGCAAATCGTCATGATCGGCGAAGTGCCGGTACGCGGCGGCGGCCGACACTCCGGCCTGCCGAGCGGCGGCCCGCAGCACGACGGCGTCAGGTCCGCCCTGCCTAGCCATCTCGGTTGCCGCCTCGGTCAGCGCATTCGGCAGGTCACCGTGGTGGTAGCTGGTCCGGTGCTGGCCGCTCCACCGGCCCGCGATCTGCGCCATCAGGCCATAGTGCTGCAGAAACGGGAAGCAGACAACGTTCACCCGCGAGACCTGGCCGGTTTACCTGATCCGCCGGCCCATCTCCTCCGTCTGGTACCCGCCAAGCGTCTGCACCGATGCCCGGAACTGATCGGTGCGCAGCAGCGTCCAGAGCGGATCGAGGTGCCGGCTCTCCAGGTCCTCAGTGGCGACAACCAGGTCATACGGCTCGCGAGTGACCGGCACGAAGTCGAGGCCGAAGGCGCGCGCGGCGGCCATGATCCCGAGGCCGACGTCGCACCGGCCAGCTGCCACCGCAGCGGCGACGGCCAGATGAGTGGGTTCCTCGCGGGCATAGCCGTTGATGGCGTCGGTGCCGATCCCGCGGCGGCGCAGCTCGTGGTCGAGCAGCACCCGGGTGCCGGCGCCGCGCTGGCGGTTCACGTATCGCACGCCTGACCGGGTCAGATCATCGATGTCAAGCAGCTTCAGCGGGTTACCAGGAGCCACGATCAGGCCTTGGTCGCGGTGCACCAGCCGCACTACGGACACGTCCCGGTCGGGCAGGATGCGGTCGAGGTAGGGCAGGGTGTACTCGCCGGTCGCCGGGTCGAGCAGGTGTGATCCGGCGAGGTGGCACAGTCCGTCGCGGAGCGCTACCAGCCCGCCGAGCGAGCCGACATTCGATGAAGCCAGCGTGGCCCGCGGGTCGGCGGCGCGGAGGGCGGAAGCGGCCAGATCGAGTACCAGGTCATGCGACCCGATCGCCACGATCGTGTGCTCGATCTCGCTCAGGCTGCGCAGCAGTTCGACCTCGACCTCCTCGCCTGGATGGTGGCCTTCCAGGCCGGCCGGTACGACCAGCAGCCCGTCGGCTCGGACCAGCGAGGTGAGCACGCCCGCCCCGCGAGGCAGCGGGCTGGCCACCAGCGTGCCGCGGACGACTCCGAGCCTGACCCGCACCCAGTCGTCCATGCCGAGTGGCGAGGCGAGCTTGCGCGCGAGCTTCGCCCTGGCCCGCTGGCGGCGGTGCGGTACGGCGCCTTCGAGCTCGGCGAGCAGCGGCTCGGCGAAGATTTCGAAGGTCAGCGCGGCCGACACCGGGTAACCAGGGGCACCGAGCACCGGAGTGCCTTCGATCACGCCGAGCACGACCGGGTGTCCCGGCCGGACCGCGACGCCATGCACCGCCAGGATCCCGAGCTGCGCCACGATCCTGGCGGTGTAGTCGTCCCGGCCGGCGCTCGAGCCAGCCACGATGATCAGCAGATCGCAGTCGGCAACGGCGGCCTTGACCGCGCGGGCGAGGCCGACCGGATCGTCGGGCTCGATCGGCAGGCAGCGCGCCACACAGCCGGCCTCACGGGCCTGGGTGGCGAGCATCAGCGAGTTCGTGTCCAGGATCTGCCCGGGACCGGTCGGCGTCCCGATCGGCCGCACTTCGTCGCCGGTTGGCAAGATGGCGACCACGGGCTGGCGCCGGACCACCAGGTCGGTGGCTCCGGCCGCGGCGGCGGCGGCGAGGTCGACGGCCCGCAGCCGGTGGCCTGCTGGCAGCAGCAGCTCGGCGGCGCTCACGTCCTCGCCGATCGAGCGGACGTGCTGATAGGGCGGCACGGCGGCTCGCAGCTCCGCGATGGATCCGGCGTAGTGGACGTGCTCGCGCATTACGACCGCGTCCCGCCCGTCGGGCATCGGATCGCCGGTGTCGACCACGTCGTACGCGGCTGGCTTCAGGTACACCGGGGCCGTCTCGCTGGCGCCGAGGGTATCGGCCGCAAGCACCGCGATCCCGTCCATGCCAGCCGCGTCGAACGGCGGTGAGGAGCGGGTGGCCCACACCGGCTCGGCGGTGACCCGGCCGGCCGCGTCGGCGAGCCGGATCGTGACGGCCGGCAGGCGCGCAGGGCAGCCGTCAGCCTGGCGTGCGCTGCGCCACGCGTCGAGCGCGCGGGCGGCGGGCACGTCGCTGATGAACGGGCTGTTTGCCATGACCGGCTTAACGGTACAGCGTGACCTCGACCTCGGAACCGGCCTCCAGGCCGGTCGCGTCCGCCGCGATGACCAGGTAACCGTCGGCCGCGACCAGGACGGACAGCAGTGCGGAGAGCCCGAAGATCGGGATCGCCACGCCGTCGCGGAGGCGGACCTGGACCACATCGAGCCGACCGGTCGCCGAGGCCAGATCCCGCTCCAGCTTGGCCTGCACGATCGGCTCGGCCGGGGGTGCGGTGCAGCCGCCGATCCGGCGCAGCAGCGGCATCCCGATCAGCCTGAACACGACCAGGGCGGACCGCGGATTGCCAGGCAATCCGATCACCGGCACTCCGGCGCACTCGGCAAGCAGGGTCGGTTTTCCCGGCTTGATGGCCAGGCCGTGGCACCAGATGCCAGGCAAGCCAAGCCGCTCAACCGCGGTGGCGGTCTCATCCCGCGCCCCGACCGATGAGCCGGCCGAGATCACGATCAGATCGCTGGTTTCGAGCGCGGCGCGCAGCGCCGCTTCAAGCGCAACCGCGTCGTCCGGGATGATGCCGGCCCGGTGCGGCTGGCCGCCCGCCTGAATCACCAGCGCAGCCAGTGCGATCGCGGTCGCGTCGCGGACCTGGCCAGGCCGCAGCTCGGCCGTCTGCGGCGGCACCACCTCGTCGCCGGTCGAGAAGATCGTCACCCGCGGGTGGGCATGAACGGTCGGCTGGGTAATGCCAGCCGCGGCGAGCATGCCGAGATCCTGAGCTCGCAGCGGGCGGCCGGCGGGCACCAGCTCAGCCCCGGCCGCCGCGTCCTCGTCGGCCCGCACCACGCCGTCCCCAGGGGCGACGGGCCGGACCACCTCGATAGTCCCAGGCATCGCCTGCTGGGTGTACTCGACCATGATCACGGCGTCCGCGCCGGCCGGCAGGACGCCGCCGGTCGGCATCAGCACCGCGGTGCCAGGGCGGACGACCACGTCAGGCTCGGCCCCCATCTGGACCGCCCCGGCCACGTCCAGATAGCCGGGGAGCCCGTCGCCGGTGCCGTAAGTGTCGGCTGCCCTGACGGCGTAGCCGTCGACCGTAGCGCGCGGAAATCCGGGTAGCGGGTGCGGCGCGGTGACCGGCGCCACCGGGATCCGGTGCAGCGCGTCGGCGAGCGGGATGGTCTCACCGGGCGTGCGCCGGGCTGGCCGGAATCCGGCCAGCGCCTCGGCGACCGTCCGGGTGCGGAAAAACTCCCGGCCCGCGTGCCCGCGGTGGTCAGCCTCCGTGGCGAGCCTCCTGACCGTCAGCCAAAGCCACCACGCTCAGCACCGGGCCGAGCGCCACCTGGCCGAGCCCGCAGATCGAGGTCCTGCGCATGGTTTCCTCCAGGCCTACGATCCGCTCGTCCACGTCGGCCGGGCCGCCGCCGTCGGCGAGCAGGCCGGCCAGGATCTGGTACGCCTTGCTGGATCCGACCCGGCAGGGGACGCACTTGCCGCACGACTCGTCACGGAAGAACCGCAGCACGTTCGTGGCCGCTGCCAGCAGGTTGGTGCCTTCGGCAAGCACGACGAGAGCGCCGGAGCCGAGCATGGACCCGGCCTTGGCCAGCGTATCGAAGTCGAGCGGCACGTCGAGCTGGTCGGGCCCGAGAAAGTTCGATGAGGCACCGCCCGGCTGGATCGCGCCGAGTGAACGGCCGTCGGCTACTCCCCCGGCCAGCTCGAGCAGCTGCCTGGCGGTGCTGCCCATCGGGACGCAGTAGACGCCGGGGCGCTGCACCTGGACCAGAGACCGCGAAGAACTTCAGCCCGGTATGCTCGCCGGCCCCCTGCCGTTTCCACCAGTCGGCGCCGCGCGCGATGATCACCGGGACATGGGCGAAGGTCTCGACCGAGTTCATCAGCGTCGGCTGGCCCCAGAGCCCGTAGACCCCGGGGAACGGCGGCTTGTTCCTTGGCTCGCCGCGGTGTCCTTCCATGCATTCGATCAGGGCGGACTCCTCCCCCAGGATGTAGCCGCCAGGTGAGGTGAAGATCTCCACCGACAGCCGCCGCCCGGACACGTTATCCCCGGCCAGCCGGGCGGCGCGGAGCCACTCGATCTCGCGGCGGATGGCGGCTTCCTCGGGGCCGTACTCATGCCGGATGAAGACCCAGCCTTCCTCCGCGCCGACGGCCAGCATGCCGATCAGCAGGCCCTCAAGCACCAGATGCGGCTGCTCGGCCAGGATCTGGCGGTCCTTGAACGTGCCTGGCTCGGATTCATCGGCATTGCAGATCACGTACTTCGGGCTTGCGGTCTGCGCCGCTACCAGCTCCCACTTGCGGCCGGTGGGAAAGCCGGCCCCGCCCATCCCGCGCAGCCCCGAGTCCACCAGGGTCGCGATCACCTGGCCCGGATCGAGGTCGCCGGCCAGCAGCGCGCGCAGCGTCTGATAATGCTCCTGCCCGGGGGCGTACGGATCGTTCGGCCACGGCACCTCGCCGCCGTAGCTCCGGATGCCTGGCTGCGGCGGCTGCCCGTCAAGCGCGGCGGCCACGCACGCCGCCGCCTTATCCGCTGTGGTCGGGCATTCGTTGACCGCGACGGCCGGCGCAGCGTCGCACCGGCCGATGCAGGACACCTCGGTGACCTCGACGTCGGTGTCCTCGCCGTACCGCTGCCGCAGCGCCGCGATGGTTTCGTCCGCGCCCTGCAGCCAGCAGGAAAGATCATGACAAGCCTGCACGGTGACCTTCGTCGGCGGCGCGGTACGGAAGTGCGGGTAGAACGAGATCAGCCCCTCGATCTCGTAAAGCGGCCTGCGTACCTCCCTGGCCAGCGCGACCAGTTCCTCCCGCGGCAGCCAGCCGACCCGCTCCTGGATGGCGTGCAGAGCCGGGATCAGGCTCGGGCCGTTGAACTTGCCCGCCCTCGCCTCGACCCCGGGAACCCGGGCCCGCGCCATCAGCGGTCCTCGGTCTGCTGGCCGTCTATCGCCGGTTCGATCCGCACCGCGCAGAACTTGAACTCGGGGATCTTGCCGAACGGGTCGATCTCGTCGATGGTCAGCAGGTTGGCCGCCGCCTCGCGGAAGTGGAACGGGATAAAGCAGTTTCCCCGCGCCTCGCGGAACGAGTACGCCGTCTCCAAGACGATCGTGCCGCGGCGCGAGCTCACCCTGGCCAGCTGACCGTCGGCCAGCCCGAGCTCAGCGGCATCGTCCGGGTGCAGGAACATCTGGGCCTTCGGCGCGATCGCGTCGAGCGCGAATGACCGGCGGGTCATCGAGCCGGTGTGCCAGTGCTCCAGCAGTCGGCCCGTGTTCAGCACGAACGGGTACTGCTCGTTCGGCAGTTCCTTGGCAGGCAGCCACTGCGCAGGCACCAGGTGCGCCAGCCCGTCCGAGGTGTTGAACCGCTCGCCGAACATGACCACCGTGCCGTCGCTGTGCTCTGGGTCGGAGTTCGGGTAGAGCTTGCCGGTCAGCCCCAGGTTGTCGTAGCTCAGGTTGGCGTAGCTCGGCATGATCGACACCAGCTCATCGAAGACCTGGCGGGCGGACGAGTAGTCCCAGTCAAGTCCGAGCCGCCTGGCGACCTGCTGGACGATCTCCCAGTCGACCCGGGCCTGCCCGGGCGGATCGAGTACCTTGCGCCCGAGCTGCACCCGGCGGTCAGTGTTGGTATAGGTGCCGTCCTTCTCCAGGTAGGTGGAGGCAGGCAGGATGACATCGGCGAACTCGGCGGTCTCGGTCAGGAAGATGTCCTGGACGACCAGGAACTCAAGCGCCGACAGTGCCTTGCGCACCTTGTTGATGTTGGGATCAGACATGAACGGGTTCTCGCCCATCATGTACATCCCGCGTACGCCGCCCTTGAGCACCGATCCGATGATCTCGGTGACGGTCAGCCCGCGCTTCGGATCAAGATCGGTACCCCAGATCTGCTCGAACCGCTCGTGCACCGCCGGGTCGTCGGCCCGCTGATAGTCGGGGTAGAACATCGGGATCAGGCCCATGTCGGACGCGCCCTGGACGTTGTTCTGCCCGCGCAGCGGATGCAGGCCGGTGCCGGGCCTGCCGACATTGCCAGTGATCGCGCACATGGCGATCAGGCAGCGGGCGTTGTCCGTTCCCGTGGTGTGCTGGGAGATCCCCATTCCCCAGAAGATGACGCCGGCCGCCGCCTCGCCCCAGGCTCGCGCGACCCGCCGGATGCTGTCGGCGTCGACCCCGGTGATCTGCGCCGCCCGCTCCGGCGGATAGTCCTCGACGGTCTCCGCGAGAGCCGCGTAGTTCGAGGTCCGGTGGTCGATGAAGTCCTGGTCGATCAGCCCGAGCCTGATCACCTCGTGCATGATCCCGTTGTAGAACGCGACATCGGTACCCGGCTTGATCTGGCAGAAGATGTCGGCGTGGTCGGACATCTTGTCCGCCCTCGGGTCGACGTAGATGATCGTGGTGCCCCGGCGCCTGGCCTGCTTGAAGAACGACGAGGCGACCGGATGGTTGGCGGTCGGGTTGCTGCCGGTGACGATGGCCACGTCGGCGTTGATCACGTCACCGTAGGTCGTGGACACCGCGCCGGAGCCGATCCCCTCGAACAGCGCGGCGACGCTCGAGGCGTGGCAGAGCCTGGTGCAATGGTCCACGTTGTTGGTGTGAAAGCGGGTCCTGATCAGTTTCTGGAAGAGGTACGCCTCCTCGTTCGAGCACTTGGCCGACCCGAATCCGGCGATCGCGCCAGGCCCGCCCGCGGCGTGAATCTCGGCCAGCCTGCTGGCGACCAGGTCAAGCGCCTCGTCCCAGGTCGCCTCGCGGAAGTGCGGCAGCACCTCGGCGTAGTCGACCAGCCCGCCGGGCTTGCGCCGCCGCCGCCGCTCGCCGTCCTTCCCGCCGCCGCTGTCCTTCCCGCCGCCGCTGTCCTTCCCGCCGCCGCTGTCCTTCCCGCCGCCGCGAATCTGGCCGTTACCCCGGCCGTTGTCGCCGCTGGTCGCTTCGCGGATGCCTGGCTCGCGGATCCCCGCCCCGGCGGCGGCGCGGTCAAATCCGCCGCCACGGTTGCCTTCGGGCCCGTTCATCTCGCCGCGCACGTCAGCGGAGAGCGGACCCTTCGGGTACGCCTCCGTGCGGCGGATCAGCGGAGTTGTCAGTCGCTGCGGTGAGGCCGCGTAGTCCCAGCCGTACCGTCCCTTGACGCACAGCCGGCCCTTCGAGCCTGGCTGGTCGCGGCCGTCCACGAACGCGATGGCGCCGCGCTCCCGGTCCACCTGGTAGGTCAGCGCACAGCCCACGCCGCAGTAGGGGCAGACACTGTCGACCGGATCGAGTTCGGTCCGCGGCCGGATCGGCACATCATGGATCGGCTTGTTGGTCAGCGCACCGGTTGGGCAGGCCGCCACGCATTCGCCGCAGGTAACGCAGGAGGACGCCCCCATCGGATCATTCAGGTCGAACGCAATTCGCGTGGCGTAGCCCTTGCCGCTGCGGCCGATGACATCGTTGCCCTGAACATCGTCACAGGCCCGGACGCACCGGTCACAGAGGATGCAGGCATCGTGATCGACCGAGATCACCGGGTTCGACTGGTCGGTGCCGCGGCCGGATCCGATCGGCAGCGCCCCGTGCTGGCTGGCACCGTGCTGGCTGGCACCGTCCCGGCTGACCCCGTACCGATCGGCCAGGGCGAGCAGGGCGTTGTCGCCGGTGGTGGTCTGCTTCGGATCGCGGTCGGCCGGCGGCTGGTCGGCGAGCAGCATCTCGATCAGCGCTGCCCGGCTGCGCTCGACCTCCGGCGTCGCGGTCCTGACAGCCATTCCGTCCTCGCACGGACGCACGCAAGCGGCGGCGTAGGCCCGCGCCCCGACGTCCACCACGCACATCCGGCAGACGCCGACCGGGTCGAATCGCTCGTCGTGGCACAGCACCGGGATGTCGATGCCCGCTGCCTTCGCCGCGGCCCAGATGGTCGTCTCCGGCGGGACGGTGATCTGCTTTCCGTCGATCGCGAGCGTCACTGTCTGGATCGCCGCAATGGTCATGCGGCCAGTATCCGCCGCCTTGCGTCAATACCTCAAGCGGAGGTCGGTCAGGTCCGTTTCGCCCGGACGGCCCTGGTCGTCAAGCCCGCGCACGGCGTAGTAACCGCTGATCATGGCCCGCAGCCGGGCCGGCGTCAGCTCCGCAATCCGGCCGGACCCGATCCGCAGCGGCTCGGACAAGAGCCGCTCCGGCAGCCAGTCGTCCCGCGGCTGCCAGCCTTCCCTGATGTTGTAGACGCGCTTGGCCAGCACGATCCTGCGCGCGGTCCGCCGCAGTTCCGCACCGTCGACATCCCAGCCGGTCACCGCGGCCAGCAGCGCGGCCCACTCGTCGAACGGCTCAGTGAAGACGCCGCGCAGGAACTTGCACAGGATCAGCGAGTCCATGATCGCGGCCCGGTCCTCGGTTTCGACCGCAGCGGCCACGTGCGCGTGGCCGCCGGCCAGCCGGTCGATGTCGCCGGACAGGTCGGCCTCGTAGGCGCCCGACCGGTTGTGGTCGGCGCCGCGGCTGTTGACCGCCAGGCCGAGCGCCATCGCCTGCATCGTGCGCGGCTCGTAGCCGGGCATCTCCAGGCCCTTGACGTGCGGTGCGAAGGCCGCCGAGCCGCCGCCGACCTGCTCGGCCGCGCGTCGCGAGCCCTCGCCGAGCAGGGCGCCGAGCCCGTGCCTGGCGCCGATCTCCTCAAGCGCACGCAGAAGTGCCCGCGCATCGCCGAACCGCAGCCACGGCGCGTCGATCAGGCCGCGCTCGACACACTCCATCGCCCAGGCGATGGTGCCACCTGCTGAGATGGTGTCCAGACCTAGCTCGTCGCAGAGCGCGCTTGCCGCGAGCACCGCATCGGGGTCGGACACCTCGCACATCGGGCCGAGCGCGAAGACGTTCTCGTACTCCACCCGCATCTTCTTGCCGCCGCGTGCGGAGTAGATGTGCTCGCAGCCGATAGTGCACGACGCGCAGCTATTCCGGGTGACGCTGCGCAGCCGTGCCAGGTCCTCGGCGGCCAGCCGCGGTGCCCCGGCGAACGTGGCCGCCTGGAAGTTGCGGGTGGGCAGCGTGCTGATCGCGTTGAAGGCGAGCAGGTTGGCCAGCGTGCCGAGCTCGCGGTACTTGGCTGTGGCCGGGCCGAACGAGCGGGCCCGCAGGTCGCGGGCCGCGGCGAGTACCGCCTGCGGATCAGCCGACCCGACCTTGGTCGCGGCGCGCACCGCGATCGCCTTGATCCGCTTAGCGCCGAGCACCGCGCCGAGCCCGCCTCGCCCGGCATGCCGCCCGTCGTGCGAGATCGTCGCGTACCGGACACCTCGTTCGCCGGCCGGCCCGATCGCAGCCACCCGCCAGCTTCGGCCCAGGCTGTCCCGCAGCCTGCGCTCGGCTTCGGCGGCCGACTGCCCGGCCAGGGCGGCGGCGTCGATGAAGCTCACGTCGGCCCCGTCCACCAGGGCGACCGATGGCCGCTCGCAGGCGCCGCGCAGCACGATCGCGTCATGTCCGGTGAGCTTGCCAGCGATCGCGAACTGGCTTGAGGCCAGCGCGTCGGTCAGCATGCCGGTCAGCGGCGACTTGGCGACCACCGCGAACTTCGCGCTCGTGGTCAGCGGCGTGCCCACCAGCGGCGAGAAGACGAAAGCCAGCGGTGCCTCAGGAGCGAGCGGGTCGACGCCGGGCGGGCCAAGCCGGTGCATCAGCCAAGCGCCGAGTCCGGCACCGCCGATGTAGCCGCGCAGCACGGCATCGCTCAGCGGCAGCGTGCTGGCAGCGCCGGTTCCGGCATCGACGACCAGTGCCCGCCCGAAATAGCCGCCGGGTGCGGTTGGCAGCTGTGCCATCGGTCGCTCAGCCGCCAGCGTCCGCGGCGATGAAGAACACGGTGTCACCGGCCGCGAGCGGCGTCTGGCCGTCCCTGGTGATCTGATCGCCGTTCAGGGCGGCCACCACATGACCGTCGAGAGCGATCCCGGCGGCTTCCGCTGCCCGCGCCACGGTGGCCGCGCGGATCACCTCAGGCCCGCGGCGGCCGCCTGCGAGCGTGCCGAACCGCTGGATCGTTATCTCCGGCGCCGGCCGCTCCCTGGCGCGCGAGTAGTCGGCGGGCTCGTTGATGTTGAGCACCGAGTCCAATTCGGGGTCCAGCGCGGCCAGCACTGGGTCGGACCGCAGCGCCGCCTCGTCCAGCCGGGCGACCACGCACTCATCGAAGAGGAACGCGGGTCGCAGCCGCTGCTCGGCCACAAGCCGCTCGGCGAGAGGAGCCAGCGACGCGCGGTATGCGGCGGCGAGCGGCTGCGGAAACCCGCGCGCCAGCGGCAGTCCGACATCAACGCGGACGGCATACCCCGGGTCTGCAGGGCTACCTGCGTCTCCCCTGCTGCTCGCGTCTCCCCGGCCGCCGGCATCTCCGCCGGCCACCGCGTTCTCCCCGTCGCCCGTGACGGCGCGCAGCACCCGCCGGACGAAGGCGGGGTGCAGGAATGGCATGTCGGTGGAGCAGACGAAGGCAACCTCGGCCCGGTCAGCGACCGCGGCCAGCCCGGCCGCCAGTCCCTGCAGCGGGCCCAGTCCCTCCCGAGGGTCCTCGATGACCTCGACCTGCGCGGGCAGGGCCGGAAGCTCCTGGTCGGCCGCACGGACCACGACGACCGGCCCGTCGGTCACCCGGGCGAGAATTCCGGTCGTCCGGCGCAGCAGCGTAGAGCCGTGCCACTCCAGTGCCGCCTTGGGCGTACCCATTCGGGACGATCGCCCTCCGGCCAGCACGATCCCAGCTGAACTGGACATACTCCGATCCTACGGGCGGGCGCCAGTACCCAGCCGGTCCGGCGGCTGATTGTCGGTGGGCACCGCTAGGTTCGGCGCACGAGCACTTTCCGATAAGTTCGGTGCACGAGCACTTTTCCGGCGAAGGAGCCAGCGCAGTGGGCAACCCAGTGGTGCATTTCGAGGTCGGGGCCGCAGATGACGGGTTGCTGGCGGCGTTCTACGGG
>JGI12269J14319_10002037_pt1 | contig 19760 bp, 22 predicted proteins | sample PeaSoiSIISIP2007_FD_14319 | JGI IMG/M metagenome (IMG submission 14319)
CGCCGGATGGATCGCCCGCCGTATTGTCTGTTGGAAAGCGGTCGGCGATTCCGTGATGCGAGGCGAGCGCGTAGGTATGATACGCTTTGGTTCACGCACGGATATCTGGCTTCCCGAGGGTGTCGAAATTCAGGTTCGGCCCGGCCAGCACGTGGCGGGGGGTACCAGCATCCTGGCGCGATGGAAATGAGCGACTTCGAACAGCATGAACTCGGGTTTCCCGGCGCCCGGCGAGCCAATCTCAAGCTCCGCCGCGGCATCTACCTCTTGCCCAGTTCCATGACCGTGGCGAACATGCTGTGCGGCTTCTACGCCGTCATGGCCACGCTCAAGGGCGGCGGGACCGATTTGGACAATGCGGCCAAGGCCATCGGCCTGGCCATCGTCTTCGATTCCTTTGACGGCTTTGTAGCTCGAGCCACGGGCACGAGCAGCGAATTCGGCAAGCAGTTTGATTCGCTGGCCGACATGGTCAGCTTTGGGATCGCTCCGGCGGCGCTGGCCTTCACCTGGGGAGTCCGCGGCATTGCCGAGACCGACTTCCTGGACATCCGGCGCTTGCATCAGATCGGCTGGTGGGTGGCGCTAGTCTTTGTGATTTGCTGCGCCTGGCGTCTCGCCCGGTTCAACATTCAGGGCATGGCCCCAGGATCAGGTTCAAAATATTTCGTTGGGCTGCCTTGCCCGGCCGCCGCAGGGCTGATTGCCGCCACTGTGCATGCGATTAAATTGCCGATTCAGGACTGGCGCTGGTCGGTCTTTTGGATGGTCGTTGTCATCGGCGACGCGGCCCTGATGTCCAGCACTGTGCGCTACCGCAGCTTCAAGGACGTCCCCATGGCGGCGCGCCAAAAATCTTTCCTCGTCATCGTAATGACCCTTCTCGCCGGCTGGCTGATTGTGGTCAACTCGGAAGTGGTGCTGATGTTGATGGCGACAGTCTTTGTTACGTCGGGCGTCGCACTTCATTTTGTGCGCATGGTTCGCCATTATCTGGTTTCGCATCCCGCCAAGACATGACTTCCTCCAAAGAGGCGGTTCGAGTAGCCATCGCGGGGGCGTCTTCTCTGCTCGGCAAGGAATTAAACCTGTGGCTGGAAGAATCGAAATTTCCCGCGAGCGATATTCGCCTCCTCGATGAGGAATTTGTAGCTGGAACGCTCACCGAAGCAGGCGGCGAACCGGCCATCATTGAAACAGTCACCGAAGACAGTTTCGAGCGCGTGCGGTTCGCGTTCTTTACCGGATCGCCGGAATTCTCGAAGCGTCACGCCGCGGAAGCTCGCCGCGCCGGCGCGGTCGTGATCGACCTCAGCGGAGGCCTGGGGACGGACGCGAAGGCCAGGATGTGGATCCCCACGCTGGACGCGGTGCTCACATCGCCAGTAGAAAGCGTTCCCCCCGGTGAGCCGCAAAGCTTGTTTGTGGTTCCCTCCGCTCCCGCCGACGCAGCGATTTCCATTTCCGCGGCGCTCGCCCCGGCCGGGCTCGAGCGTCTCGTCGTGACCGTCCTTCAGCCGGTATCGGAGCATGGCCCGGAAGCGATCGAGGAACTGGAAAGTCAGGTAGTGAAACTCCTGTCCTTCCAGCCCGTGTCGCAAACCGTCTTCGATACGCAAGTCGGGTTTAACATGCTTTCCAGCTACGGGCCGGAAAGCAGGATAAAGCTGGCCGATGCCCGCGCCAGAATTGCGAACGAATCTCGAAGGTATCTTGCCGGGCGGGTTCCGGTGCCCGCCATCATGCTCGTCCAAGCGCCAGTCTTCTATTCGCACGCCTTCACGGCGTATGCGGAATTCAAGGCCGCTCCCGCGCTCGATGATCTTGCGTCCCGCCTGCAGCGCGCAGGCCTGAAAGTCGCCCGGCCGAAAGATGAGCCGCCCGCGAATGTGAACGTCGTTGAGGAAGTCCGGCCCGTATTGAGGCAACCGGAGCGCGACCCGGGCATCGAAACCGGTGTCTGGCTGTGGGGCGCGGCGGACAATTTGCGCGTCCCGGCAGCCACCGCCGTAGCCATCGCGGAAAAGCTGCTCGCCTCGTAAATCATGGTGTTGCGAACGGGTTTCCAGTAGCACAGACTTCAGTCTGTGGATTTTTGGATGAGGAAGGTTCAATATCCACAGGCCGAAACCTGCGTCATTGGCCGGCGCAAAATCGATGAACTGAGAGTATAACGGGGAACGCGGCAACTGCGGTCGCGCAGTGCTTACGGGGAATCCGCATCAGTGGAGGACAGAATCAAAGCGCGAGCAAAAGAACCAATCAAGGCCCAAGCGAAACGCTCGGTCGCCCCGCCGGCTCCGCGAAATGGCTCTGATTTCACATTTCAAATTTCAAACTTCAGATCTGAAATTTCAAATTTGAAATTTGAAATGCTCCCTCTCTGCCTCTCTCTGACCCTATTCCTCTCCGCCTGCGGCTACCACGTCGGTGGAACGGCCTCCCAGCTTCCACCCGGCCTGAAAGTCATCGCGGTGCCCGCGCTCAAGAACGACACGCCCCGCTATCGCATCGAGCAGCGCATGACCGAGGCCGTGGTCCACGAATTCATCGCCCGCACGAAGTACCGCATCGTTTCTTCCGAGGATTCCGCGGAGGCGGTGCTGCACGGCGAAATCACCAGTTTCGAGGCCATTCCCGCGGTGTTTGACACGACTCCAACCACGACTCCCAACTCCACGTCCGTTCCGACGGTAAATACAACGACGGCGCGCGCCACCACCATGCTCGTCTCCGTTCACATGAAGGTGTCGCTCGAAGAGCGCGAGACGAAAAAAGTGCTCTACAAAAACGACGACTATCTTTTCCGCCAGCCCTACGAAATTTCCACCGATCCTGCTAAATTCTTTGACGAGCAGGGGCCCGCGCTCGAACGGATGTCGCGTGATTTCGCGTCCCGCCTCGTCGCCGATGTTCTGGAGAATTTCTGATGGCCACCGTCTCCCCGCAAGAACTCCTGGCTCGCCTCGCAAAAGGGAAGCCCATCCCGGGGATTCTCCTGGTGGGCGCGGACAGCTATCTTCGTGACATGTGCCGCAAGAAACTAGTCGACGCCTACGTGGCTGAGGGCACGCGCGACTGGGGCGTCCTGAAATTTTCCGCCGACGATGACGACGTGTCCGCGATCCTGGGGCAGGCGCGGACCATGCCCATGCTCGCCACGCGGCAGGTCATTTTCGTTAGCGAAATGGAAGCCTTGGAGCGCCTGGGAGACGATTCACGGGATTCCCTGGTGAAGCAGATTTCCGAATATCTGGACAAACCCGCCCCGTTCACTGTCCTCGTCTTCGAGGCAGCCGCGCTCGATCAGCGGATGCGCCTCGCCAAAATGTTCGCGGAGAAAACTCTGACGGTTTCGGTAGAGCTTTCGAGCGAGCCGGCCGACCGCGCGCGTCTCGCGGTCCCCATGTCCCTTGAAATGGCCAAGGAATTAGGCGCGACTCTCGAACCCGATGCGGCGGACGAGCTGTGCGACATTCTTAATGGCGACCTCGCGTCGATCCACACGGAACTCGAGAAACTGTCCGCCTATGCGGGCGACCTGCGAAAGATCACGCGAGCCGACGTCGATCTCCTGGTGATCTCTGCGCGAAAATATGAAGTTTGGGATTTGGCGGACATGCTGGCTGCGCGCCAGCCGGCGCAGGCTCTGGAATTTCTCGACAGGCTGTTACGAGAGGGCGAAGCGGCGCCCGCGTTGCTTGGCGCGCTGGCCTGGATGTACCGAAAACTCCTCGAGGCGCAGGAATTGCCGTCCGGCGCGCAGGGATGGCAGGCTGCCAGCCGCCTCAGGATGCGTTCCGATGCGGCGGAACTCGCGGTAAAGCAATCGAGAAAATTCCCGAAGACGCAACTCACGAGCGGTCTTGCCGCGCTTTACGAAGCCGACAGCCGCCTGAAGTCCGGCGGAACAAACCAGCGCGCGGTGATGGAATTCCTGGTAACGCAGCTTGCGTCTCCCACACCCGCGCAGCGATGACTACACAAAATTCGTTGGTAGCACAGCCATCCGCCGCGGCGGAGGTGTGAGGATTTCGCCATCGCTGTTGGAAGGTGTCGTCTGCGCGTGCGACTTACAAAATCACACAGCCAAGAGTGGCTGTGCAACTCAACCGTTCCGTCACGCTTTCGCGGCAGCGGCCAGTCCATTTACGGCCACGCTCAACCGCGATTTGTAGCGGTTTCCGGTGTTCTCCTCAAGCACGCCTTTGCTGATCGCGTGGTCGATCGCGGAGAGTGTAGGACGAAGCAGAGTCCCTGCCGACGTTGAATCTTTCGCTGCAATCGCTGTGCGCAGCTTCTTCATGATCGTGCGCACGCGAGTCGTGTTCGCGCGATTGATTTCCGCGCGCATGCGCGCCTGTTTGGCCCGTTTGATTACCGATTTCTTACGCTTTTTTACTTTAGTGGGTGCGCCCTGCGCCATTCAATTCTCCTGTTAGCATGGATTGCAATGAAAATACACTAGCGGACGCGGCACTCTTTGTCAACGAACGTGCAGGCCCGTTGCCAGACCGGGTTGAAGAAAAAATATGGTCAAGGGATGCAGCGCGCGCGAGTCCGTTGTATAGTACCGCGCATCCGAAGATGAGGGGTCGATCATGACTTTCAAAAAAATTGTTCTTACGGGATTGCAATTGGCTGTTGCGATGGCTTCTTTCAACGCGGCCGCGCCTTCTGCCTCCGCGCAGGCAAAATGGGAGAAGCTCGCGCCTTTCCCGGAGCCCGCCGAGGAAATTCTGGGCTCGGCGGCAGGCGGGAAGATGTATGTCTTCGCCGGCTTTATTCCGGTTTGGAAGCCGAAGGGACTCGTCTACGAATACGATCCTGCCACCGATCATTGGACCAAGAAAAAACCCATGGCGCTTCCGTCGCATCACGTCGCGTTTACGGAATATCACGGGAAGATTTATGCATTCGGCGGATTCGTGTATCCGCCGTCTGGTCCCGCAGCGTGGGTGCCGATCAACAATGCGTGGGAGTACGATCCTGCCGCCGATTCGTGGAAGGCCCTCGCGCCCATGCCATCCAAGCGGGGTTCGCCCGTGGCCACTGCCGTTGGGGACAAAATTTACGTAATCGGTGGCGTAAGCGTTTCTCCCGGTTCCACTGACATCGCCGTGAGTCCGGCAACGCCCCAAGTCTCGGTCGGGACCGTTGAGGAATACGATCCCGAGTTGAACACCTGGCGCACGCGAAGTCCCATGCCGACGCCGCGCAATCATGCAGCCATCGGCGCAGTGAATGGGAAAATTTACGTGATCGGCGGCCGTGTCGGAGCAGCATTCATCGGCCTGGCGTCGGATACTTCCGTTGTCGAGGAATACGATCCGGCCACCGACAAATGGAGCGCCACGCGCGCTCGCATGCCCTCGACGCGCAGCGCCCTCGGATATGCCGTGATCAACGGACGTATTTATGTGGCCGGCGGCGAATTCCAGGATACGCACATCATGGCGACGTTCAAAGCCGTCGAGGCCTACGACCCGGCCAGCAATACATGGTCAGTCATGCCGCCAATGCCCGTCAGCAGGCATGGACTAGCGGCGGGCGCGATCGGCAACCGGTTGATCCTGGTGGGAGGAGACGTGCAATCGTCGGGTACCGGAGTCGATGTCTCTACCAGCGAGGTTGACGCCCTCACTATTCCGGGCGGCGATCATTAAGCCAGGCTGCAAGATTCTCTGATGAGACAGAAGCCGCTGCTATCTTATTGGTGTGCAATGTTTTGTGCATATCCTTGACCCCTCCGTCCCTTTCAAGTACGCTTTACAACACCCTCTTGTGAGGGCGGAGGTTTCTACCGCATCGATTGGCGGCATTCTGAAGCCCGGCCAGCCGAATCTTCCATGCGACGCACCGTACAAATTGCAGGCGAGGTCGAGTCCCTCTTTGGCACTTTAGACGAAAACGTCAAATTGCTGGAATCCGCGCTGCACGTCACCACGAATTTGCAAGACGACCGCCACCTCGCCATCGAGGGCGAGGCTGCCCAGGTCGATCGCGCCGTCCGAATCGTCACGGAATACAATCAACTGGTAAAAGAAGGGCGCCGCATGAGCAATGGCGACGTGAAAGCCATGATCAAGGTGGCGACGCAGGATTCCAAGACGACTCTGCGACAAGTCCTCGACCCCGGCGCTCCGGCGCGCCCCAGGATTTTCGGGAAAAAAAATGTAACGCCGAAAAGCCCCAATCAGCGGCAATACATGGAAGCGATCGAGAAGCACGACATGACTTTCGCAGTTGGTCCGGGCGGCACCGGAAAGACGTATCTGGCCGTGGCCATGGCGGTTTCGGCGCTCCTCACCAAGCAAGTGGACCGCATCATTCTCGCGCGTCCCGCCGTCGAAGCGGGCGAACGGCTCGGGTTTCTTCCCGGCACGCTTCAGCAAAAAATCGATCCGTACATGCGCCCGCTCTACGACGCGCTGTACGACATGCTCGACGCCGACAAATTGGAGCGATTCCTCGAAAAGGGAATCGTGGAGGTTGCGCCGCTGGCGTTCATGCGGGGGCGCACTCTGAACGATTCGTTCGTCATTCTGGACGAAGCGCAAAACACCACCAGCGAGCAGATGAAAATGTTTCTGACGCGCCTCGGATTCAACTCCAAGGCGGTGGTTACCGGCGACGTCACGCAGATCGACTTGCCCGCCGGACGAAAGTCGGGCCTGGTCGAAGCGCTGGATGTTACGAGCCGCATCGAAGGGATCGCCTTCATCAGGTTCGACGAACGCGACGTCGTTCGCCACAACCTGGTGCAGCAGATCATCAAGGCCTATGAAGAGTTTGGAGGAGGCGAGGCTCGGCGCAACGCTTCGCCGGATAACGGCAAGTCCGAACCTCCCAATTAACGTGTGCGAGTGTGAGCGGATACGAGGAAAAGCGCCTTATTTTTGTCATTCCGAGCGAAGCGAGGAATCTCTCTTCGATTTACGCCTGAGAAAAGCAAGAGAGATTCCTCGCTTCGCTCGGAATGACAAAATGTTGAGTTTTTTCGCACTGGTTTCACCAGGAGCCCGCCCACAAATTGTCTAGATTTCGATGATCCTCAACCGCCAGCGCCGCGTGCCTGTGGCTATCCACCCTTTGCAGCAGTTCTACGAACGCGCCCGGCGCGAACTCGGGTTCGCTCCCGAGTCTGTTACCATTCGCCTGATCAGCGACGATACGATGGCGCGGCTCAACGAAGCGTTTCGCAAGAAACAAGGGCCCACGGACGTTCTTTCCTTTCCCGCAAATGGCGCCCGCCCGGCGCAAGGCGCGAAATATATCGGCGACATTGCGATCTCGCCGGAAACCGCGCGGCGCAATGCGCGCCGCTTTTCGCGTTCCTTGCCCGTTGAAATGCGCATCCTGATTCTCCACGGCATGATTCATCTGGCAGGCTTCGACCATGAAACCGACCACGGGGAAATGGACCGCCTCGAGCGCCGCCTGCGAAAACGGCTGGGAGTTGCCGGGCGATTGGGAGCCGCCGGAAGATGATGACGTTTCTCTATGTGCTCGGAGTCTCGGCTCTCGGCGTGGGTCTCGTCATATTCTCGTACCTCGACCGGATCTACCGCGAGTTGGGCCGCGTGAATACAGGCCGCGTGCGCGAGCATCTCGAATTCTTCGAGGCTGAAATCGAACCTCACTTCGGCCTCGAACGCACGCGCGCAACGACCGGATTTCGCTTGCTTGCGAACTTGTGGCTGGTGCTGGTCACCGCCGAGACCGCGCGGGGCGTGATTGTGTTTGTCCCCGGCACCTGGGACGCCTTGCTGCAGGCCCTGGTCTATGTGCTCGTCGAAGTGCTCCTGCTCTCTCAATTTATTCCGGACTTCCTGCTGGCGCGCACAAAAGGACGTTGGCTCATCCGCCTGGCATTAATCATTCGCGCGTTTCTGTGGATCGTGTGGCCGTTTCGCGTGGTTCTCGAACTTGCGAGTTCCTTGTCACGCATCTCCGACGAACAACATGCCGACGGTTCGGCCGCGCAAGAAGAGGGAATCGGAGCGCTCGTCGATGCAGCGGAACAGGAGGGAATTCTCGATCCCGGCGAAGCGCATATGATCGAGCAGGTCGTCGAGTTCAGCGACAAACGCGTCCTGGAATTCATGACGCCGCGTCCCGATGTGATCGCCATCCCCGCCAACGTCACGGTTGCCGACCTGCGCAAAGTCCTGATCAATACCAAGTTTTCGCGCATTCCCGTTTATGAAGATTCCCTCGACGACATCACCGGCATCGCGTTTGCCCGGGACTTGCTTCAGATTCCCGAAAGCGAAGCCTCGACGCGAACGGTGCGGGAACTCGCGCGCCCGGCCTTCTTCGTCCCGGAAACCAAACGCGGTTCGGAGTTGCTCAAAGAAATGCAGCGGCGAAACCAGCAGATGGCGATCGTCGTGGATGAACACGGTTCCGTCGCAGGCATCGTGACGGTCGAGGACCTGGTGGAAGAAATCATCGGTGAAATTGGCGAGGACGATCGCGTTCCGTCTCCCGACGCGGTGCGCGAGCCGGACGGAAGCCTGATCCTGCGCGGCAGCGTGTCCGTCGAAAAAGTTCAGGAGCTATTCGGCGTGGAATGGAATGTCAGCGGAGAGGAATCCGCCACGACCATCGCCGGCCTGCTCAATCACATCGCCGGCCACGTGCCTGCTGCGGGAGAACATGTGGATTACGGCGGCCTGCGCTTTGAAATTCTGGAAGCCAATCAGCGCAAGGTGCTGCGGCTCAGGGCGCGCCGCCTTCCTTCTGCTGTGGCAGCCAACTGATGTCCGCGACCCTGGGTCCCTCGACTCTTTCTCTGTGCCCTCTGTGTTCTCTGTGTTAAAGCATCTTCCGCGATTTAACTAATGAGCTTGGCAATCAGAAACGCCACAGTAGCCGCAAGCCCGCCGATCACAACAGTTTGCAGCGCGCCCTTGAACGGACGGATCCCGGTGAAGGTCCCTTTCACCCAGCCGAACACGGCCAGCGCCAGCAGCGTCACGCCCACCGAAAAATAAAGTCCCCTTTGCACGTCGGAAAACAAGATATATGGCGCGAGCGGAATTAGTCCCCCGACGATGTAAGACACGGCGATGGTCAGCGCGCTGACGCGTGCCCGTTTCGGCCGAGGCTCTTCGAGTCCCAGCTCGAATCGCATCATGAAATCCACCCAGGACTTATCGTTCCCGGTGATCGCCTTCACGACGGGAGCCATTTCCGCTTCGGTCATCCCGTAATCGCGGAAGACCTTGGCTACCTCTTCGATTTCCACATCTCGTAACTCCACAATTTCGCGAACTTCCCGCTCGCGCTCCGAAGCGTAATGTTCGATGTCCGTCCTCGCCGCAAGATAACCGCCGAGCCCCATGGCTATCGACCCCGCGGCGATTTCCGCGAGCCCCGCCGTAACCACCAGCGTCGAAGCGTGCGGATTCGAGGCGATGGCCCCCGAAATCCCCGCCGCAAGCGCAAACGGAACCGTCAGCCCGTCCGACATCCCAATAACAACGTCGCGAACCGATTCCGGCGCGGTGAAGTGGTGTTCCGTGTGCGGAGTAGCGGGCATCTCAGTAACTTCGGCGATTAAGAATTCATTTAACGACGAACATTCTCGCAAAAGGCGTCGAGCCGGGAAAGTGTAACATGCCCTAGCTTGGTGCCGGATATGCGTTCGCGGTTCATGTAGGACAGCCACTCTTGGCTGTCCACTTTAACGGTAACGAGACTGTGCGGGGACAGCCAAGAGTGGCTGTCCCACAAAAATCGCAAACGGTCCTTCGCCATTCGGCCAATGCCTTTCCGCGCCCCGCAGGGTATCATGCGAGCATGGCGCAAGAATTCAAGTCAGGATTTGTCGCGGTAGTGGGCCGGCCGAACGCCGGGAAATCGACGCTCGTGAATCGCCTGGTCGGAGAAAAAGTGGCGATCGTAACGCCGCGTCCGCAGACCACGCGCAACCGGATTCAGGGAATTGTGAACCGCCCAAACGCGCAAGTCGTGTTGATCGATACGCCGGGCTTGCACCGGCCGGAATCCGCGCTCGGCCGGCAAATGATGGGCGAAGTGGACGCCGCGATCGATGCGGTCGACATCGTGGCGCTCCTGCTCGACGCCAGCGAGGAGTTCGGCCGGGGAGACCGCCGCGCCGTCGAGCGCGTGCAGCGTTTTGAAGGCAAGCGTTTCCTGTTGCTCAACAAGATCGACCGCGTCCCCAAAGCCGAGCTGCTCCCCATGATCGAGACGCTGGCAAAAGGCGGAAAATTCGATGAGATCATCCCAATTTCAGCGCTGAAGGGCGATGGAGTCGATCGCGTACTGGAGAAATTTATCGAATATCTTCCCTCGGGCGCGCCGCAGTTTCCCGTCGACCAATACACGGACCAGCCGGAACGGTTCCTGGCGGCGGAAATCGTCCGCGAAAAAGCGATGGAGGCGACGACCCAGGAAGTCCCTCACGCCGTCGCCGTCATCTGCGATGCGTTTGAGGAAACCGAAAAGCTGATCCGCATCCGCGCCACGATCTACGTCGACCGCGAAGGACAAAAGGGAATCCTGATCGGCAGCGGCGGCGGTACCCTCAAGAAAATCGGCACCTCGGCGCGCAAGGAACTGGAATCCATCCTCGGCACAAAGATTTTCCTGGAGCTATACGTGAAAGTGCTGAAGAACTGGCGCGAAAATCCGCAGATCGTCCGCCAGCTCGACTGGCACTGGCAACTGGAACGAATGGCCGGGGAGTAGCAAGGGCTCGACGTTTTCTGGAATTGCCCCAGTTTCCGGTAAGACGTATCGGGACTGGGCCAGTCGCTAAGTGGCCCGAGAAACCACGGGAATTGACGCGTCCTCCCGAGCCGTCGAGAGCCTCCACCGGCGCGTCGCGGATCTGTTCCACGACCGTCATGCCTGATGGTGGTCAGCTGATTCGTCAATTCCATGCGTCTTCAGCCCACGCGATCAACCGCTGAATAGTTTTGCAAAGAGAGTTGTGTAGTAGCATTGGTCCGATCAACAGGTTCCCTGGAGGCCTTTTAATGGAACAGCCAATCACGAATGAGTCCTCATCAACAACTGGAAAGCGGCGGAGCAGGCGTTTCCCCTTCATCGCCCCGGTGGAAGCGACGTGGCAGGACGCGGACGGTAAGATTTTACGGGAATCCGGACGGGCCACGGAAGTGAGCGCTCAAGGTGGATTGTTAGAGATGAAGATTTACCCTGCCGTGGGAAGTCAGATTGAGTTGACGAATCTCCTTTCGCATGAATCCTCGCACGCTCGCGTAGTCGGCGTCCGTCGCAGCAGCGAGGGCCGCTTGTTAGGGGTAGGCGTCGAACTACTCGTGCCCAATGAATCCTTCTGGGGCGTGAATTTCCGGCTAAAGAAGGCCTGCGCCGAGCTGGTTAATCTAGAATATGACATGCGCTCGGGGCCGGTCGATCCGAATATCCTCCGGGAATTCCGGGATGCCGTGGACAATGTGCGCAAGACGGCGTGGGCCGTTCAAGAGTGGCAGGAGCGCCAATCGCGGCAACAAGATCCAGATACCGTGCTCCCCTTGCTGACCGCTGAACGCATCCGACGCGCCACTCAGCTATGCGACTCCATAACCGCGGACTCGGCCGCGCACGAAATAGCTCGCGAAACAGTGGGGATTAACGAGTTCTTCCAGGCCGTCGAGCGTGTCCACCAGTGCCTCCTTCCTATCTTCAAAGATCGCAAAGACGAACGCTGAGAGATTGCCCCTCGTCAAAACTGACGGAACGTACCGCATCCTCGGCTGGCCAATGGCCCTGGTTGAGTTGCTTGGACGCAGGAGTTGCGAGGAGCGCATTATTGGAACGTGGCTCCGAACCCATTTGGTGCAAAAATCACATTCCGATAAGACTTATCAGAAGTCGGTGCGGTTTGAAAGAGTTCCCTAGATCCTGTAGCTGGGAATTCGCGTTCTCTACTTCTTTGGCGTTGTGGAAAGGAGAGAATTGCTAATTCGCTTATTATATGCGGCCATATCGATAGGCGAGCAGAGCAACTCCGGCATATCGAAATCAGATGGTAGCAAGTGGAGAGGGAACTTGTTGATGCCCAGCCAGGGTTGCTTATACATCTTGGGGTCGTCAATCGTCACGGTGAGCTCCATGTTGTCATGGTCCACCCGGTGAAAACGCTCCTCTACCCGCAACGCATCGCTATGCGGACGGCCCGCATGATCGAGCCAGCTTCTTGGATTCATCCCGACCGTCTCCACCACAAACGTATAGTCATCCACCCATTTGCCAACCGAGTACCCGTTCCACCGTGGATCCGGGTCTTTGGGGAGTTCTCGCCCATCCGTCCAAATGATGCGCCAATTGCCGTACCATTGATTCAAGTAAATCACCTGGTTGGCGGTCTGCGCGAGCTCGATGGTCCTCAATTCAAAAAGCTCCATGCGCGGGAACCCGATCGGATCACATTGGTCCAGTGGATCGTTGGAAAGCGCGGCGGGGACTTGTCTTACGCCAGGTCCCGAGGGCTTATTGGCCTTGAGCGCCGCCAGCCCCAGAGGCGTGTAAGGCAGAGGATGCTCAATCCCTGTCTCGTCGGATTGTCCTCCTTCGGCACCGGCTCCTGCTTCTCGCCCTCCTTCTGCGCGTGCCCCTTTTTGTGGTAACAGTGCCGGGTGTTCGGCGGCGCCGTTCACCTGGAATCCCCCATCCAATCCTTCTGCGTCCCAAATCCCGGATAGGTCACGGCGCGGAGCGGGCGATGATTTTTTCGGGGTGTACGCAGCTTTGCGTGGCGGGATATTATTCCATTTTACCGCCTCATCTCCTGCTGCTTGCTGCGCAGCGGTTTGAACTCGAAGAACGGGTGAGAAAATGAGCACTGTAATAAGAGCAAGGATCAAGACCGCCCAGCGCTTGGACATTTCGGAAATCCCTCCGTCAGCCAGATTACGACTTTTCAAATGAAATTCCGACTACGGCATGCCAAACCTCATACCAACCTGGAATAGGTCAGTCCGCTAGCCATTGCAGCGCGACCACTCACCCGAGCGAATCCTCAGGGCTTGAACTGTTTGCCATTGATCACGATCAGGCTCTTTTGTGTTGCCAGTCCCGCTGTTGGTCCCGCGGCGCCGAAACGCCCGAAGGGCTGCCCGTTCTTGGCTGGGATGATTTCCACGATAACCTCATCCCCACGCTTAAACGTATTCTTGGTCCAGCCTACTTCGGTCTGGGATAGAGGGTTTTGAGCTTCTATAGTCCAATGCTGCGGGTTGCCGCTATTGTCCTTGGAGTCGACCTCCAGGAACACATGAGGATTGGCCCAAATATAGTCCGTCACCGTACCCTTCACGGTGATTGTCTTCGTCGAGTCGTACGACGCGTTGCCGTGATGCGCGTATAGCGGACTCGAAACGATCGCACCGCTCGCAACAAGAGCAAGAGCCAGAAGTAATTTCACGAGTGACCTCCCATCTTTGGTCGGGACTAACAACAAGGCAAATTAACTTGCTGGGATACTATCACGCATATTAAGCATTTGACTGGCAGTCTCGCTAACAACATGCATTCCGATACGACGACTCATCATGACCTGGCAGTCAGCTCAGTGATGGGTGTCTTTCTCACCCGGGGTAATGCCCATCAATTTGTTGTATTTCTCATATTGCGAAGGCGACCAAATCATCTCCCGGACGTCGAAACTGGGCGGCTGCAAGTCGAAAATCAGTTTATCGAGCGCGACCCAAGGTCTCGTATACATTTTTGGATCGTCAATTGTCACGGTCAGCTCCAGATGATCGCGATCCGGGCGGTGGAATCGCTCCTCCACGCGCAGATCGGCGCTGTGCGGGCGACCGATTCGATCGATCCAGGTGTCGTCAAGGATCCCTATGGTTTCGACCACAAACGTAGAATCATCCGACCACTTACCGACTGAATATCCATACCATCGCGGCTCGGGATTTTCGGGAAGTTTGCGGCCATCGGTCCAGATCACGCGCCAGACTTTGTTGAATTGGTACAGGATGGCCATGTTCGCCGTCGACCGGTAGATCTGAATCGTTCTCAGCTCATAGAGATCTTCGCGGGGCATTCCTTGGGGATCGCCATCCTTGAAGACGGGATCATTGGTGTCCCTCGGCAGAACGGCTTTGGTTCCGGAGTTTGGCTTCGCGCGCGCCAGCATCTGCAGGCCCAGGGGAGTGTAGGGAGGTTGATGCTCCGGCTTGCCGTCATCCGGCATCGCCTTCGCGCCGAGCATGCCGATTCCGGTCAAGCCCGGGTCCCAAATTCCGGAAATGTCACGACGCGGAGCATGTGCCGACTTCCGATCCTTCGGGAGTGGGACGATGGGGCGTTCCCAGCCGTCGAGCTCTTGTCCGCCTTCCTCCTGTTCCTGCGCCGTTCCCGATTGCGCGGAAGCGCCGTGGACGGCATGCGACGGCGCGGCGCGGCGTTCTTCAGGGTGTGACTTCGCCGACAAAAGCGGTGAGAACATCACGACAGGCGAGAATATCAACGCGGCCAGTACAGCCCCTAAGGCAACCGGATTTCGCCGGGCTGCCCTTCGGAACTCAGCGTAGGCAAGTACAACCCACTTCCGGCGCTTGCGCAATTTCTTCAACATCGGGCGCCCCTTATTTTCAGTAGAACAGCAGTGAGTAATGGTTAGTGGCGAGTCGCGAGCCATTCGCCACGGTGCTTGTCACGGTTTGGCGGACTCGTCGGGCTTGGCTGGCGCTGGCGTATATCCCCGGCCTTGCAGTTTGTGGCCGTCAGGGAGCGTGACCTCGACAATGCGCCCAACGTGCGCGGCAGTCTTGGACGGCACCAGCATGACACTAATTTCGTCTCCCACTTTGATGGAGTCCTTGGTCCAGCCACTGCGAATCATGCTGGACGGATTTTCCGTCTCTGTGACCCAATGCACGGCTTGCCCGCTCTCATCATTTGCGTCGAACTGAAGTATGCAATGGGGATTGGACCACAGCCAATCCGTGACAGTTCCCTTGACCGTGACCTTTTTGTCCGAGTCGTATGCCGCCCCGCCATGATGCGCGGCGAGCGGCGAGCAGAAAATAGATACGGCCAGCCCTAGGAAAAAAATGACCCGGAGTTTGCCGTTCACATCTCACCTCCATTTTTCCGTTGAGGATCGGGCCCGCGCACAAGCTTCCAGTGCTCCCCTTATACACCCAATTTGAGCCCCATCGCTAGGACAGACTGTTGCGGGCGGAGACTCAGTTTGACCGCGAAGATGCCCGTTCCGTCCCGAAATTCACGTGACGGAACGGCCGCTACAAAACCGTTCTCCTTCGAGGCTGCTGGGTTTTGTAGAAGCCGCCCGTTTTTAGGGCGGGCAGCCGTTTGGTTCATCTCCAATTTCTTCGACAAGATCAGCCGCGAAGTTCCGCCCGGAATGTGAGCGCATGATGAGTGCAGTACGGTCACTAACTGGCTTAAGATACTAGGCGCCGTGAAGATTTCCTCCAACGAACTCTTCGCCGTCCTGACGGCAACCAGCTTCGCCGCCGGCCTGAACGTGTACGCCACGGTGGCCACGCTGGGTATTTTAGCGCATGCCGGGGTGATCCCACTGCCACCAGCTTTACACTTACTCTCCAGTTGGTGGGTGATTGGGTGCTCGGCCATCCTCTTCCTGATGGAGTTCTTCGCGGACAAATTTCCTGTTTTTGATCTGCTGTGGAACGCTCTGCATACGTTCGTGCGGGTTCCAGTAGCCACGCTGCTCGCCTATGCCGCCACGGCCCAGCTCTCTCCAGGAATGCACTTGCTTGCTACACTGTTGGGAGGCGGAATTGCACTGGTGGCACACGGCGGCAAGACCGCCGTTCGTGCGGCCTTGACTCCCTATCCGGAACCTTTTTCCAATATCACGTTGAGCCTGGGGGAAGACGCGCTCGCTGTGTTCCTTACCTGGTTTGCCACAAGGCATCCTTATTTGGCCGCGACGATCGCCCTCGCCTTTGTGCTGCTGATCCTCGTTCTGATTCGTTGGGTCGTGCGTGCCATCTGCAGCATGTTCCGCAGGGCCAGGAAGGAAATCGGTCTTCTCTTTGACCGAGTTTGACGACACACCACAAGGCCACATTCCGAATTGTGGTTGGCGAAAAGAATAGCTTAGAGTCTGCTAGCCCCGCGGACGCTTGCATGCAAGGCGGAAGTTTTGTAGAGTGGCCGCACTTTACCGCGCCTGGGACGCTGACGACGCTTCCGTGTAACCATTTCCGCAGGCCCAACGTCCTCAATCCACGGTGAAGACGGATTTCCCGCAGCGTTTTTTCGCGAACAAGGAGGAATCAACCATGAGGGGACAAACCAGCACGGCTCTACTCGTTTTGCTCGGCTCGGCGGCATTCGCGCTCGGAGTCGGCACCGCTTCGGCGCAAGGCAATCTGCAGAAATTCGTCGTCACTGGCGACGCGGCCAAGAAGGCCATGACCCAGGAAGAGATATCGGCGGATACCGCGGAGAAAATCACCAAGGCGTGCCTGGATTTTGCGGCGCAGAACAAGATTGCCGTGAGTGTTTTCATCCTCGCTCCGTCCGGACAAGTGGTGGTCGCCCATCGCATGGACGGGCAAAATCCCGTGAACGTCGAGACGGCTTTGTGGAAGGCGCAGACCGCTCTCAAGACGCACGGTTCCACGCATGCGGCCGCCAATCGCTACGCGGACGATATTACCGGCGAGCTCACGCGCATCAAGTTCGATGCCTACTGGGTGTCCGGCGGCCTGCCGATCGTCGTGGATAACGTTCTAATCGGCTCCATCGGCGTGGGTGGCTCGGGATTGGACGAAGAGTGCGCCAACGCGGCACTCACGGCCGTGCTCGGGCCGCAGCCTCCGCTCGCGGAAAAACTGCCGCCGCGGAATGGCCGGGGAGCGCCACCCGCGGCGCCGGCACAGCCAGCGCAGCGCTAACCGCAAGTCATACGGCGTACATGGATTCTCACGGCCGAAGGTGTCGCGCGTCCCTTCGCGGTGCGAATCCATTGTCGGATGCGCAGCCAAACGTGACGTGCACGCGGGTCGTCGATTCACTTCGAAGGAATGCCTTAGCATCTTGGAAGGAGTTTCCAAATGCGAAGTTTTTCGTTGGGCTCGGCTCTTGTTTTGGCGTCGCTGTCGTTCTGCATGGGCACATACGCACAGACCGGCGATAAGCCGGAGGCGGCGAACAGCCAGGTGGAAGCGCCTGCCTCAGGGCTGTCGGGAATTTGGCTGAATCGTGCGCCTCGCGGCGTCGGTTGGTATAACTACGCCCTTGCCGGCCCGGATGTTCCCATGACTCCGTGGGCAATAGAACAATTTAAGGCCAGCAAGCCTTCGTTTGGCCCCAATAATTTTGAGGATTCCAACGACCCGGCCTACGCCTGCCTTCCACCCGGTCCCTTGCGCGTCTATGCCTTCGTGGGCGCCGAGATGCAGATCGTGCAGGTTCCTGGGCGAGTGCTCATCCTGTTCGGGCGCGATGTGCGCCAGGTCTATACCGACGGGCGCGACCATCCCAAGAATTTGCAGCTCTCCTGGATGGGCCACTCGATTGGACATTGGGAAGGTGACACGCTCGTCGTCGATACCGTCGGCATCAAAGACGGCAATTGGATCGATCGGATGGGCCACACGCACAGCGATCAGTTGCACGTGGTCGAGCGCTTCCGCCGCGCCGACGCCGGCACGCTGAACCTGGACATGACTCTGGACGACCCTAAGGCGTTCACGAAAGCTTGGACCGCGCAGAGAACTTTTCGCCTGAGGCCGCCGAGCGACAGGGAAGTGGAACGATTCTGCGAAGAGATATTCGATCATGAGACTTTTGGGGTCCAGGCGATTCTGCCTTCCAGTGAGTAGGTCCATCGGTGCAACTTGTCGAAACCTTATTCCAGCCGCGCGGCTTGCGTGAGTTGAGGTTGCGCCACCATTTCCCATCTCAGTTTTCCAGTTGTAGTTCCTTTCCTTGGCTCGAAGCTCCCACGGGAGCACTCAAATCCACCATCAACAGAAAAAACGTGCCAGTCGAGCCGTCAGGACTTATCAGGATGTGTGGACTACTGGGAACCAGCCGATTCTCATTGGTGTCCAAATGTGTGACGGCGCTCATTTCGAGGCGTCACTGCGGGACATCCGAGTCTTATCGCATCGCGGTATCTGGCGGGAAGGAGACGACTATGGGAATTGACGTTGGAGCGAAGAGCAGTTCGATGGCGGCGATGAACGTTGTTCCCCTGATCGACATATTGCTGGTGCTGATCATTATTTTCATGGTGATCACACCGCTCACGCCGAAGGGCCTGGATGCGGCAATCCCGCAATCAGCAAAGAAAGACACGCCAAGCCCAGGGCCCATGATCAAGACGATTGTCGTGCAGGTATTTGATACGGGAAAATTGAAGATCAATGAAGAAGATGCCACGTGGGATTCTCTCGGCGTGCGTTTGTCCGACGTTTTCAAAGAGCGTGCTGAGAAGGTCGCATTCGTGCAGAGTGAAGACGTCGTAAAGTTCTTCGATGTTGCGCGTGCTATCGATATCATGCGCAGCTCAGGCATCGAAAAAGTTGGGTTGATGACTACAAGGCTCGAAGCCGGACAGTAGCGTTATCGGAATGTTGTGCCAAGTTCCGATAAGCCGACTTCTCGGGACTTGGCGCGAAAGCAACAGCTCGCAACTGGTTTCCTCCCATTGAAGCACGGAAAGCTGAGTGCTAAACTCCGCCGTTACAATGACTACCCCGAACGCAATTGACCTAACAGTTCAAGCTCGTTTCGGAGAACTCTATTCTGCATTTCTCAAATATTCCCTCCACAAACTGAGATTCATGTTGCTAATCGCGTTACTGATTTTCATTCTGACTGGACTCGCCTTGATCCATGCCAGCAGTTTTGATCCGCCTGATGATCGCTGGACGAATTTGGCACTGAACGTCAAACCCTTATTCACGCTCTCTTGGGTATTCCTGCTGATTGTCCCGGTCACCTCCTTAATCAATGCAGCGAAAACATTTCGCGATCCTCGAAGGTCAAGTGGTTTCAAATACCTCGTTACAGATAGTGGCATGCATATTGAGGGTTCAACAGGTTCGAGCGACCTTAATTGGACTGCTTTCCTAGAGGTACGTGAAGTTTCGGGAGCATTCTTTATGTTCGTAACTGGTGCGCTATTCCATATCGTTCCCAAGCGATGCTTTTCCAGCACCGAAGATATGATTCGATTCCGCGAAATTATCCGGGCCAACGTTCCAAAAGCTAAGTTGAAATAACGGACATTCCCGGCCATGACGGTATAAAACCACGAATCATTAGGAATCATTGCCGTGGCAGACCTCGCAGATGTCCTTCAGAGAGATCATCGCGGCGATTGAGAGGGGAGACACCGTCGAGAATGATCGGCTTCCAGTTCCAAATTCACGATAGGTCCTGATAAACGGTGCCAGCTCAACTGGTCGATGCAACACCATATAACGAGTTGATCTGACAATACTTCCAATCGAGAATCAATTTGTGCGACAGGACTCAATCAGAACCTGAGCAGGGCTTTTGTTTTGTTGGAATTGATGCCCGCGAACGAAATCAGCCTCCTAGACCCCTACGAGAGGACTTTGGGCAAGTGTTGCATCGACCCATTGAGACCACCGGGATTCTCGGAATGTGGGAATTTGCCCCTGCGAGGCTCCAAAATCCACATTCCGAGAAGACGACGGGACCTTGCGGCAAGAATGTATTGTCGGGGCAGCATCGCCGTAATGTTCCTTTTGGGATCCCGCCGGACGGGAATG
>JGI12269J14319_10002038_pt1 | contig 19758 bp, 23 predicted proteins | sample PeaSoiSIISIP2007_FD_14319 | JGI IMG/M metagenome (IMG submission 14319)
GGCCCGCCGTACGGATCGGCGGAAGAGACGTTCGGCCAGATCCTGAAGAAAGACTTCCTTCCCTACCGCGACGAGTTGATCATTTCGACCAAGGCGGGCTGGGATATGTGGCCCGGGCCCTACGGAGATCTGGGCTCGCGCAAATATATGCTGGCCAGCCTCGACCAGAGCCTGAAGCGCATGGGCCTGGAATATGTCGATATTTTCTACCATCATCGGCCCGATCCCGATACGCCGATGGAAGAATCTCTCGGAGCGCTCGACACCGCGGTCCGCTCCGGCCGAGCGCTTTACGCGGGCATTTCGGCTTACAACGCTAAACAAACCGCCGAGGCGGTCAAAATTCTGCGCGCTCTCGGAACGCCCTGCCTGATTCATCAGCCGAAATATTCCATGTTTGTGCGCGATCCCGAGCAGGGATTATTCGATGTTCTGGAGAAAGAAGGCGTGGGGTCGATTGTCTTCAGCCCGCTGGCGCAGGGACTGCTTTCGAATCGCTATCTGGATGGCATTCCCAGCGACTCACGCGCCGCGCGCAATTTCTTCCTGAAAAAGAAAGACCTCGGCGAAGACAAGCTCGCCAAGATCCGTGCGCTCAATGACATCGCCAAGCAGCGCGGGCAGTCGCTGGCCGAGATGGCGGTGGCATGGGTGCTGCGCGATCCGCGCGTCACCAGTGCGCTGGTCGGCACGAGCAAAGTGTCGCAGGTAGACGACAACGTGGCCGCATTGAAGAACCTAAAATTCTCAGCCGAGGAGTTACGCAAGATTGACGGCGTTCTCGCCGGCAAGAAAGCGGCGTAAAGAATGAAAGCTCCCAGGAAGAATGTCGTCCGCTGCACATGGGCGACTAACGACCTGTCGATCCGCTATCACGACCACGAATGGGGCGTGCCGCAGCACAACGACCGGGTGTTATTCGAATTCCTGATTCTGGAAGGTGCCCAAGCCGGCCTCAGCTGGGACACGATTCTGCGGAAGCGAGCAAATTACCGCGAGGCCTTTAGCAGCTTCGACCCGGAGAAAATCGCGCGGTACGACCGACGAAAGACGCAGCGACTTCTGCGCGATGAGGGGATCGTCCGCAACCGGCTGAAGATCGCTTCGGCGATCCAGAACGCCAAGGCGTTTCTGGCGGTGCAAGAGGAGTACGGCTCGTTCGATCGCTACATCTGGAAGTTTGTCGGAGGCAAACCGCGAGTGAACGCCTGGCGGTTGGGGGAAAAGGTTCCGGCACACACCTCTGAATCAGACGCGATGAGCAAGGATCTGAAGAAACGGGGCTTTACCTTCGTTGGCTCGACCATTTGTTGCGCTTTTATGCAGGCCACGGGGATGGTCAACGACCACGCGGTCGAGTGTTTCCGCTATCGGCGGTCATCGGCTTGAGACCATTGCGAAAACCGCTAACCTACGGCATAATAATGGTTTGTCTTTACCTCGCCGGACTCTTCCGGGCAAAGGATACTGAAGTCTGTGTTAATGATCCGTCTGGCGCGCTTTGGGGCGCGCAAACAACCGTATTACCGCGTGGTGGTGATTGAAAAGGAGCGGGCTCGCAATGGCCGCCCGGTGGAAGTGGTGGGCACGTACAATCCGCGCACCAATCCGGCTACTTTTGACCTGAAACGGGAGCGCATTGAGCACTGGGTTTCAAAAGGCGCCCAATGTTCGGACCGGGTCAGCAAACTGCTTGCGTCCCCCGCGCCGGCTGCGGCGGCTACGGTCGCCTAGCCGCCACCACACTCGCCAATTCAGGAGCCGAGTTCAGGACAAGCTATGATCGAGCCCGCCCCCAGCCCCCGCGCCATGATTGAGCACATCGCCAAGGCGATCGTAGACGCCAAGGGCGAGGTTTTTGTTGACGAGTACGAAGACGGGGACGAAACCGTGATCGAACTCGAAGTCGCCGAGGCCGATTTGGGCAAGGTCATTGGCCGCTCCGGCCGCGTCGCCCGCGCCTTGCGCAACCTGCTGAACGCGGCGGGTTCGAAGGTGGACAAGCGCTACGCGCTGGAGATCATCGAATAGCTGGTATTGAATAGGAGAGAATCGAATCGCGGCACCGGACCGAAGCGGCGAATGGATCACCCTGGCGGTCGTCATCAAGACCCAGGGACGCCGCGGAGAAGTAGCGGTCGAGTTGCATACCGATATCCCGGGCCGCTTCCGGCAAGACATGCAGCTGTGGGCGCTCGGGAGAGACGGCGAGCGCCGCGAAGTAAAGGTCGAGGATCTCTGGCCGCATAAGAATTTTCTGGTACTGAAGTTTCAGGGCATCGAGACGATCTCCGATGCCGAGCCGCTGGTGAAGGCCGAATTGCAGCTTCCACGCAGTGAACGCGCCCAGTTGGAGCCGGGCTGGACGTACCTGAGCGACCTGATCGGTTGCACCGTGTTCGACGGCCAACGCGAGATCGGCGAGATTGAGGACGTGCAGTTCGGCGCGGGAGAAGCGCCGCTGCTAGTGGTTCGCGATAAGAAGAAGCCGGGAGCGAAGTTGCCTTACGAGATTCCCTTCGCCGAGGCTTATCTGGAGAAGTTGGATCTGGAGCGGAAGCAAGTTCGGATGAAGTTGCCGGAGGGCATGCTGGAAGTGAACGCGCCGGGAAGCAAGTGGATAGTGGATGGTGAATAGTGAATCTTCCGCGGTTCCTTCTATCCACTATCAACTGGCCACTATCCACTGGGTTGAGCGATGAAGATCGACATTCTCACGATCTTTCCCGACTTCTTTCGCGGGCCACTGGATTATGGAATTGTGCGCCGGGCGCGGGAAATGGGCCTGGTGGAAATCAGCATTCACGATCTGCGGGCGTTCACGAAAGACAAGCACCGCACCGTGGATGACCGCCCGTTCGGCGGCGGCGAGGGCATGGTCCTGAAGGCGGAACCGATCTTTGAATGTTTGGAGTCGTTCGACGACGTGGCGTCGCGTGAGGCGCGTTTGAGCCCAGGCGCGAAGCAGTCGGTGATTCTGCTTTCGGCGCAGGGACGAAGGCTCGACCAAGCGCTGGCGGCGGAACTTTCGGCGCTCGACCGGATGGTGTTGATCTGCGGACGCTACGAAGGCGTGGACGAACGCATCAGCGATCACCTGGCCGATCGCGAAGTTTCGATCGGCGACTATGTACTGAGCGGCGGCGAACTGGGTGCCGCGGTAATTGTGGACACGATCACGCGGCTGATTCCGGGAGCAGTCGGCAACCAGAATTCTACGCGGCAGGAGTCGTTCACTGAGCATGCGGAGTTGGCGAGCGACGGACCGAGTTCGACCTGTGTTTCCGGCGGATTGCTCGACTATCCGCATTACACGCGGCCCGCGGATTTTCGCGGCATGGCGGTACCGGAAGTGCTGGTTAACGGCAACCACGACCAGATTCGCAGCTGGCGCCGCAAAAGGGCTTTAGCAAAAACGCTGCGCAACCGTCCCGATTTATTGGAGCGGGTGGCGCTGACGGCGGAAGACAAGGAATTGCTGGCCCAGATTAAGGGCAAGAGTTAGGAAGGAAACGCTATGCGCAACCCTATTATCGAAAAACTGCTGGCGAAATCGCGCCGCACTGACATCCCCAAGTTTGGTCCCGGCGACACCATCAAGGTGCAGGTCAAGATCCGGGAAGGCGAAAAAGAACGCCTGCAGGCGTTCGAAGGCATCGTCATTTCCCGGACGCGAGGCGCGCAGCCTAGCTTCACCGTCCGCAAGATCAGCTTTGGCCAGGGGGTGGAGCGCATTTTCCCCATCGACTCGAAGGTCATCGACAAGATTGACGTCGTACGCTCCGCCAAAGTCCGGCGCGCCAAGCTTTACTACCTGCGCGAGCTCAAGGGCAAGGCCGCGCGGCTGAAGGAAGTCGAGCAGCAATAGTGTTTTGGCTGTGTGGTGACGGGGCTCCGCCCCGTCTAAGCGGGGCGAAGCCCCGCTTCCACAGGGCCATCTGACATCTCCTCTTGCTTCGCACCACTTCTTCGGCGAAGATGCTGAGCAGATTCCGTGTCCAAGTCTGCGTCCACCTCGAAAGCCGGCATTTCCGCCTCCGCTGCCAAGCTGCGCCTGCTGAAGAGACTGCGCTGCACGCTTAATTTTGAAAAGCGAGCGTGGGCAGCCGGCGCCGAGCAAGTTGCCGGAGTCGATGAAGTCGGCCGCGGATCGCTCTTCGGCCCGGTCGTAGCCGCCGCCGTCATCCTCGATCCAAGGCACCGCATTCGCGGGCTTCGCGATTCGAAACTTCTCCCCGCCGAACGCCGCGAAGAACTTGCCCTCCTGATTCGCCAGCGTTCGATCGCCTGGGCTGTGGCCGCCGTAGATTCCGCCCGCATCGATCAAATCAATATCTACCAGGCGTCGCGGCTCGCCATGCTCCATGCCGTGCAGCAACTGGCGCCTGCCGCGAACCATCTTCTGGTCGATGCCGTCCGGCTCGATTGCGAACTTCCGCAACAAGCGATCATTCACGGCGACGCGCTTTCGGCCTCGATTGCCGCCGCCTCCATCCTCGCGAAGGTGGAGCGCGACCGCATGATCTCCGCCTGGGACCCGGTCTTCCCCATGTACGGCCTGGCATCGAACAAGGGATACTGCACTCCGCGCCACCTCGCGGCCTTGCGCGAGCACGGCCCCTCGCCGCTGCATCGGCAGTCGTTTTCGCCGGTGTGGAGCGCGCCGGTTCCGCAGGAAGTTTTGAGTTTTATGCTGGACCCGTCCTCTGAAGAGTTTTCCGGCGATGAAGAGCCGGTGGCAGCGATTTCGTAGGGTTAGGGTCCAGCCGGGCGGGGATACCCGGCTCTCCACCGGCGATCTCAAAGGAAAAGTTCAGGCCGCCTTGGCGCGAGCGTCCATTTCGGTGGTCCGCTGCCAGGTGTAGAGAACGCGGTGGAACACGGTGATGGTGGAAAGCACACCGATTACCCAGAGCACCGGGGCCATCACATTGAACAGGGCGCCGATGATCAGCAGCACTAAGCGTTCGGGGCGTTCCATGAAGCCGACGCGGCAAGTGCCGATGAGCGACTCGGCGCGGGCGCGGGCGTAGCTCACCATGATGGCGCTGATCATGGCCAGCGCAGTCAGCAGGAGATAGAAGAACCGGTTGCCGCGGGCGTAGAAAACCAGCAAGCCGAAGAATAGAGACGCATCGCTGTAGCGGTCGACGATGGAATCGAAGAAGCCTCCGAAACGGGTGACCTGGTTCGAGAGGCGGGCGACGCGGCCATCCACCAGATCGAAGAATCCCGATCCGATAATGACCAAGCCGGCATAGAAAAACATGCGGCGCTGGTTGTCGCCGTTGGCGTATCCAAAGAGAAACGCGGCGTAGGTGTTGACCAGCAGGCCCATCAGGGTCAGAACGTTGGGATTAATGCGCGAGAGCGCGAGCAGGCGCACGATGGCGTCAAGCAGAACGCCGCAGGCACGTCCGACTCCGCTGGTCCAGGTCATATGATCCCGCCCACAAAAGCGCAGATCATTCTGCTTCCCGTTCCGGTTCCGGCAGTGCTTCCAGCTCCGCTTCCAGCTTGGCTTCGGCGATATCGTGCATAGTTGAGAGCTTCAGGACTTCCATTTCGCGGCTGCCACCGGGGGTAACGACCATGGCAGTGTCGCCAACTTTCTTATTCAGCAGGGCACGCCCGATCGGCGAGGTGGTTGAGATTTTGCCGGCAGCCACATCGGATTCCTCGCTGGTCACCAGTTGGTATTCCATTTCTTCATTCTTGGTGCCGTCGAATATCGTCACGGTCGAGCCCAGGCCGACTTTGTCCTTGGGGATATTGTTCATGTTGATCAGCGACAAGTCGGCGAGGCGCTTGCCCAGCTGGCGGACGCGCGCCTTCAGATACTCCTGGCGCTGCTTGGCCATGTGATACTCGGCGTTCTCGCTGAGGTCGCCCATGGCGACCGCCCTTTTGATCTCTTTGGGGATATCGAAGGCCAGCTCATGCTCGAGCGTGTTCAGTTCGTCCCGAAGCTTCTTTTTGATCTGTTCGGTCATCGACCTTGGCATTATAACCCTCGGCCATTGGAACTGGCACTCGGGCTCAGCGGGCGGCGGAGGTTCCCCGCCCAACCTGGTAAGCCGAAACGACTTAGGTCGACAAATGGCCGAATAGGACGCCCAGCACCGATTCTTCTTCATTGCCTTGGGCTTGGCGCTCGGCTAGACTAGAAACTGTATTCTCCCTCGGGCGAGGGGCCCTCCATGAGCGGCGACCGCGTTTTCCACATTGGCGAGAAGGTAGTTTACCCTAACCACGGCGTCGGAATTATTGAACAGATCAGCAGCCGGACCATGGGAACCTCTGTGGAAAAGTTCTACCTGCTGAAAATCGCAACCAGCAGTTTAAAGGTCATGGTGCCGTTCGCCAACGTTGACAGCGTCGGGATGCGTCCGGTGGTGCGCAACGGCGAGGTGCAGAAGATCGTGGATTACCTCTCCTCGGGCGAATGCATCAACGCGGCCGATTGGAAAGACCGGTTTAAGGAGAATTCTGACCGCATGCGCACGGGGGCGCTCTCGGACGTGGCTGTGGTGCTGAAGAGCCTGCTGATCCTCGGTCAGGACAAGTCCCTTTCCTACCGCGAGAAGAAGATGCTGGAGCGGGCCCGGTACTTGCTGGTCAGCGAAATCGCCATCTCGCGGAACTGCGACGAGGGCCTGATTGAACAGGCGCTCACCAAGGCCTTGCTGAAGTGTAATCTGCGCTTCCCGGAGATTACTGAACTTGCCTCTTGACCGCGCCCATAGCAGCCTGTTCAGCGGCTGAAAGCCGCTGCGGTTCTCAGCTACTCGTTGGCCACCCGCCGATGCGATTTCACCGCCAGGCAACGGGCGAAGATGGCCGATACCTGCGGAATCTCTTCTTCATTCAAGCGAATCGCGCTGCCCAGCTTCTTCAATGCCGCGTTCAACGGGGCAGGCTGCGATCCCGTCAATTCCATGACCTGCTGCCACTCCCGCGCGACGGGAATGCGCTCATCGGTTTCGGCGTCTTCGCAAAATTGATCGGCCGCTTCCGGAGGGGTTCCGTACTCATCGGCGACATCCTCATGGAAGTAGCCCCGCAAAAAAGTGTGCAGCGCGGGAAAGTTGGCAGTGGTGATTTCCGGTTTCGGATTCATCAGCGGCACTCCGGATAAGAAGTCAAAACGTAGTATTGGTTCGGCCCGGCGTATTTTAGTACAACCAGGGCGTGCGCGCACGGCCGTGACTGGTTTTCCCCCCGATTCATGGTGCGGCCAATCGGAGCTTCGCTATCGTAGTCCAGCACCAGGTTGGCATGTCCACCGGAGCGGTTGAGCCAGCGCTCGATTCGGTCTTGGGATTGTGCGATGGCTGCGCCCACGGCGTGCTCAGCCGCCGAGCGGTCGGCGTAGGTCGAGGCGCCGGTAATGCGAGGTTCCCGTTCCAGGCGCTCGCGCAGCTGATCATCGGTTTGCCCCACATGCTTGCGCAGAATGTGCCCGCCGGCGGCCTCGTCCTGGCTGAGGTCGCGCACCGGACCGGTTGGGTGGATTTCTAACCGTGCAGTCATCGTAGACTGCGTCGAACTTGCGCCATTGGAGGCGGGCGGCTGGCACGAGATCAGGCCATACATCGCCAGTGCGAAAACGATGCTAACCCAAACGCCGCGAATTCCAACAGATCCAGTCATCGAGCGTCAGTCATTCACGTCACATTACCCGTACAGTTTCTGTTCCGTAGCACTTCCGACCTGTAAAGTTCTCGGAATTGTGCTACTAAACAAGGTGTGCGAGCAAGTGTGCTGGATTCGCTGGACGATTTCGAGCGCTGGGGTAACGACTGCGCGTACGTGTTTCCCCGAGGATACCGGCGCGAGCGATGGAGCTACCGGCGGGTTGCCGGACTCGCATATCAATTTGCCCGCGAGTTGGAGGCTCGCAACATTGGCAAGGGCGATGCGGTGCTGTTGTGGGGCCCGAACTGCGCCGAGTGGGTGGCGGCGTTTCTCGGATGCGCGCTTTGCGGGGTCATTGCCGTTCCCGTGGACGACGCCGCCAGCCCCGATTTCGCGCGCCGCATCAGCGGGCAGGTGCGGACGAAACTGGTTTTGTGTCCGCGCGAGCGAGCAACGATTTTTGAAGAAATCGCAACTCTCGATCCAGCCGACCTGGCAGGCGCAGTCGCAGCGCGTCCGGCCGACCGCTTTCGTCTCGATCCGATTGAGCCTTCCGACACACTCGAAATCGTTTTCACCTCCGGCACCACGTCCGAGCCCAAGGGAGTCGTGCTCACCCATGCCAATGTGGTCGGCAACCTCGTCCCCATCGAAACCGAGATCAAGAAGTATCTGAAGTACGAGCGGCTGGTGCATCCCATTCGCTTCCTGAACCTGTTGCCGCTGAGCCATGTCTTCGGCCAATTCCTGGGAATTTTTCTTCCTCCGCTGCTGGGCGGCACCGTCGTGTTCGAAAACACATTCAATCCGACCGAGGTTATGACCACCATCCGCCGGGAGCGAGTCTCGGTGCTGGTGGCCGTCCCGCGCATGATCGATTCACTGAAGCAGAAGATGGAACGCGATCTCGAAGACGCGGGCGTGCGCGACAACTTTGCCGCGCGCTTCATCGCGGCCAAAAGCCAGCACTTTCTGCGCCGGTGGTGGACCTTCCGCGACCTGCGCCGTCAGTTCGGATGGAAATTCCTGGCCATGATCAGCGGAGGCGCCGCCCTCGATCGCGAGACCGAGGAATTCTGGCATCGTCTGGGATACGCCGTGGTGCAGGGATACGGACTAACCGAAACGACTTCCTTGATCAGCTTGAATCATCCTTTTCATACCAGCCGCGGCTCCATCGGCAAGGTCTTACCCGGACGCGAAATCAGGCTGGCGGACGATGGCGAAATCCTCGTGCGCGGCAGCGGCGTAGCCAGCGGCTACTGGAACGGACACGAACTGCGGCCCGTTGCCGGAGACGAAGGCTGGTACTGCACCGGCGACCTGGGCGCGCTTGACGAACAAGGCAATCTTTTCTTTAAGGGCCGCAAGAAAGAAATGATCGTCACGCCCGCCGGCATGAACATCTATCCCGAGGACCTCGAAGCGGCTCTGCGGCAGCAAGAAGAAATTCGGGATTGTGTTGTGGTTGGGCTCGAACGCGGGGGAAATGCTGAGCCCTGCGCCGTCCTGATTCTCGGCGACCGCAACGCTCAGACCGTCGATGTGAAAGCCATCGTGGAGCGCGCCAACGAAATGCTGGCCGAGTATCAGCGCATGCGCACCTGGTTCGTCTGGCCGGACGAAGATTTCCCCCGCAGTTCCACTCAAAAGCCGCGCCGCAACCTGATTCGTGATGCGGTCGATGAAGCCCTTCGCGGACAATCATCCGAGAACACCGCCGGCCCGCTCATTGAATTGCTGACGCGAATCACCGGACGCGCCGCACGGAACCTGACGCCGGACGCAACCTTGGAAAGTGGATTGGGGCTAAACTCTCTCGAGCGAGTCGAACTGCTCGGCGCGCTCGAAGACCGCTACCAGATCGATCTGAACGAGACGAATTTCGCGAATGCAACTACCGTCGGCGACCTGGAAAAACTGCTGCAAGACAGGTCAGTCGCTAGTCGTCAGTCGCTAGTCGTTGGCAAACGCTCCGAACGACCAGCGACTAACGATCAACGACTCACAGCCTTTCCCGCATTTCACTATCCACGGTGGACCCTTCACTGGCCGACTACCTGGCTGCGTCTGGCATCGCACTATCTGCTGGCACGTCCGGCCGTGCTTCTTCTGGGATGGCCTCGCGTGACCGGACGCGAGAACCTGCGGGGGGTTCGCGGCCCACTGCTTGTCATCTGCAACCACATCTCCGATGTCGATGTCGGCCTTGTCCAGTTCGCGCTTCCCGCATCCATCCGCCACAAACTGGCAACAGCAACCCGCGGCGAAGCGCTCGAAGTGTTGCGTTCGCCCGCTCCGGATCGGGCCTGGCTCAAACGGATCTACAACCGCGTGCAGTGGACGCTCGCTGTCGCCCTGCTTAACCTGTTCCCCCTGCCGCGCCAGTCCGGCTTCCGCAAAAGCTTCGCCTACGCCGGAGAAGCCGTCGATCGCGGCTTCAGCGTACTGGTATTTCCGGAGGGCAAGCACAGCGAAGACGGCAGGCTTGGCCCCTTCCGCTCCGGAATCGGCCTGCTCGCCAACAATCTACGCATCCCCATCCTGCCGATGCGGATCGATGGTTTGTTTGAGATCAAGCACGCGGGGAAGAAGTTTGCCGCGCCCGGAAAGATTCAGGTGCACATCGGCAAGCCCATGCAGTTCGCGCCAGAAACGGATCCCGAGAAGATCGCGCGGAAGCTGCAAAAGACGGTTGAGGATCTCTAGCGTCGTGTGCCGCCGACCAGCAGAATCCACCCAAAAATACAAAAGGCCGGGCAGTTGGCCCGGCGTTTCGTACTGAGAAACCGTCAATCGCTGAGTTGAGCTAGATCAGTTTCCCGTTAACCTCGTTTTACCTAATGTACTAAGCTTGCCGAAACTTCACATTACCAGTGCGAGCCCTTCCAGTTCGCGCTCCAGCACCGGTAGAGAACAGCCCGCCATTTCAACCCGGCCGGCGGCGTCGATGGCCGCTGCCGGCGAAACACCATAGCCCCGCCCCATCAAGAAAACCTGCAACAGTTCCGCGGCTTCCCGGGAATCGACCATGCCTCCCTGGATCAGGTCGTTTCGCAAGGCGCACAGCTCGGTCACTGTAAATCGCTCTTTCATGGCCATTCTCACTTGCGACCTCCCTGCCTGTTGCCCACTTAGATTCATCGGCAACCGGATACGTTACATGCAATCGAAATGCCGGAACTTTGGTACACCACCTGAGCCGGCTTCCTGGAACCTCTAGTGTTCATAACCCGAGATTTTGCAAAAGGTTGCGAGGATATCACCGGCGGGCGAGCAGGAGACGCAAAACGCCACCCGTTGCCAAAATGACACAAAATGTCGTTTCGTGGCGGGAGGGTGTCGCCTGTTGGTTCAGGGCGTGTCGGGAGTCAGGAGTCAGGCGTCAATCTTCGCGGCGTCCACCAGCATGATTGGGATGTCGTCCTGAATGGGGTACACCCGGCGGCATGCGCCGCATTTCAGACTCTCCCCGTTCGCGCCGAGGACCACCGGCGTCTTGCAAACCGGACAGACCAGCATGTCAAGCAGATCCTGAGAAATCATAGGGGCTCTATTGTAGCGCTTCGTGAGGTCCCAAATTCCTTTGTGATCCTCTGTGCCCCCTGTGGTTAAGAACTGGGCCGCAGTCTCACAAGGTCGAGCGGCCGCCAATGCGATAGAATCGCCTTTCAATTCACTACGCCGCAGCGAGGTGCGATGGCAGCCAGGTTTCTCGACGGAACCAAAATAGCAGCTGAAATCCGTGCGGAGGTTACCGCCCAAGTCAAAGCCCTGGCATTATCGGGTCTGCGCCCCGGGCTCGCCGTGGTGCTGGTCGGGCACAACCCCGCATCGGAGGTCTACGTTCGCGGCAAAGTCAAGAGCTCGGAAGAAGTCGGCCTTTACAGCGAACAACACACCCCCGCCGAAAGCGCGACCACCGAAGAACTGCTTGCGCTCGTCGCCGATCTGAATCGCCGCGACGAAATCGACGGCATCCTGGTCCAGTTGCCGCTGCCCGCGCATGTCGATGCCAAGAAAGTCCTGCTGGCGGTCGATCCCGCCAAAGACGTAGACGGCTTCCATCCCATGAACGTGGGCTACCTTTCCACGCAGCGTCCCGGCCTGGTGCCCTGCACGCCTGCCGGCGTCATGGAAATTCTGAAGCGCAGCGCGATTCCGGTCGCCGGACAGGAAGCCGTGGTCGTTGGGCGCAGCGACATTGTTGGCAAGCCGGTAGCCATGCTGCTGCTGAATCAGAACGCGACCGTCACCGTCTGCCACTCGAAGACGCGCGATCTGCCCGCAGTTTGCCGCCGTGCCGACATCCTGGTGGCGGCCATTGGCCGCGCCGGCATGGTCACCCGCGACTACGTGAAGCCCGGAGCCACCGTGATCGATGTCGGCATCAACAAGATCACGGACCGAAAAGAATTCGACCGCTTCTTTGCCGGGAACAAAAAGCGCGAAGAGACGTTTCTGGCCAAAGGCGCAACCCTGGTGGGCGACGTTCACCCTGAGGTAGCCGAAATTGCCGGCGCCATCACGCCCGTTCCCGGAGGCGTCGGCCCGCTGACCATCGCCATGTTGATGGCCAACACGGTGAAAGCCGCGATGCTGCGGCGCGGGAGAGAAGGTCAGAGGTGAGAGGTCAGATTGCAGAGGTTTAGGAGACGAGCGATTGCTCAAATTGGGCCTCACTGGCGGCATCGCTTGCGGTAAGTCTGCTGTCGGCGAGATGTTTGTCAAGCTCGGAGCGCATCTGATCCAGTCCGATGCCGTCGCACACGCGCTCATGGATCCCGGCCGCGCCGTCTATGAGGAAGTCGTCCGCCGCTTCGGGCGTGAAATCTTGAATCCCGACGAAAGCATCAACCGTTCCCGGCTGGCCGAAGTCGTATTCGGCAAGCCCGGCGGCGCCGCCCCGCGCGTGCAGGAGCTGAACGAAATTGTTCATCCCGCCGTGATCGCACACGAAAACGAATGGATGGAAGAAATCGGACAACGCGATCCGAACGCTATCGCCATCGTCGAAGCTGCCCTGATTCTCGAAGCGGGCGCCGGCAGCCGTTTCGACCGTTTAATCGTCGTGACATGCCATCCCGAACAGCGCATTGCGCGTCTTGCCCGCCGCTTGGGAATTTCCGAAGACGCGGCCCGCGCCGAGGTGACTCGCCGTATGGCGGCGCAGATGCCGGACGAAGAGAAAATCAAAGCCGCCGATTTCGTGATCGACAACTCCGGATCGCTCGATGCCACGGAGCAGCAGGTGAAGGGTGTTTTCGGTGCGCTACGGCAGCGGCCCACCTTATAATTCTGGACCCAATGCACCCGATATCTTTAGTTAGGTCCTGCGCTTCGGCATGACTATCCACTGCAACACCGAACTCACGATGCTCAGCACGATGGCCCCGATAAAAGCCGCCACGAAGCCAAGCACATGGAATCCGGGCACGAACGCCGCCGCCACCTCCAGCATCAGCGCGTTGATCACAAACCAGAACAGGCCGAGGGTCAAGATCGTCAGCGGGAAGGTTACGATCTTGAGCAATAGTCCGAGCGTTGCGTTGACCAGACCGATGACCGCAGCCGCGATCAGCGCCGCCATCGGACCGCTTACGCTGATGCCCGGCACCACATGGGCAACGATCCATACCGCTACAGCGCTTAGAATCCAATGCAGCAGAAGACGCACGATAAGCCTCCTCAAACAATGATTGGACACTATACAACGTGAAAACGGCTCAAAAGACAAATGCTGCGCGGCTGCTCGATCAGATGGGAATCCGCTACGAATTGCGCGAGTACGAGGTGGATCCCGACGACCTGGCCGCGGAAACGGTTGCCGCCAAAATTGGACTGCCGCCGAAGCAGGTTTTCAAGACGCTTGTCGCGCGGGTTGAAGGAAAAAGCGACCGCAAGGGAGTTGTTATGGCGGTGATCCCGGGGGATCAAGAACTCAACCTGAAGGCGCTGGCGGCCGCGGCGGGAGAGCGAAAGATTCAACTCGTCCCGGTAAAAGAACTGCAAGCGCTCACCGGCTACATTCGCGGCGGAGTGACGGCGCTCGCGGCCAAGCGCGATTTTCCAGTGTACGTGGACGAGACCATCGAACTGTTCGACGTAGTGTCTATCTCGGCGGGTGTTCGCGGCTTGCAGATTCTGATCGCGCCTGACGAATATCTGCGCGCGACCAACGGCCAGCTAGCGGCGCTCGGTCAGGCCAAGGCGGGATAACGGACGAGTCGCGGTAAACTATCACACATGCCGCTGTAGAGACGGGGCTTGCCCCGTTTCAGCGGACTTAACAGCTCTGCTTTCTCGCCGTCGAGTTTGTCGGCGCTGCTGAGACGCGGCAAGCCGCGTCTCTACGCGAAAGCGGGACGTTTAGCACATATTAAGAGGTAAGCCATGCCCACTGCCACGCGCACCAATCCGCTTTCGTTCCTGACCGATCAACTCGACGAACTCAAAGCCAAGGGCACCCATTTCAAATTGCGCGTGTTGGATGACGAGCAGGCGCCCGTCTGTACCTTCGACGGCAAGCGCGTCATCAATCTCGCCTCAAACAATTACCTAGGGTTCACGACGCATCCCAAGCTGCGCGAAGCGGCGCTTGAGGCCACGCGCAAGTATGGCGTCGGATCGGGAGCGGTGCGCACCATCGCAGGCACCATGAAAATCCACATGGAGCTGGAAGAGAAGATCGCGCGCTTCAAGAACGTCGAGGCCTGCGTAGTTTTCCAGTCGGGATTTACGGCGAACGCGGGAACCGTCTCCGCATTTCTCGGCAAAGACGACTACATCATCTCCGACGAACTCAATCATGCCTCGATCATCGACGGCTGCCGTCTTTCACGCGCCAAGATTCTCGTCTTCCGTCACAAAGACGTGGCCCACGCCGAAGAGCAACTGGCCAGCGTGAAGAACGAGCCGGGGAAGAAACTGCTGATTACCGACGGTGTATTCTCCATGGACGGCGACATCGGCCCGCTGCCCGGCCTGTGCGAGGCGGCCGAGAAATACGGCGCGATCATGATGGTCGATGACGCGCACGCTTCCGGCGTGCTCGGCCGCAACGGACGCGGCACTGTCGATCATTTCAAAATGCACGGGCGCGTCGACATTCAGGTTGGAACCTTGTCGAAAGCGATCGGCGCTCTCGGCGGCTACGTCTGTGGCACGCGCGATCTGATCGATTTTCTTTATCATCGCGCGCGACCTTTTCTGTTTTCGACGTCACATCCGCCGTCGGTCGCGGCCACCTGCATCGCCGCCTTCGACGTTCTCGAAACCGAGCCGCAGTGGATGGAGCAGCTCTGGGCCAACACCCGCTTCTGGAAAAAAGAACTAGGCCTGCTCGGCTTCAACATCGGAGGCCAGACCACTCCCGCCAGCGAAACGCCGATCACCCCCATCATCATTGGCGACGGCCGCCAGACCATGGATTTTTCCCGCGAACTGTTTAAGGAAGGCGTGCTCGGAACCGGCATCGCATTCCCCACCGTCCCCGAAGGGAAAGCGCGCGTGCGCACCATCATGACCGCCACGCATACCAAAGAAGAACTGCAGCAGGCGCTCGAAGTGCTGGAGCGGGTGGGGAAGAAGATGGGGATTCTTGGGTGAAGCCTCTAGCCGCTGGGTAGACCTCCGACGCTAGACATGCTGGCTGACGGAAAGCACATTGCCGTCGGGATCTTTGAACCAGGCAACTTTGTCGCCATTGGGTGTGGTCCAGATTCCTAGTTCTTTATCCTGCACGAAGGGATACTTCTCAAACGCGACGCCCCTGTTCTGAAGCCAGGCAACGATTTCCTCGATATTAGAAACTTCCCAGCCGAGGACCGTGTATGGCGCAGGAGTGAAATCCTTCGCCTTGGCAATACGGATCAGGGTTTCACCGGCTCTCATGACCAAGGCAAACATGTCATCGCTGACGAATTGGAACCCTAGTTTGCCTTCGTAGAAGCTTCTTGCTTTCGCGGAGTCTTTAGTAGGAACGAAACCAACGATCTTGCTGGCAGCCAGCATTTGCACCCCTCCTTTCAGCGTCCCGCCGGCGCATCCTCCACAATCGCCTCCACTAACGCATCAATCGCGTCAGTAACTCGCTTACCCGGAAGATTCAAGTTATTCGACAGGATGGAGAAAACGACGACTTGTCCCGAATCGGTGGTCGCGAATCCGGAGAGCGCCTTCACCCCGCCCAGTGAGCCGGTTTTCGCCATAACCCGGTTTTGCAGGTGGGGAGAACCAAAACGGTCGGATAGCGTGCCGTCCACGCCAGAGATCGGGAGGGTCGCCTTGTAGTCGGCGCCCCAGGGCTGCGTCGAGCAATAGCGCAGTAGCTGCACGATAGCGTGGGGAGTTACCAGGTTCTGGCGTGAGAGTCCGGAGCCGTCGTAGAAAACATACTGGTCGTTCGAGATTCCCGCCTGCGTCAGAAATCCGCTGAGCACCTCAAGACCGCTTTCCACCGTTCCCGCGTTGCCGCGCTCGCGTCCCAGCAGGCGCAGCAGAATTTCGGCGTGCAGGTTCTGGCTGACTTTGTTGACCACGCGGACATCCTGCAGCAGCGGCTTGGATTCATAACTGGCGAGCGTTAAGGGTTGATCGGTTCTGAGCGGACGCGGCTGCCCGTCATTGTCCCTGCCTCCGCGCGCGGGCGCAGTAGCGGTCACGCTGAACGTGGATAGGGAAGCGAGTTCGGTGTGGCGCGTGCGTTGCTTTCCGTAGATTACAATGCCGCGCTTCTCCAGTAACTGGCGGAACAGACCGGCGGCAAACTCGGCGGGGTCCTCGATGGCCAGAGCTTCTTTGGCGCCGGCATCATCGAGCGGCATGTTGCCCCAGAGCGTCAACACAGTTGACCCGGGCTCGCGGTTCACGAAAAACTTGCGTCCCGTGCCGGCGGGAGTGGTGATGATGCGATTGTCAATGCGGTAGTACTCGGGGAAAGGCGTGACGCTGACAAACGCCTTTTCGCCGGGGCGGTCGGCGGGCAGAGCATTAACGAAGACTACGTTGTCGTTGATGGTCAGGGCGGAAACGGGCGCGCCGTCTTCTCCCACCAGGTCGTCCTGCGCCCAACCTTCGCCATAGCGCTCGAAGGCGAAGCAGGAGTCGTCGGCCACGATGTCGCCGTCGACGAATTTCACCCCTTTTTGCACCAGCGCGTCGGCCAGTGATTCCAGAGCCTGAATGGGGTCGTCGTTGCGTTGGGTCTTGAGATCGTAGGGCAGTTCGCGTCCAGAGAGATTCGGATCGCCGCGGCCAACCAACACGAGATCTCCGTTGAGGCGGCCGTAGCGGTCGAGCGTGCCGGTGGTTTCGACCGTGGTGCGGAACTTGTAGTCGGGACCGATCAGGGCCAGCGCCGCGGCGGTGGTGAAGAGCTTGGTGTTCGAAGCGGGCGTGAAGAGCTTGTCCGCGTTTTGCGAGTACAAGATTTTTCCCGCCGTCTTGTCGGACGTTTTGTCAGATGCTGTGTCGGACGACAGAGAAACGACTTCGATTCCCCAGAAGCCACGAGCAAGATCAGGGGCGCCGAGTACAGCGGCGATGCGATCCTGTAACGGCCGCTCCGGTACAGGCTTGACGGGTGCAGCCAGCAGCGGCGCGCCTACCAGAAGGAGGCTGGAGACGAGACACGCAGCTGATCGCCAGCGCAACATGAGGTGGATTGTAACATCGAGGAAAAATGGGGTTCGTTCTAGAATAGCGGCAACATGCGGGCAATTTTTCAGTGGCACCTCGGCACTCGAGTCCTGGAGTTGGGTCGGTGCACTTTGATCATGGGCGTCGTCAATGTAACTCCCGATTCGTTTTCCGACGGCGGACTCTACATTGATGCCGAAAAGGCCGTGGTCCGGGCCGAGCAGTTACAGGACGAAGGCGCGGCCATCATTGACGTAGGTGGAGAATCGACGCGCCCGGGCACGACCGAACCGGTATCCGAGGAAGAAGAGCGCAGGCGGGTGCTGCCCGTGATCCGCGATTTGAAGCGGCGACGGCCGAATGCGGTGATCAGCGTCGATACCTACAAGGCGAGTGTGGCGCGAGCCGCGGTGGATCTCGGGGCAGAAATTGTGAATGACGTCAGCGGGTTCCGCTGGGATCCGAAAATGACGAAAACCCTGGCTGAACTCAAAGTGGGAGCGGTGCTGATGCACACGCGCGGGCGGCCTGACGAGTGGCAGTCGCTGCCGCCGATTGGCGATCCGGTGCTGTTGGTGAAGCGGGAATTGCGACAGTGGGCAGAGGCGGCGACGCTGGCCGGCGTCAAGCGCGATCATCTGGTGCTCGATCCGGGGTTTGGATTCGGAAAGCGCTTCGAAGAGAACTATCCGCTGCTGGCGCATTTTGCCGAGTTGCAGCAGATTGGATTTCCGCTGCTGGCTGGAGTGTCGCGCAAGTCATTTATTGGACGAACGCTGGCGCGTGATGGACAGGATGCGGAGGTTGCCGAACGCCTTCACGGGACGCTGGCTGCGGAAACAAGTCTGATATTGAAAGGCGCACACATCATTCGGACGCACGATGTACGATTTGCGGTGGAGGCAGCACGCGTGGCCGATGCAATCATCGCGAGCGGCGGATAGAAGGGCAATACCAGGACAGCGGCGTTCAGAGGCGCGCCGCTTCGGCAAAGGGGGCGTTGGCTCCAAGTACGGGGAGACGAACTTCAAACACGGCGCCGCCTTCGGGCCGATTATAGCAAGTAATCTGTCCCTTGTGGTCCTGAATTACGCCGTAGGTGGCGCTGAGTCCGAGACCAGTACCTTTGCCGACCGGCTTGGTGGTGTAGAAAGGATCGAAGACGCGCTCGGGATCGCGCAGACCGGGACCGGAGTCGGCGAACTGCACGACCACTTCATCAGCCTCGCGCCAGAGGCTAACCTGGAGACGCCCGCCGCCGCTTTCATGCAACGCGTCCACGGCGTTTTCGATGATCTGAAGGAAACCCTGCAAGAGCTGGTTGGGGTTACCGAGAACGCGAGGCAGCGGATCTTTACTTTCCACGCTCAGGCTGATTCGCTTGTTTTCCAGTTTGAATCCTTCCATTTGCACTGCGCGCTGCAAAAGCGGCTTCAGTTCGATAGGGCTCTTTTCTCCCGGAGTCATCTTGGCAAAACTGAGCAGATCGCCGACGAGTTCACGCGTGCGTCGCGCCTGCTGGCCGATTTTCTGTGCGTGGGAGAGTTGCTCACGGCTGAGGTTGCTGCTGGCCATGCGCTCGGAGCTAGACAGGATAGCCAACAGCGGGAACTCCAGTTCGCTGGCAGCCAGTGCGACCAGTTCTCCAAGCGAAGCCAGCTTGGCCTGTTGAATCACTCTTCCCTGCAGGCGTTGCATGTTGTCGTAGCTCCGGTGCGAATGGTTGAGCAGCCGCAGAAGCCTCTGGTCCAACAGGTGTTGTCTGAGGAAAACACCAAAGGCCAGCAGGGCTACACCGCCCATGGCCACCGCAAAACGGATTTGGCGCAGATAGGGCTGGTCGTGGCTCAGGAACAATGCCCAATATCCCATGAACGGCAGAGAGAGCAGGGCTAGCCTCGCAAGTTGAGGAGCGATCGGACGGCGGGCACGTGTAATTGTCGGCGTCCCCTGGGTATCGCGCAGTCGGCGGCGCCCGTCGATGGCGACCCAGAGAAAGCCCAGCATAGCGGCAAGGAACGGCAGGTCATAGATTCCGCCTGTCTGGTAGGTGCCACGCGCGATGGCGGCATTCATGGCCTCTGAGGAGAAGGCGTAGAGAATGCTGGCGCAAAGAATGTTGCGATAGACGCCGCGCCACGCTCCGGAGCTGGTGAAGAATGCCGATGCGGACGCGATAATCAGGATCGTATTTTCGGCAATATACAGCGCATCCCAACGTGGGTTGGACACTGCAACATTGCCAACGATGTATTCTTCGGGAAACACGAAGAAGGCGTACACCACCACCCACCACACCAGCACCATGAAGACATTCAGCGCGCTCGGCAACATCCCCTCGCGCTCTTCCGCGTGATGGGGGTGGATCGCCACGGCCGCCATGATGGGGACGACGTGCAAGAACAACACGACATCTCCCGGGAAGGGGTCGGGCAGCGGCTTGCGAATCACAACTTCATACCACGTCCACATCGCCTGGTT
>JGI12269J14319_10002039_pt1 | contig 19750 bp, 20 predicted proteins | sample PeaSoiSIISIP2007_FD_14319 | JGI IMG/M metagenome (IMG submission 14319)
ACGCCGAGAAACATGTAGCCGAGCTGACTGATGGTCGAGTAAGCGAGCACCTTCTTGATGTCGGGTTGGACGAGCGCGATGGTCGCAGCGAACAGCGCCGTTAGTCCGCCAATTGTCGCGACCAGATTGAGGGCGGCGGGCGCCATCGTGTAGATGAAACCGAGACGCGCGATCATGTACACGCCCGCGGTGACCATCGTCGCCGCGTGGATCAGCGCGCTGACGGGTGTCGGTCCGACCATCGCGTCGGGCAGCCATACGTAGAGCGGAATCTGCGCCGACTTGCCGGTCGCGCCGATGAAGAGCAGGAAGCCCGCCGCGATCGCAGCGGCGCCGCCAAGCAGAGCCGCGTGCTGCCGCAGCTCGACGAAATCCAGCGTCCAGACCCCGTGCGCACCGAGCGTGGCGACGATGGTGAAGATCCCGAGCAGAAAGCCCGCGTCGCCAATTCGGTTGACGACGAACGCCTTGCGGCCGTTATAGGCGTACTGGGGATTCGTGTACCAAAATGCGATTAGCAAGTAGGAGCATAGCCCGACGCCCTCCCATCCCACGAACATCATTAGCAAGTTATCCGCAAGAATTAGTATGAGCATCGAGAACGCGAACAAGTTCATGTAGGTAAAGAAGCGCGAAAAGTCCTCGTCGTGCGCCATGTAACCGACTGAGTAAAGATGGATTAGTGCGCCGACCCCAGTGACTATCATCACCATCACGCCCGACAACGCGTCGAGGCGCAGCCCGAACTCCGCGTGAAATCTCCCTGCCTCGATCCATCCCCACAGATGCACGGCAAGCGCGCCGCCCGCGGGCATCGCCAGCAGCGTAAAAAATGCCCACGTCGCTACGCCGAACGCGACGAACATGACACCCGGCCCCACGACGTTGACCGCGCCGCGTCCATACCTGGGCCCGAGGAACAGGTTGAACAGGACGCCGAGCGCCGGGAACAGCAGGATAAGCGCGAGTGCTGGAAACTCAACCGTCATTGGTATTGGTCACCATCTCATCAGAGTCAGGTCGTCGGCGTGGACGGTTTCACGATTGCGGAAAATCGAGATGATGATGCCCAGGCCAACCGCCGCTTCGGCCGCCGCGACCGTCATTACGAAGAAAACGATCACCTGGCCGTCCATCGAACCGAGCCGGCTGCCGATCGCGATGAAGGCGAGATTCACCGCATTGAGCATCAACTCGATCGACATGAACATCACGAGAATGTTGCGCCGGATGATCACGCCGGCCACCCCGATCGCGAAGATGATCGCGCTCAGCGACATCATGTAGGTGAGCGGAATCATGATGCGACCTTCCTCGCAGCGCGCGGGTCATCCGTGCCCGGCAGCCGCCGCGCCAGCGCGACCGAACCGACCACCGCGGCCAGCAGCAGCACAGAGGCCACCTCGAAAGCGACCAGGTAGTCGGTGAACAGCTTCCCGGCGAGGCTGGCGAGCGAACCATAGCCCACGGGCTCGCGAGTGAACTTCACCCGCAGATGAGGGGGAGCGAGGATAAAAAACAACTCAGTCGCCAGCAGAGCCGCTGCGAGTGAGCCGAATAACTTGAGCGCGAGATGACCCGTCGGACCGGTCTCGACTTGAAGATTCAACAGCCAAATCACGAACAGGAACAGAACCATGATCGCGCCGGCATAGACGATGATTTGCAGGAAGCCGACCACGACGGCGTCTTCGCCAATAAACAGAATGGCGACGGTCATCAGCGTTGCGATCAAGGCGAGCAGCGAATGAATCGGATTGCGCTGGACGATAACGCCGAGCGCCGAGACGATCGCCAACGCGCCGAGAAAGATAAACAAGAACGGTGGCATCACTGGACTCTCCCGGTTGCCACCACGACGAATGCGGTTACCAGCACGTTGAACAGTCCGAGCGGCACCAGTCCTTTCCATCCCAGACGCATCAACTGATCGTAGCGCAAGCGAGGCAGAGTCCATCGCACCATGCCGAGAAACATGCACAGCGCGACGACTTTGAACAGGAATGCGACTACGCCCATCAATGAGACCGCCAGTGCGGGGACCGCAAGAATTGCGCCGCCCGGGAGATGAAATCCGTCGCGCATGAGCCACGGAATCTGCCATCCGCCGAGGAAAAACGTCGTCAGCAGCATCGCGACAAGCGCCTGCTCGGCAAAGTCGGTCAGCATGAAGACCGCCTGCTTGCCGCCGGAGTATTCGATGAAATAACCCTGGATCAGTTCCGACTCGCTCTCTGGCAGGTCGAACGGAATGCGCTTGGTCTCCGCAGCTCCCGCCACGAGCAGGAGAATGAAGGCGAGCGGCTGCGTGAAAATTGTCCAGCGCGGCAAAAATCCGAACCACACACCGCCCTGCCCGCGCACAATTTCCTGCAAGTTCAGGGTGCCGAAGGTCATGATCACCGACACGATCGCGAGTCCCATCGCAAGCTCGTACGAAATCATCTGCGCGGTCGCGCGAATCCCGCCGAGCAGCGCCCATCGATTGTTCGAGGACCATCCTGCCAGCGCAGTGCCATACACGCCAAGGCCGATCGTCGCGAGCAGATAGAGCGCGCCGGCGTTGAGGTTGGCCGCCTCGAGACCGATGCGATGGCCGGCAATCGAAATCGTGTCGCCAAACGGGATCACGACGAACGTGATCATCACCGGGAACAGCGACAGGAACGGCGCCAGCGTGTGCAGAAATTTGTCCGCGCCGGCCGGAATGAAGTCTTCCTTGGTGAACATTTTGACCGGGTCGGCGATGGTGGTGTTGATGATTCCGAGGTTGGGCATCCCCATGCGCTTGCCGAGTCCGGTCACCGTGGCGCGATTCGATCCGATTCGGTCCTGGATCAGCGCGCTGCCCTTGCGCTCGAAGTAGAGCAGGAACAGCGACAGACTCAATCCGGCCATGATCATCAGGATCGCTTTGATCGCTCCGGCGATTAGCTCAATTGTCACGGGCGGCAAGCTCGTCGATGAGTTTGAGGATGCTTTCTTCGGTGAGGTTCTCGACGTACGCGTCCTGATTGAGCTGGAGCATCGGCGCGGTCCCGCATGACGCCATGCACTCGACCGAACCCAGCGTGAACTTGCCGTCGGGCGTCGTCTCGCCCATCTCGATTTTCAGCCGGCGCCGGATGGAGCCCACGATTTTGTCGGCGCCGCGCAGCCGGCACGAGAGATTCGTGCACACGTCGAGCAGGTAGCGGCCGACCGGCTTGCTATGGAACATCGTGTAGAACGACACCACCGCGCGCACGTGCGCGGGCGGCAGTTCCATCAGATGCGCGACGTAGTCCAGCGTCTCATCGCTGAGCCATCCGAACTCGCGCTGCGCGATCCACAGCGTCGGCAGCAGCGCAGCCTGCCGCGTCGGGTAGCGGCCGAGCAGTTGCCGGTGCTCGGCAAGCGCGGCGTCGGAAAACTTGGGTTGCTGGTTTCCAGGCATGGCGGCAGTATTACTGATCCTTCAACATCGAAGTTCTTGAGTTTAGGAATCTGATGATTGGTAGCTAAAATTTCGTCAATGCGCCAGAGGCGCAAGCTTGCGCGGCTTAACCCGGCCGCGAACTTGCGGGATTCGGGCAGAACGGGTTATCTATCGTTCGCGACTTCGAGGCAATAGGCGTTAGCCGATTCGATCACAACGCGCTCGGCATTTCGATCAAAACACCCCTCGAAGAAAACCGATGCGATGCGAATTATTGCGGGACAGGCTCACGGCAGGCGGCTCAAGGCGCCGCGCGGTCTGCACACCCGGCCCACTTCGGCGCGGGCGCGCGAGTCGATTTTCTCGCGGCTGGCGGTGCGGATGGATCTTGGCGGGGTGCGCGTGCTCGACATCTTCGCCGGCAGCGGCTCGCTGGGAATCGAATCGCTCTCGCGCGGCGCCGCACACGTGACGTTTGTGGATTCCTCACGCGACGCCGCCGCGGCGATTCGCGCCAATCTTGCCGAGCTTGAGCTCGGCGATCGCGCCCGCCTGATCGTTTCCGACGTGCGCCGCGCACTCGGCGAACTCCAGCGCTTGCACGAGTCTTTCGATCTGGTCTTCGTTGACGCGCCGTTCAAGGACGACATGAGTGCGGAGGTGCTGGCTTTGCTTGGTGGATTCCAGCTCGTCGCGCCGGGCGGATGGGTGGTAGTGGAACAATCGAAGCGCGCGCCCGCGCCGCCGCCCGCTCCCAAAGCCCATGAGTGCGCGTTTGTTGCAACCATCGGCGATCACCGGATCGCCTTTTACCGCCGACTCAATCCGGCGCCGAGTGCAAAGTGATGGCTTCAGGAATATGACCAACAAAAGCAAAGAGCGTTCCTCGTTGATCGCGGTCTACCCCGGCAGCTTCGACCCGATCCACAACGGACACGTTGACGTCATCCGGCGCAGCGTCGCGATTTTCGACGAGGTGATCGTCGCGGTCACCTACAACCCGCACAAGGATGCGGCGTTGTTTTCCGCCGACGAACGCGTCGAAATGATCCGCGAAGTCATCCACGACCTCGAGCCGCGTGCCCGCGTGGACAAGTTCAGTGGACTGTCGGTCGATTACGCGGAACGAATCGGCGCCAAGGTGTTGATTCGTTCACTGCGCGCCGTGACGGATTTCGATTACGAGCTGCAGATGGCGCAGATGAACAAGCAGATGAGCCCGGGCGTCGAGACCGTCTTCATGTTCGCCAATCCGCGGCTGTTCTTCAGTTCCTCGCACCTGATCAAGGAAGTCGCAGGATATGGCAAGCGCTTGCCGGAGCTGGTCCCGGAACTCGTGATCGAGCGGCTGCGCGCAAAGCTCAAAGTCGGGTAATAATAGACTTGGCTCACCGGACGGAGACAGCCTTTTGGGCATCCTTATGCCATCATTGAACCGGCAAATGCGAGGTGGCGCTGGATGAAAACCGTCCTGACGATCGATGTCCTGCTTGCGGAAGCCGCCCAGTTCGCGGTGGCGGAGAGCAGCCACGATGAGCCGTCGCTATTCGGGGTCGATAACGGGAAGACGGTAGGAACCTACCTTGAACATAAGTTCGTCGCTCACTTGACAGATAAATACTCCTTCGTGTGCGGCAACTCCGCATCGGGGATAGATATTCCGAGCATCAACGTCGATATCAAGGTGACGAGCATCAAACAGCCTCAGTCCTCCAGCCCCTTCAAGGATGCGCGGCAGAAGATATACGGCCTCGGCTATAACCTGATCGTCTTTGTCTATGAGAAGTCCGACAATCGTAAGCGCAAAACCGGACGACTCAAAATTCGGCATACGATCTTCGTCGAGAAAGATCGAACAGGCGACTACGAGTTGACGCGCGGACTGCGCGAGATCATCGAGCACGACGGGAATGCAGAAGACCTGATTGCGTTCATGCGAGACAAGAATCTTCTCGTCGATGACATCGAAGCGAGCAAGATCGCGGAGCAGCTCCTGCGGGAGAAACCGGAGCAGGGTTACATGACCATCTCGAACGCCTATCAGTGGCGGCTTCAGTATGGCCGGGTGATACAGAAGGCGGGGACGGTTTCTGGCATCAAGCGGATTACGTGATGACGGTCAAGGAACGCAAAACCAAGGCGGTTACGGAGTTCGGGGACTTCCAAACACCTCCAGCGCTCGCTCTCGCTGCTACGCGGGTCCTCTGCCGCCTAGGCATTAGACCGCGTTCAATCTTGGAGCCCACCTGTGGCCGGGGAGCGTTCATCGCCGCAGCCGCTGCCAGCTTCCCCGATGCCGAATCGGTCATCGGCATCGACATCAACCGGGGGCATCTGAGCGCGTCCAATACCGCCACGAATAGACGCCGCATCGAGTTGCGCCATGGGGACTTCTTCAAGCTCGATTGGGCGAGCATCGTCACCAAGGTCGGAGAGCCTTGGCTCATCATCGGCAATCCGCCATGGGTCACTAATTCAAATCTCGGTGCTATCGAAAGCGACAACCTGCCGGCAAAGTCCAACTTTCACGGGCGACAAGGGATCGAGGCTATCACCGGAAAGAGTAACTTCGACATCTCCGAATGGATGATCCTTCGCTACCTTGATTGGTTGAAAGGCAGCGTCGGTGCGATTGCCGTGCTCTGCAAAACGGCGGTCGCCCGCAAGATATTGCTACACGTCTGGAAAAAGAGGGTCTCGCTGCGCTCTGCCCGCATCTTTAAGATTGACGCCCTCGGGCATTTCGGGGCAGCGGTCGATGCATGCTTTTTCGTCCTTGAAATCGAGCCCAAGGCTCAAACGCTCAGCTGCGACATTTTCGATACCCTGGACGCGGAAACCTGCTCGCGCACAATCGGCTTTCTCGACGGCCAGATCATCTCCGACGTGGCGGCGTTCAACCAGTACCGCGACCTTCTGGGGCCTGAAGATCGGTATGTGTGGCGTTCCGGTATCAAGCATGACTGCTCCAAGGTTATGGAGCTGACCACGAAAATCCCGAAGGGCTATCAAAACGGTCTGGGTGAAACCGTCGCCCTCGAAGATGTCATCCTGTTCCCGATGCTGAAAAGCTCCGACATCGGTAACGGTCGGATCCACTGTCGGCGCGTTATGGTGGTCACGCAACAGCGCGTCGGCGAGGATACCGGCTATATCCGGACGAAAGCCCCCGAGACCTGGAATTACCTTAAGCGCCACGCCGCGTTGCTCTATAAGCGCGGAAGCGTCATCTATAAGAACAAGCCTGCCTTCTCGGTTTTTGGTGTCGGGCCGTACAGCTTCGCCCCGTGGAAAATCGCCATCTCTGGCTTCTACAAGAAGCTCCATTTCGTGAAGATTGGCCCAGTTAACGGCCGTCCCGTGGTATTTGACGACACCATTTACTTCCTGCCGTGCTGGTCGGAAGAAGAAGCCTGCTTTATCGAAGCCTTGCTTCGCTCTGAACCAGCGCAATGCTTCCTTCATTCCATGATCCATTGGGATGAGAAGCGCCCAATTACGGTCGAAATCCTCAAGCGACTCAGCATCCGCAAGCTCGCGGCTATGCTGGGACGTGAACGGGAGTACGCGCAATTCGCTGCCACCGTTCCTCACCCCTCTCGACAGTCGTCCTTTTTTTAGCAGAATACACGACCGGCCTATCACGTCGCGGCCATTCCGGCACATTGGTGAGTCAAGTCTATTTTTACCCAAAGTCGCTTGAGCCGTGTGACCCGAAATGTGTTGCGGCGCATTTTAGCCGGCGGTTCTTTCAAACTGCCGGGAAAGATACAATCTGTTCGCGCCTGGCCAGCGTCATGCGCGGATCACTCGACATCTGGATTTAACCAATGCTGAAGCTCAATCGCAGAATCGCCGCTATCAAACCGTCCGCGACGTTGGCGGCCGACGCCCGCGCCACCGAAATGAAGCTCGCCGGAATCGACGTCATCTCGCTGGGTGCCGGCGAGCCCGACTTCGACACTCCCGAACGCATCAAAGAGGCCGCTAAGAAAGCGCTCGCCGCGGGCCAAACCAAGTACACGGCGGTGGGCGGAACCGCGGCGCTCAAAAATGCGATCAAGCTCAAGCTCAAGCGCGACAATAACCTCGACTACGAGCCGGGCGAGATAATCGCGTCGGCCGGATGCAAGCAGGCCGAGGCCAACGTGATCGCCGCGCTATTCGACGAAGGCGATGAAGTCCTCATCCCGACCCCGGCGTGGGTGAGTTTCGCCGCGATGGTCTCTCTGGCGGGCGCCGAGCCCAAGTTCGTCCCGTGCTCCGAAGAGACGGGCTTCCTGCTCGAGCCCGAGGCTTTGCGCCGCGCGATTACGCCGCGCACCCGCGGGATCATTCTCAACTCGCCGTCGAATCCAACCGGCGCCGTGTACGGGCCCGAACAGCTCACTGCCATCGCCAAAGTGCTGGTCGACACCGCCATCTGGGTGATGTCCGACGACGTTTACGAGCACATCGTGTACGACGGGCTCGCGCCGCACATCTTCCATCTCGAGCCGCGGCTCAAGTCCCACGGCATCGTGTTCAACTCGCTGTCGAAGACCTACGCGATGACGGGATGGCGGATCGGATTTGCGGCCGGGCCGAAAGAAGCGATCGCGGCTGCCGGACGCTTGCAGAGCCAGAACAGCGGCAATCCCAATTCCATCGCGCAAGCTGCCGCGATCGAGGCGCTGACCGGCCCGCAGGACGAGCTCAAACCGATGCTCGAGGCCTTCCGCAAACGCAACGCGCTGGTGGTCGAGCGCGTGCGGCGCATCCCGGGCTTTAAGCTGCCCAATATACCGCAGGGAGCGTTTTACGTTTTCCCCAATGTATCGGAGTTGCTCTGCAGCCGCTTTGGCGACAAGGAAATCACCGACGGCGACGGGCTCGCGGCGTTTTTGCTCGACCAGGGGCACGTTTCGCTGGTCGGCGGCAACGACTTCGGCGCGCCGAATCACGTCAGGATTTCCTATGCCACTTCGATGGATAATCTGAACCAGGCATTCGATCGCATCGAACGCGCCGTCGGAAAGCTCAAGCGCTAGCTGCGATGGCCGAGCGCGCGGATTTGCATACTTCGGCGCCGCGCTGATCTTCCGGGCGCCGATGCGGTCGGATTCGCTGCGCGCTGAAGCTTGGCGCGCGCCCTAGCCCAGGCGCTTGCGCCACGGAGCGGGGAATTCACCGGTCTCGAGCCAGCGCACGTAGTCGGCGAGAATCTCCGCGTGATCGAACGCGAGCGGAGTGGGCGGATTGCGCGGATCGCACAGCATCGCGTTCTTCGCGTCATCAGCGCCGCGCGGCGTCCCCGATGCGCGCGCGACATACACCACCGTAATCGTCTGGCCGCGCGGATCCCGATCGGGCCGCGAATAAACGCCCAGCATCGCGCGAATCGCGACTTCGAGCGAGGTCTCCTCGCGTGCCTCGCGAATCGCCGCATCCTCGACAGTCTCGCCAAAATCGACGAATCCGCCGGGAATGGCCCATCCGAGTGGAAAATTCCTGCGCTCGATCAAAACGACTTTGTCGCCGATCTCGATGATTATGTCGGCGGCTATCGGCGGGCATTTGGGCCGTGCCATGATGCGATTCTAACAGATCGTCGGCGCTCCTCCGCCTGCACCGCCCACCAACGCGCTCTTCGTTACTCTAACTTCACAGCCGTTCCTTTTACCGTTGTGCAGGTGAAACTAAAGACGTTATAAATTGGCACGAATCCATACAGACTGGTGGACGTTGCGACATTGACCAAGGCGTCTCCGCCCGATGTTTGCAACGCTCGATCTACCGCGGTCTGAATATCCGAGTCTCCCCACGGAATCACAGCGAGCGCAAAATACCGGCAGGCTTGCCCCTCCGCCGGCCCAAGATCCTTGACTGAATGGCTTTTCCCTAGAAGGGAAACCGGATCCGACGAACTTTTTGTAATTACACCTAGCGACCCCACGGATGTACATGCCGCGAGCGAGAGCAACCCTAGTAAACCAACCAGCCGTATCGATCGCATCATCTCCTCCTTTTGTCGGAACCAATTGGCATTTCGAATTTGGGTCCCGATTTAGTGCGCGAATTGAACCCTGATTACCACTAGTAGTCAACCCGAGAAAATGTCAGGTGCTCGAATAAAAATCAGGCCATTTAGGACGATAGCGTATTGCCCCTCTCGGCGTGCGGCCGGCGGATTCATTCGGGTCGCCGCTGCGTGGCGTTGACAAGCGCGCGCGCGCACCACAAAGTTCCATCATCCCGGGTCTGCGACTCGGTAACTTTATGCGGGTAGCACGGCTCTACGATTTCGGCGACATCCGCGTCGAGGAATGCGCCCGGCCCGAGGTCGGCGACGGCGACATTCTGATCCGCGCAAGCGCGTGCGGCATTTGCTCGGGCGACATCATGCCCTGGTACCTCAAGCGCAAAGCGCCGCTCGTGCTCGGCCACGAACCGGTCGGCGTCGTCGAGCAGACCGGCGCGGCGGTGCGCGGATTCAAAGCCGGCGACCGCGTTTTCGTGCACCATCATGCGCCCTGCTTTCAATGCGCGGCGTGCAGGCGCGGCGAATACGTGCAGTGCGCGACCTGGCGCGCGACCAACATCGTTCCCGGCGGGATGGCGGAGTTTTTTCTGGCGAGCGCGGCCAATCAGCGCGACACGCTGCGGCTCCCCGACTCGATGACCGACGCCGACGGCGTGCTCATCGAGCCCGCGGCTTGCGTCGTCAAGTCGCTAAAGCGCTCGGGCCTGAAGGCCGGCGAGACAATTTTGGTCATCGGGCTTGGCATCATGGGCATGATGCACGTGAAGCTGGCGCGGCATCTCGGCGCCGGGATGATCATCGGCGCCGACCTGTTCAATTCGCGCGCCAACCGCGCGGTCGAACTAGGAGCTGATTGTGGAATCGTCGTCGAAGGCGACAACATGATCGAGCAAGTGCGCGAAATCACCAACGGCGCGATGGCCGACGTCGTGATCGTCGGACCCGGCACTTCCAAAGCGATCGCCGCGGGCATCGCCGCCGCCGGAAGGGGCGCGACCGTCGTTCAATTCACGGCGACGCCGCCCGACGACGAACTGCTCGTCAAACCGCACGATCTCTACTTCAACGAGACCCGGCTCATTCCGAGCTATTCGTGCGGACCCGACGAAACCCGCCAGGCATTGTCGCTGGTCGAGCGCGGCGTGATTATCGCCGCCGAACTGGTGACGCATCGGTTTCCGCTGGCGCAGATCACCGAGGCGTTTGCGACTGCGCAAAAGCCGGAGTCGCTGAAAGTAATAGTCACCTTCGCGAGTTGACTTGCTATACAACTCGCCGCGGAGCCGCGTACGCACGGCATCGCTAGTCGGCAATGCTGAAGCCGTAACTGAGTAATCAGTCCGACGAGGGAAGAGGCAAAGTCGAACGAGGGCGGCTGCTGATGCAGCCGCCCTCGTGATTATCAAACCCGACCGAAATTACGGAGTAGCGGGAGCCGGAGCCGGAGCGGGAGCCGGAGCCGTTGCGCCACCAGCCGCTGCACCTGCCGCACCACCTGCCGCTGCGCCTGCCTCAGCACCAGCTGCTTCTCCTGCCGCTGCGCCTGCCTCAGCCGCCTTCTTGTGGCGACGAGCAGCGCGGTGCGCCGCATGATGTTCCGACATCGTCTTCGACGCGATCGCTTCTGCACGGTCCGCAGCCGCCTTCGCATCGCTGGCCGCCTGTTCTACGCGGCTCGCAGCCGCCTGCGCCTGCGCAGCAGCCGCCGCGGATTTCTGAGCCGCCGAGTCCGCGCGGGCCGCAGCCTGATCAGCGCGGTTCGCCGCATTGACGGCGCGCTGTGCCGGATCCGGCTCGTTCGACGAACATCCCGCGAGCAACGAAAGGGCCAACACAGCCCCGGCAAGACCAACCAGTTTCGAAGATTTTCTCATTAACCCTTCCATTTCTTCCTCCTAAGGAATGCGCAGGAGCATTGCTAAGTAATTCGCGCCCCTGCATTTAAGACATTTATCTTTGTCTCACAAACTCCCAGTCCCTTGCAAGACTTCATCGCGCAAAAGGCCGAAGAAAAATACCATCGATGGATTAGCTATTCGTATCTTGCGCGTCGCGACGGCACGTTATGAAGATCCGATCAATAGTCACCGCTGAACAAGTGATGTCGATTCCATTTAGCTCCACTCACAGCGGGATATTCCGCCTCATTGCTAATCTTCTCGCGCTCGGCGGAGTTGTCGTAGTTACTCTTGAGAGTTTACAATGTAACTATAATGAGAGCGCGAAAACGACTATTTGATGCATTTGGCATCAGGTTCCCGACAAACCGCTTTCTTGGTTCCCACCGGCACCGTTGCACTAGCGATCGCCGATACTCGCCCAGCGACTAGAAGTCATCGCCGTAGTCGTCCATTCCGCCCATTCCGCCGCCGCCCATCCCACCGCCGCCAGGCATCCCCGCCATCGGCGCCGGCTTCTTCGGCGCTTCAGCCACGGCGGCCTCGGTCGTCAGCATCATCGATGCGGCGCTGGCTGCGTTCTCGAGCGCGGAACGGACCACCTTGGCCGAATCGATCACGCCCGCTTTGACGAGATCTTCGTAAACTTCGGTGGCGGCATTGAAGCCGAAATCACCTTTGCCTTCGAGCACTGCGTTGAGAACGATTTCCGGTTCGTGACCGGCGTTACGCGCGATCTGCTTGAGCGGTTCCAGCATCGCAACCGCAACGATTCCCGCGCCGGCCTTTTTGTCCTCATCGAGTCTGAGCGACTTCACCGCCGCGGTCGCGCGCACCAGCGCCACGCCACCGCCGGCAACGATTCCCTCCTCGACCGCGGCGCGGAGCGCATGAACGGCATCGTCAACCCGCGCCTTTTTTTCCTTCAGCTCGACTTCGGTCGCCGCGCCAACCTTGATCACGGCGACGCCGCCGGTGAGCTTGGCCAGCCGCTCCTGCAGCTTCTCGCGGTCGTAGTCCGAGGTAGTTTCTTGGATCTGGCGGCGGATCAATTCGATTCGTCCCTGGATTTCGGATTTCTTGCCGGCCCCGCCGACTATTGTCGTATTGTCCTTGTCGATCAGAACCTTCTTGCACTTGCCCAGCGCGGCGATCTCGACCTTCTCGATCTTGGCGCCGAGTTCCTCGGCGATCAGAGTGCCGCCGGTCAGAATCGCCATGTCCTGCAGCATTTCCTTGCGTCGATCGCCGAAGCCCGGCGCCTTCACCGCCGCGACTTTGATCGTTCCGCGCAGTTTGTTGACCACCAGCGCGGCCAGCGCCTCGCCTTCGACGTCCTCCGCGATTATCAGGAGTTGGCGTCCGGTCTGCACAACGCTCTCGAGCAGCGGCAGGATTTCGCGCAGGTTCGAAAGTTTCTTTTCGTGGAACAGAATCAGCGGCTCGTCGAGCTCGACCGTCATCTTCTCGGCGTTGGTGACGAAGTACGGCGACAGATAGCCGCGATCGAAGCGCATCCCTTCGACCAGATCGAGCACCGTATCCAGGCCGCGCGCTTCTTCGACGGTGATCACTCCTTCCTTGCCGACCTTGTCCATCGCGTCGGCAACAATTTTGCCAATCGAGTTGTCGCCATTGGCCGCCACCGTCGCGACCTGCTCCAGCCGCTCGCGCTCCTTCACCGGCCGCGACATCTCCTTGATGGTTGCGACCGCCTTGACCACCGCGGCGTCGATACCGCGCCGCAGTTCCATCGCGGGGAATCCCGCCGCCAGCAGCTTGATCCCCTCGCGCACGATCGCTCCTGCCAGCACCGTCGCGGTCGTGGTGCCGTCGCCGGCGACGTCGGAGGTCTTCTGCGCGACCTCGCGAATCAGCTTTGCGCCCATGTTCTCGAAGCGGTTCTCGAGTTCGATTTCCTTGACCACGGTCACGCCGTCCTTGGTTACGATCGGCGAGCCGAAGCTCCTCTGGATCATTACGTTGCGGCCCCTGGGGCCAAGCGTTACGCGCGCCGCTTCCATCACCAGCGTCGCGCCCTTGACAATTCCGGCCCGCGCTCTCTCGTGCAGCTCAACCGTTTTGGCTGGCATGTAAATATATCTCCGTCTTGCTATCTCGCCATGGATTCAGTCCGGCAAACCACCACACCGGTGGCCGCTGGACCATGTCGAATCTAAGCATCGCATCCGGCAATGCAAGGGGCTGTTGCCACTCCCCAAGTATCTTTATGAAGTTCGCGCGGCGTGCAAGGATGTACCGTCGCAAGCTGGCTGTATTTCCGGCGGAGGCTATCAAGGTGGACCAAATCAACGAGCCGATCGCAGGCAGGCGCGCCGGCGGCGCGGCGATCGCGATAATCTGTGGAGCAATCGGCATAATCTGTGGAGCAATCGGGATGATGCCGGCTTCGCTCGCGTGGCCGGCGCGGGCCGCGTCAACCGGCGTCTCTCGCCGGATTAAATCCCAGCATCAAGCGCAAGCTATTCAACTCGCGGCGCAGCCTGCGGCCCCTGCCGCCCCGGACGAGACCGACGACGATGAGACGGATGTTCCGACCGGCCAGGTCGACAAGTACATCAGCGTTTACGCGGCGATGCAGAAAGACCACAACCTGACGATCGAGCAGGCCGCCTCGAAACAAGGTCTCACGGTTGCGCAGTTCAGGGCGCTTGAGGGACGAATCGAGCGCGACGACACGTTGCGTGAGCGGGTTCGCAAGGCGCTCAGGCACGCGGCGAATCCCGCCGCTAAAGACTCGTCGGACGAGTAACCGCGCCCCAGAGAGATAGGCACTTAACCGTATGTGAAACCCGCCGTCCTAAAACGCCTACGCGGCGGGCGGTCGCGGCGGCGACGGTGCAGTGAGAATCGCGAAATCCCGAGGACGGTATTTCGCTCTCACGCGTGAGAGAAAAAGATGCGTTGCGCAGATTTTTCGATTTTCACTGCGGGTGCAGGGGCCGCAGCCCCTGCCGCCCACTGCGTAAGTGGCAAACAAATATTCGCGCAGACAACACTAAGCGGTGGCGAAAGGAGAATGCTCCCTCCGCCACCGCTTCAGATGGCTGGTTCTGTAACCGGGTCTAGTCGATTACTTCGTAACCGAGGTCGAGAACGCCGCTTCCAGGCGCGACACTGCGTCGTTAGCACGACGGACTGCATCCTCCGCGCCGCTGGCCGCGGTATCTGCCTGCTGAGCGGCAGTCGCAGCCTGATTGGCCGAAGCTTCCGCCGCGTTCGCCGAGGCTTCCGCCTTGGTCGCATCCGCTTCAGCTTTTTGGCTGGCGTCGTTGATCGTCTTCATGTCAGGACCGCACGCGGTCATGAACGCTGTCACGGCCACGACACCGAGCAACTTTACGATTGTCTTCATCCGAGCTCTCCTCCAGTAGTTCAAGTCAACAGCCAGTCCCGGTACACGGTTCGTACAGATTCAATAGTCAGGGCTGGACGAGTAATCCCGGTAATACTTGCAAAACCCGTTTACGAACGCAAGGCGATAGCGTTCCAGGCCGGTTCTCTTCGGAACATCACCCGCGCCACCCGATTAGATCATTAGCTACAGGGGCCGATCGATTCGACCGGATTGGATTGATTGTCCTGCCAATCGAGATAGCTCAAGTAATAGAGACTCACGTCGATGTATCCGGCGTCGATCAGAGCGGTGGCCGCAAGCGATGACTTCGCGCCATCCTGGCAGTAAACGATGATTCGATCCGCACGGTGCAGGTCAAAGTCGAAAAAGATCCTGAACAAGCTCGGCGGCGATTGCAGAAATGAAAATTGCGAGTTGCTGGATTGAGGTTCGAGTAGCTCTCCCACCGGTAGATTACGCGCGCCCGGAATGTGGCCGCCGCGCGTGATCCCCGGAAGCAGCAGACACCCGTCGTATTCGGCCTGCGTTCGCACGTCGAGCAGCGTGACTTGAGGATTGCCCACCACCGCCGCCACATCTTCCTGCTGCACGAGGTGGATTGGATTGTCGTGTATCGCGACGTTGAAGACGGCCGAGGCCGGAGTTCCGGGTCCGGTCTCCGTCAGTTGGCCGTTGGCGATCAGCGGTTGCAGCGCGTTGTAGCCGCCGTTGACGATATACGTGCTGCGTGCGCCGAAGTAGTGGACGAGAAAGCGCACCCGCGACGCGAACTTCATCTCGCCGTCGTCATACACGATAACCGTGCTGTCAGCGGAAATTCCCAGGCTGCCGAAGATCTGGGCCCAACCGCTGTAGTCGGTGAAGGCGCCTGGCTCCTGGCCAAAGCTGGTAATCGCATCCACGTCCACCGGGATGGCATCGTTGACGAAACCGGGATTGGAGATCTCGAGCACGCTCTGAGCTGATAGCAGCACCACGTCGGAACGCATGAGCGCGCGGGGCAACTTATCCGCGGCCAGCACGAACTCCGAAGACTGGCCGTTCGACGGTGCCGCCGATTCTGAACTGCCTGAGCCGCACCCCGTCATCGCCAAAATCGTCAGTTGCAAGACTATCAACGTCGCGGCCCGGCCAACTCCGCGCTTGGGCCGGGGGATGCGGTCGGAACGATCGACGCCATGAACACCCATCGAATTTCGCTCCCCTCCGTCCATCAGCGATCCGAACCGCCCCGGACGACGCGTCGGACGAAACTCTCACCGCCAGCCGCTTCGGGTCCAACGGCGCGTGGCATGATAAATCCAACTCATTGCAAATGGAACCAGACGTGCGCTCAGCCCACGTTCAGTATTGAGCTTGATGTAATCGTGACATGGCGCGCCGGGTCAGTTGAATCGCGTGTGATTGACAGGCAAAACTTTCAGCAGTTATGGTCAACTTCGGCAAGCCGATGTTGTTGCGGGCTTTCAACCTCAACGATGGTCGGCAACAAATGGGTATTCCGAGCTAAGGACCAACTAACTGGACGATTGGCCGCTTTGGGCACTAATCGGTTGGTTGGGATGTTGTCCTAGCGGGTCGATGCTTTCTCGACCGGCTCTTGGTCCAGCGAGCGCCAGCAGCCTTGCGTGCGATTGCTTTGCGCGCTTGTTTGCTGAGCTTCTGCGCGCGAGCCCTGCCGCCGTTCAATCCGCCGAGCCTGCCGAGCGCGACAGCAGCGGGATTCTTGCCACTGTCCGGTTGCTCGGCTGGCAGGTCGCCTGATATGGCATCGATCAGATTCGACGCCATTTGATTCACGTCGGGTTTACCCGTCCTTGACCGCTTAGGCATCCTATCCAAGAATCACGCGAAGTAAAGACAAAAGCAACTATGGCAACGCCCATCGAGGACCCTGTGGCATGACGTCGGAACAACTCGGAATCATCGTGGCAGTCCTCGGTCTCCTATTAGGCTTGTGGCAGGCCTATGGTGGGCCAAGACAGAAAAGAGCAGCGCGCCAGCAATTGTTGGACGCTTTGCCGACTCCCACTCCGCGCTCAATACAAATTGCCGGAGAGACGACATCGCAGAGCGAGGCAGATTACGTTATTGCCAACAGCCTCGATATAGCCACGTTGAATAGTCAACTCGCAGCCCCTCCGAAGGCGATTCACAAGGCCCTCCGAAAGCTGATCACTGAAGGAAAGATTGAGGTGTTCATATATGGACCCCGCCCGCGTGCAAGGGTGAGAAACGGCTGGGGGGAACTGGTTGCGGTCATATATCCGGCCTATTAGATGGGCGGCATAGGAAGCGGCCCTGGCCTTGATGGAAATCCGCGCGCCTGAGTCTCTGATCATTCTGCCGGCCTCGTGCTGATGGGCCCTGACACATGCCAGAGTAGGCAGGCGCCGGTCCGACCGGTTCGCCATCAGATCGTATTCACCCTTGGCAACCATTGGTGAGGTGTTCCGAGTGCTTCAGTTGCGCTGGTTGTTCAAGCGCGGTTTTCCCTCGCGCGCGCTCTTAACCACGGTGGAGGGCCGCGAGGGGAAACTGCGCGGTTGCGGACTGGGGCGGTAGCGGTCGCCGCGGCTGAGCAAGGCCCACAGCCGCCGCGCATTATGGTTGGCCAGCGCGACTGCGGCCACGTTGGGACCGCGCCTGGCGACCAGCCGCGCCACCCATGGCGCGCGCGGGTGAGCGCGGCGCCGATTGCGGTACAGCAGCGAGCGCGCGCCATGGATCAGCAGGGTGCGCAGGTAGCGGTCGCCATGCTTGCTGATTCCCAGCATCACGGTCTTGCCGCCCGACGAATGCTGGCGCGGAGTAAGTCCCAGGTAGGCGCTCAACTCGCGCCCGCGCTTGAACGCGCGCGCATTGCCGACCGTGGCGACCAGCGCGCTGGCGCCCAGCGGTCCCACCCCGGGCACCTCCATCAGCCGCGCGCAGCGTTCGTCGTGCTTGGCCGCGTGCTCGATGCGCTTGGTAATTGCCGCGCCGCGCTGCTCCAGTTCCCGCAGCCAGCCGCTCAACTCGAGCAGCAGCTCGCGCATCGCGCCGCTCACTTCGTGGCGCTCATCGTGCTCATCGGCCAGCGCCCGCGCCAATCCCGCCCGCAACCCCGCCGCCCCCAGCCGCGCCGCCACCCCGCGCTCGTGCAGCAGCGCGCGCAACTGGTTGCTCAGCGCGACCCGCTGCTTGATCAGTTGCGCGCGCACCCGATGCAACGCCAGCAGGTCCTGCTGCGCCACGCTCTTGACCGCGACGTAGCGCATCTGCGGACGGCGCACCGCTTCGCAAATAGCGTCGGCGTCGTTGCGGTTATGCTTGGGGCCGGTGCGATACGGCCTGACCAGCGCCGGACTCATCAGCCGCACCCCATGCCCCAGCCGCTCGATCGCGCGCGCCCAGTGATGCGCTCCGCCGCACGCTTCCATCCCCACCACGCACGGCTTCAACCGGCTCACGAACTCCAGCACCTGCGCGCGCCGCAGTTGCTTGCGCATCACCAGCTTGCCCCGCCCATCGGCGCAACTCACCGCGAACACGCTCTTTGCCAGATCGATCCCAATCGTTGTAACTTTCATCGCGGACCCTCCTCGCTTCGAATGAATGGTTAATCACCTCATTCTTGGCCCATTGCGAGGCCGTATATAAGCGGGCGGGGGTCCATCCCATCATTCTGGAGCCCTTCTAGATAACTCCGCTTCCACCAGCCGAAGCCCTGAGCGCAGCCGAAAGAGGGAAGAATCCCGGGTCCTTCTTCGCTTCGCTTCCACGCGGGGCGAGACCGACGCGCGCGCGGCTTATCCCAAAACCTCGCCCGTTACTTCACGGGAGAGGCGGCCGGCCGCATCGCGGCCGGCGGTGAGGGTTCTGCCGCTCAAGATGTCAATGAGCTACGTCACTTCATTTCATTTGATCGCCGGCCCGAACCTTATCGGGCCGGGAAGGGCCAGGTTGGTCTTCGTGCTATTCTGACCAATCGTCGCCGACGGTGTGAGAATCCCGCCGATGCTCAACTGGTCGGGGGTGAACTCGATGAGATGTGTATCCGGATCGCAGTGAGTTGATACCCAGAGATCGCCCGAATGATCGAAGTCGATGCCTCCTAGGCAGATCCCACCGGGGCTTCCCGAACTCTCGGTCCCGAACGCGGAAGAAGTGATGGTTAGCGAGGCTGGTGGAGAGATTTCCCCCGTGCCGACCAGATCGCCCGCTGAAATCATATCGATCTGATCCACCGTGCCCGTAACCGGGAAGACCGCGCCCGCAAGCCACAAGTTTCCAGAGCTGTCGAAAGCAAAATCCTGGACACCGCCGAAACCGTCGGGCAAGGTCACTTTCAGTCCGGGATTTGGCGCTCCGCTTGCGGCACGATCGCTGGGCGCGAACTTCCACAGTTGGACGCTGCCCGCTGACACCCAGAGATTGTCGGACGAATCAAAGCGTATCGGTCCGGGAAAGGGGAAAGCGATAAGAATGCTTCGCGACGGTGCGCTTTTTTTGATCTGGCTGGGCGAGAACTCCATGATGCCGGATTGTGTGGCGAAGCTGGAGACCCAGAGGTTGCCGGCAGCGTCGAAGGCAAGGCTGGTCCAAGGTGCGATTGGGACCCCAACCGCCCCTCGCTCCGGAAAAACGACCCTGCGCTTCACCGGCTTGCCGCTCTTGAGCGAAGCTATATCGGCGGGACTGATTTCAAGGATTGGGAAAAAGCCATCGTCTGTTGCAAGCGATGTGACCCACAAGTTGTTATGCCGATCGAAGGTCATTGATAGTGGATTGAGGTAGTCCTTGATCCTGAAGGAGAGGCGCGGGCGGGGTTCGCCGCCGCGCTCGAGGGCCGATCCCTGGAATCCCGAAATGTAGTTCTCGTTGGCTACCCACAGTCCCTGCGGTTTTTCTTTCGCCGCGGGCTCCGCCGCCGCAATCTGTATCGACAAGGCCAATATCGCGGCCATCGCGAGCGCCATCGAACGAATCGTAGTTATTTGATTCCGAGCCATGGCCACCCAAAAGTGACTAGCAAAGTTGTGCTTTCGCTC
>JGI12269J14319_10002040_pt1 | contig 19740 bp, 21 predicted proteins | sample PeaSoiSIISIP2007_FD_14319 | JGI IMG/M metagenome (IMG submission 14319)
AAAAGCCGCAGCGGCGGGCAGCGCCACGGCGCAGTCCGCGTATGTGCAGCCCCACATGCAGCATGAGCCCTACGGCAGTGTCGATGTGGTCGTGCCTCTGAGCAGCGACGACAAAGAGATTCAAGCGATGAAGCTGCGTAACATCGCCCATGGCCTGAAGGCGGGCGATGAATGGCAGGGAACGTTCAACATCAAAGTCGTGCTGTACGGGAAGGGATTGACGCTGTTGATGGATCCGGACGAGGCCACCAAAAAGCAATTGGACATGCTGCGCAGTCGCGGCGTGCAGTTCGAGGTCTGCAACAACACGCTAGCTGGGCTGGGCATCGATTTCCACGCCCTGTACCACGTCACCGATGCCGACATTGTACCGTCCGGATTCGCCGAGGTGGCGTATCTGCAGGTCAGGCGACATTACGCGATCGATCCGGCCAACTGACGGGGCCTGCGCTCCAGGCATGAGCGATTCGCGACCGCCGGCGCGCGCCGTGGTTGCGCTGTCGGCACTGCTGGCGGCGCCGGGGCTCTGCGCAGCGCAGAGCCTGCGGCCCGATTCCGGTCTGATCGCGCGCGGAGAATATCTGGCCCGAATGGGCGATTGCGCGGCCTGTCACACGGCGCAATCCGGCGAGCCGATGGCAGGGGGGCGGGAACTGAACACGCCGTTTGGGATCATTCATTCGACCAACATCACCCCCGATGTGGCTACGGGTATCGGTCGCTACTCCTTTGGGCAATTCGATCGGGCGGTGCGCGCAGGCATTGCCGCCGACGGACGCAATCTGTATCCGGTCATGCCCTACCCATCGTTCGCAAAAATTGACCCGCCGGATATGCGTGCGCTGTTCGCCTATGTCATGCGGGCGGTGTCGCCGGTCAAGCGGTCCAACCGGGATAACGACCTGCAGTGGCCGTTCAGCATGCGCTTCGGACTGTCTGTGTGGAATCAAGCGTTTCTCGACGGGCAGGAATACAAACCAGATCCAACCCGATCGGCGCAATGGAACCGCGGCGCCTACATCATCGAGGGGCCTGGGCACTGCGGCGCCTGCCACACGCCACGCGGATGGGCACTGCAGGAACAGGCGATGGGCCAGGACGGCTCGAATGGCAGTCTCTACCTCAGTGGGTCCACCGTCGATGCGTGGTACGCCCCGAGTCTGCGCAATCTTTGGCCGGCGAGCGAAATTGCGCAGTTTCTCGGCACTGGGCGCAATCGCCACGCCGCCGCCTACGGCAGCATGAGTGAGGTCGTGCACTTCAGCACGCAGCTGTTTACCGACGACGACTTGGCCGCGATGGCCGAATATCTCAAGTCACTGTCCGCGCTCGCGCCATCACCGGCCGAATCCCGACCGACGGCGCTCGCGCAGCGCAGTGCCGGATCGCTATACACCACGCGCGGTGGTCTGGCCTACGTGCAGTTCTGCTCCACCTGTCATCGTCTCGATGGCGAAGGGGTCGCCGACTTGTTTCCGCCGCTGGTCGACAACGCATCGATACTCTCGAGCGACCCGACATCGGTGATTCATGTGGTGCTGAGCGGCTGGAAGTCGGCCGCGACCCGGCGTTTCCCGCGAGCCTTTGGCATGCCGAGATTCAGCAGCCTTGCCGATCGGGAGCTTGCCGAGATCGTGAGCTTCGTGCGCACGAGTTGGGGCAATCGAGCCGCTGCCGTGAGCCCCGAGCAAGTCAAGAAAATCCGCGATGAGATCCAGCTGCAACCGGATCAGCGCACCAGATTCGCGACCCCGCGCCTGGCCGACCTGCTCGACAGCCCCAACGCCGAGCAGCTGATCTACGGTATGCGATTGATGACGCAGACCAGGGCGCTGCTGCCCGAGCATGTGGGAGCCGGCGTGAGCTGCAGCAGCTGTCACCCGAACGCCGGTACGGTGGCCAGTGGCTCGCCGTTTGTCGGTATTTCCGCGCTGTTTCCGCTCTACATGCCGCGTGCGGGCAGGAGCATCGACTTCAAGGAGCGGATCAACGGTTGCTTCCGGCGCTCCATGAGCGGCCATGCGCTGGACAGGGATTCGCGGGAAATGCTGGCGATGGTGGCATACGTGGATTGGATGAGAGGCGCCACCCAGCCCAACGATGTGATTCCCGGTCGCGGCAATGCAAAGATCAGCGACACGCTGGTGCCCGACGCGGCCAATGGCAAGACCATTTATGGCAAGCAATGCGCCGTCTGTCACGGAGACAACGGCGAGGGCAGGCAACGGGATGACGGCAGTTATGCGATTCCACCGCTATGGGGGAATGCGAGCTTCAATATCGGCGCCGGGATGGCCAGAACCTATACCGCCGCGGCCTTCGTGAAGAGCAATATGCCTCTCGCCGATACGCTCGAATTCCCGTTGGGCAAAGGGGCCCTGAGCGATCAGGAGGCGGTCGACGTGGCCGAATATTTTACCCACATGGCACGTCCCGATTTCCCCGACAAGCTCAAGGACTGGCCCAATGGCGGTAGACCGAAGGACTCGAGGTATTGAATGGCGCCTCAGGGCGCGCGTGAAGGATGCAGCACCTGCCAAAGCATGAAGCAGGCCAGCAGGATCAACATACTGCCAAATGTGCGACGCAGGGTTGCTGCCGGCAGAAGTGAGCCGAATCGTTGCCCGAGATACGTGCCCGAGATGCCGAGGCCGGCGACCAGCGCGAGCACGCCATAGTCGAGACTTAAGCCTTCGTGTCCAAGCATGGCCAGATGCTTCGCGAACCCGACAAAGGCCGTCAATGCGATGATCGTGAGGCTGGTGCCGACGGCGCGGTGAACCTCCAGACCGGTACCGAGAACCAGCGCCGGGACGATTAGAAACCCACCTCCGACCCCGACGAATCCGGTGAGTAGCCCGACGACGGCGCCGACTGCCAGCAGGCGAATATAGGGCGTACGTCCACTGTCGAAAGCAGGCGTGGCGCCGAGGGCGTTGGCGGTCACGATTTTCCGCGGCGGGCGCAGCATGAGCGCGGCGGCAGCGAGCATGGCGAGCGCAAAGGTCGCCAGTTGCACCCGGCCGGAGACGTATTGGCTGCCCGCGGCACCCACCCAAGCGCCGAGCATGCCCGCGGGCGCGAATGCAGCGGTAACCCTGGGGACCACCGTCCCGGCGCGGGCGTGAATCAGCGCTCCAAACGTCGCGATGACACCCACAACTGCCAGAGAACCGGCAATGGCCTGCTTGTCCGCCTCGGCAAACAGGTACACGAGCACCGGAACGGTCACGATGGAGCCGCCGGAACCGAGCAGCCCCAGCGCAAATCCGATCGCCAAGGCGCCGCCGAGGCCGAGCAGTGGAAAGGGTAGGTGTGCCATCGGAGTCTCGCGAGGTTGCTGGCAGGCGAAATTCGCGGCCCCGCGGCAGTTTATATCATGTTTATCTAATATAAAATACGCGTATGCACGGGCATTCGCGGCCTTGGTCGCTCGCTAGCATTGCCGCTATCCAATCCCTAGATGATCCGACTTTTCTACCTATCGACGGAGCAGCTTATGACGGCAAACATCGGAACGAGCGAGCGCATCATTCGGCTGATAGTGGGCGCAGCTCTCATGATTTATTTCTTTGCATTTTCGCAGGGCGCAATGCGCTGGATCGGCTGCGTCGGGCTAGTGCTGGTGGCCACGGCACTGGTCAGTTTCTGCCCTCTGTGGTCGATTTTCGGCCTGAACAGCGCCAAGCGGTAGCACACCGAACGCGTGCCCAGCCTCGAATGGCGCCGCCGGCACTGCGCCCGAGCGCAGCTGCCGGCCTCGATCACCGGGTGCTGGCCACATTCCGAAGTGACCTACATATACTAACAATATTAGATAGTTATGATTAAACGTTAATTATAAACTTTACGCATTGCGCCCGGCTTCGAACAGGAACCACACGCGCCGCTCGGTCTCATCGATCCAGACCTCGAGCAGGCTGGCGGTAGCGACATCGCCGTACTTGTCGCACAGAGCGTGCGTTTCCCGCATGGCACTGGCGACGCGCATGTTGTCCTCGCGCAGCTCCGCCAGCATCGTGGAGGGCGAGACGAATTCGGCGTCGTTGTCCGCCAGGCGCTGCAGTCGGCTGATGTGTCCAATGGAGCGAATCGTCGTGCCGCCGATTTTGCGCACGCGTTCGGCGATGGGGTCGCCCATCGCGAAGATCTGGTCGGCCTGTTCATCGAGCAACAGGTGATAGTCGCGGAAATGCGGACCGGACATGTGCCAGTGATAGTTCTTGCTCTTCAGGTAGAGCGCGAAGGTATCGGCGAGCAGCACATTGAGCTCGGCCGACAGGTCGCGGGTCGCCTCCGGGCCCAGATCGGTCGTGGTCTGCAGCGCGGCGGTGCGGCGTTGCTTGGCACCCTTGAGATTGCTGATCGGCTTGACGTTGCTCATTACTGTGCGCTCCTCCAGATCGAGAAAGGGGGGTCGGAACTGGGCCGCTGCGTGGGCCCGTGACCGACATTATAGCGAGTGCCGCAGGCACATTATCGTCTTCACAGCCGCAGCAATGCGCGTCCGGCCGGCGCCAGCAGGGCGTGGGTTTCGGGATGCTGCTGCATATAGACCGCGAACATCGAGCAGTGCGGAATCACGCCCCGATGCTGTGCCCGCGCGGACTCTAGCGCGGCCTCAACCAGTTGCGTCGCGATGCCACGGCCGCGCAGCGCCTCCGGCACCAGAGTGTGCGTGAAGGCGATCGTGCCGTCCCCGAGCTGGTACTCGGCGTACGAGACGCTGCCGTCGACTTCCGTTTCGAACCGCTGGCGGCTGGGGTTGTCGCGAATGGTCAGTGCGGGGGCGCGGCTCATGGGCGGATTGAACCAGCACCCGAACGGCAATTGCAATCGGACGGCAGGTTGAAGCGATGCACGGGCGTGTGTGACACTTCGCGCCCTTGCTGCTGCGCGACCCATAGCTGCTTAAGTGCCAGTCATCACCCTGCCGGATGGCAGTCAACGCCGCTTCGAGCGCCCCGTCAGCGTCGCTGAACTCGCACAGAGCATCGGTTCGGGTCTCGCGCGCGCCGCGCTCGCCGGACGCGTGGACGGCAAGCTCGTCGACACCTCGTTCCTCATCGAGCACGACGCGCAGGTCAGTGTCATCACCGAGCGCGACGCCGAGGGCCTGGAGCTGATCCGGCATTCGACGGCGCATCTGCTGGCCCAGGCGGTCAAGCAGCTCTTCCCCGATGCCCAGGTGACTATCGGACCGGTGATTGAGGACGGCTTTTATTACGATTTTGCGTACTCCCGGCCCTTCACGCCGGAAGATCTGCGCGCGATCGAGGCTCGCATGACCGAGCTCGCCAAGGCCGATCAGCCGGTTCACCGTCGTGTGATGCCGCGCGATGAGGCGGTGACGTTCTTCCGCAATCTCGGCGAGCGCTACAAGGCCGAGATCATCGCGGCGATTCCGGCTGCAGAACCCATCAGTCTCTACGGGCAGGGCGATTGGGTCGATCTGTGCCGCGGGCCGCACGTACCCTCGACCGGGAAGCTGCGCGCTTTCAAGCTCATGAAAGTCGCCGGCGCCTACTGGCGAGGGGACTCGCGCAACGAAATGCTGCAGCGGATCTACGGCACGGCCTGGCCCGATCAAAAGCAGCTCGACGCCTACCTGCACCGGCTCGAGGAGGCCGAAAAGCGCGATCATCGGCGCATCGGCCGGGAGCTCGATTACTTTCATATGCAGGAGGAGGCTCCGGGCGCGGTGTTTTGGCACCCCAAGGGCTGGCAGGTATTTCAGACGCTGATCCAGTACATGCGCGCCAAGCAGCAGGCCGCCGGATTCCAGGAGGTCAATGCGCCGGAGCTCCTGGACCGCAGCCTGTGGGAGGCTTCGGGGCATTGGGCGCAGTTCGGCGAGAACATGTTCACCACGCGCACGCCGGATGAGCGCGTGTATGCGATCAAGCCCATGAACTGCCCGGGGCACGTGCAGATCTTCAAGCAGGGCATCCGCAGCTATCACCAGCTCCCCGTGCGCTTCGCGGAATTCGGCAAGGTGCATCGCTACGAGCCCTCCGGGGCGCTGCACGGACTCATGCGCGTGCGCGCCTTTACTCAAGACGATGCCCACATCTTCGTGACCGAGGATCAGATCACGGAGGAGTCGGTCGCCGTGACGCGCCTGATCCTCGACATCTACCGGGATTTCGGCTTCGACGACGTGCGCATCAAATTCTCCGACCGCCCGGCCAAGCGGGTCGGGTCCGACGAGGTCTGGGACAAGGCGGAGGCTGCCCTCAAGCAGGCGGCCCGGGCAGCCGGCATCGAATTCGGCCTGAACCCGGGCGAGGGGGCCTTCTACGGACCGAAGCTCGAGTTCGTGCTGCGAGATGCGATCGGCCGCGATTGGCAGTGCGGCACGTTGCAGGTGGATCTGAATCTGCCTGGACGCCTCGGAGCGCACTACATCGACGAGCACAGCCAGAAGCGCGTGCCGGTCATGCTGCATCGGGCGATTTTTGGTTCGCTCGAGCGCTTTTTCGGCATTTTGCTCGAGCACTACGCGGGCCGTTTGCCCGCCTGGCTGGCGCCGGTGCAGGCCGTGGTCATGGGTATTACCGACCGGCAATACGAATACGTGAGCAGAACCGTGGATTTCCTGAAAAATCAGGGGGTTCTGGTCCAGTCCGACTTGCGCAACGAAAAAGTCGGCTTTAAGATTCGCGAACACACGCTGCAACGCGTCCCATACCTCCTGGTAGCGGGGGACAAGGAAGTGGCAGCGAATCTTGTTTCTGTGCGCTCCCGTAGTGGCAAGGATCTGGGCGCGATGACGCCGCAGACGTTCGTCGAACGTTTGCGCATCGAGCTCGAAAGCCACGGGCGCCGAAAGTTGGAGGATTGATATATAGCTATTTCAGCGAAGCGGGTCCGGCGTAATGAGGAGATCGTCTCACCAACAGTGCGTGTGATCGGAGCGGATGGAGGGCAGGCAGGTGTCATGACGCGCGCGGAAGCGCTGCAGCTGGCATCCACCGCTGAGCTGGATCTCGTTGAAGTCTCGCCCATGGCGGAGCCGCCGGTGGTGCGAGTCATGGATTACGGCAAATTCCTGTTCGAGCAGAACAAGAAGGCGCATTCTGCCAAGCGCAAGCAAAAGCAGATTCATGTTAAGGAAGTGAAGTTTCGTCCCGGCACGGAAGAGGCGGATTACCAGGTCAAACTGCGCAATCTGATTCGATTCCTGTCCGAGGGTGACAAGGCCAAGGTAACCTTGAGGTTCCGCGGCCGTGAAATGGTGCATCAGGACATCGGCCGCAAACTCCTGGACCGGGTGCAGCTCGATCTCGCGCCGCACAGCGTCATTGAGCAGCAGCCGCTGATGGAAGGCCGGCAAATGGTGATGCTGTTCGCACCAAAAAAGAAGTGATCGTGCGTCGCGCAGCCGCAAGCTTGAGCTGACGATTCGCGATCCGCGAGCAAGCGGGTTCGGGCCTAAACGCTCGAGCCTTGTGAGCTCTGGCGACAATGAGGAGTAAGGATCGTGCCCAAGTTGAAAACCAACCGGGCCGCTTCGAAGCGTTTTCGCAAGACCGCGAAAGGCTTCAAGCGGTACTCGGCTACCCGCCGCCATAACCTCGGTCATAAGGATTCCAAGCGCAAGCGTCATCTGCGCTCGGGCGGCAGCAGCCTCGTGGATCACAGCGACGTGGGTCGCCTCGCGCAACTGCTGCCGAATACCAAATAACGGAGTCCCGACATGGCAAGAGTCAAACGCGGAGTGACGGCCGGACGCCGCCACAAGAAAGTTCTCGGCAAGGCCAAGGGCTATTACAACGCGCGGCGCAAGGTCTATCGCGCCGCCAAGCAGGCGGTCATCAAGGCCGGGCAGTATGCCTATCGCGATCGGCGCGCCAAGAAGCGCGACTTTCGCGCGCTCTGGATCATGCGCATCAACGCCGCGGCGCGCGTGCACGGCTTGTCGTACAGCCGCATGATCGCGGGTCTGCACAAGGCTGGCCTCGAGATCGATCGCAAGATGCTGGCGGAACTGGCGATCAATGACGCCAATGCCTTCGGCGTGATCGCCGAGCACGCCAAAGCCGGTCTCGCCGCGGCCTGACGGCTTAGGTTCGGGCCGTGGGAGAGCTCGATGCCCTGAGCGATGCCGCGCTCTCGCGTATTGCAGCGAGCAGCACGATCGCCGAGCTCGATGAGATCCGCGTTCACTGGCTGGGGCGCAAGGGCGTTCTGACCGAGCAGCTCAAGCGCCTCGGCGCCTTGCCCGCGGCCGAGCGACCGGCGTCCGGCGCTCGCATCAATAGCGTCAAAGAGCGGCTGCACGCGGCGATCGAGGCTCGGCGCAGCGAGCTCGAGCGGCTCGCAATCGAGGCGCAGCTGCGTGCCGGTGCAGTCGATGTGAGTCTTCCCGGCCGCGGCGAGCGACTCGGCGGCGTGCATCCGATCACGCTCACGCGCCTGCGAATCGAGGAGATTTTCCAGCGCGCGGGCTTTCAGGTCGAACAGGGACCGGAGATCGAGAACGAGTTCTACAACTTCGAGGCCCTCAACATCCCGGCCGATCATCCGGCGCGGGCTATGCACGATACGTTCTATTTGAAGAACGGAGCACTGCTGCGCACCCACACCTCGCCGGTGCAGATCCGCGCGATGCAGCGCTTGAAGCCACCGCTGGCGCTCATTGCCCCGGGCCGGGTGTATCGGGTCGATTCGGACGTGAGCCACTCGCCGATGTTTCATCAGGTCGAAGGACTGTTCGTCGATAGGAACGTGAGCTTTGCTAATCTCAAGGCGATCCTGCACCGCTTCATGGAAGCCTTCTTCGAGCAGGATCTGTCGATGCGCCTGCGGTCGTCGTATTTTCCGTTCACGGAGCCGTCGGCCGAGGTCGATATCACCTGCGTGCTGTGCAAGGGCAGCGGCTGCCGGGTCTGCAAGCAGAGCGGCTGGCTTGAGATCGCGGGCTGCGGCATGGTGCATCCGCGCGTGTTCGAAGCCTGCGGCATCGATGCGGAGCGCTACACCGGCTATGCCTTCGGCGCCGGCATCGAGCGGCTGGCGATGCTGCGCTACGGCGTCAACGATCTGCGCCTGTTCTTCGAGAACGATTTGCGCTTCCTGGCCCCGTTCGTCGGAGGGGGCACATGAAGCTGCCGCTCTCGGCGCTGCGCGCCTGGGTGGATGTGCCCTGGGAGGCGCGCGAACTCGCCCGACGGCTGACCTTGTCGGGCTTCGAGGTCGAGGCCGTCGACGCCGCGGCGCCGGCCTTTGAGGGCGTCGTGGTCGCGAAGATCCTGTCTGCCGAGCCGCACCCGCGCGCCGAGAAGCTGCGAGTCTGCCGCGTGGTGCTCACCCAGGACGAGGCCGGCGCTGCGCCGCTGCAGATCGTCTGCGGCGCATCGAACGCGCGCGCCGGCCTGGTAAGCGCGCTCGCGAGGGTCGGTGCCGTGCTGCCGGGCGGCGTGTGCATCCAGGCCGCACAGCTGCGCGGCGTCGAATCGCAGGGCATGCTGTGCTCGGCGCGCGAGCTGGGCTTGGGCGAAGCTTCCGACGGCATCCTCGAGCTGCCCGAAGGTTTGCCACTGGGCGTGGATCTGCGCGCCGCGCTCGATCTCGACGATCCGATCCTCGAAGTCAATGTCACGGCCAATCGGGGCGATGCGCTCTCGGTGCTGGGGCTGGCACGCGAAGTGGCGGCGTTATGCGATCGAGCACTCAAGCATCCGGCGTTGGGCGTCGATGTCGCGCTGGGCGCCACCCGGGCGGCCGCAGCCGGGGAGGCGCGACTCGCACTGGAGCTGCCGGCACAGGGCGGCGCCGGGCGTCTGCTCGCACGCGTCATACGCGGTGTCGATAACAGCACGCTGAGTCCGGTGTGGCTGCGCGAGCGGCTGCGGCGCTCGGGGCTGCGCTCGATCAGTCCGGTCGTCGATGTCACCAATTACGTCATGCTCGAGCTCGGCCAGCCGATGCACGCCTATGATCGGGCCATATTGCAGGGGCCCATGGTGGCCCGCTGGGCGCGGGCACAAGAGCGGCTGCAATTACTGGACGGCCGCGACATCGAGCTCGCCGCCGACGTGCTCGTGATCGCCGATGCGCAATCGATCCTGGGGCTGGCCGGCATCATGGGCGGCGAGCGCAGCGCGATCACGAGCGCGACGCGCGATATCGCGCTCGAAGTCGCCTGGTTCGCGCCACGGGCAATTGCCGGGCGCGCGCGGCGCTACGGGCTCATGACCGATGCCAGCCAGCGCTTCGAGCGCGGCGTGGACTATCGCATTCAGGAGCGCGCGCTCGAGCTCGCGACGCATCTGATGCTGCAGATCGCGGGCGGGCAGGCCGGTCCGGTCACGATCGCCGAGCAGCCCGAATCCCTGCCGCGCTCGGCGCCGGTGCCATTGCGTCTGCGGCAACTCGAGCGCCTGCTCGGTGCGAGCGTGACGGCCGAGCAGATCGAGCGGCCTCTGCGCTCGCTCGGCATGACGGTACGCGCAGCCGGGGAGCCGGGGGCGCGGACCTGGAGCGTCGAGCCCCCGTCCTGGCGGTTCGACATCGGCATCGAAGCCGATCTCATCGAGGAAGTCGCACGCATCAATGGCCTCGATGCCATCGCCGAGCGCAATGCCGTGCTGCCGCTCGCGCCGCAATCGCTGCTCTCGAGTCAGATCGATGAGCGCGTGGTGCTGCGCACGCTCGCGGCGCGCGGCTTTCAAGAAGCGATCAGCTTTGCCTTCATCGATCCGGCGCTGCAGCGCGAGTTGTTCGGCAATGAGCCCGTGCTCGAACTGGCCAATCCGATCGCGGCCGACATGGCGGTCATGCGCACCTCGCTGTGGCCCGGACTGTTGCGGGCGGCGGGCGAGAACTTGCGCCGTCAGCAGCAGCGCGTGCGACTGTTTGAGATCGCGAATCGTTTTCGTGTCGATGCTGAGGGCCGTTACCGCGAGGAAAAAGTGCTCGCCGCGCTCGTGCTTGGCGCGCGCCTGCCTGAGCAGTGGGGCGCTGCCGCGACGGCGGTGGATTTCTTCGACCTCAAGGGCGATCTCGAAGCCCTGCTGGCGCTGGGTGGTGCCGCCGCGGAGTTCCAGTTCGAGCCGGCGGCCCTCGGCTGCCTGCACCCGGGCCGCAGCGCCCGGATCGTTCGCGGCGGTGCCGCAATCGGCTATCTGGGCGAGTTGCACCCGCGCCTTTTGCCTGCAATGGATTTAACATATGCACCGATCTTGTTTGAGGTCGACTACAGTGCGACTTTTGTTGCGAAAGCGGCGCAGTTTCGCGAGACTTCACGCTATCCGCTGATCCGTCGAGACATTTCATTCACGATACCCGAGACCGTCGCCTTCAGNCGNATTAGCGAACGTGTTAGTGTTGCGGCCGCGAGCCTGTTACAAGAATTGCGCATTTTCGACGTCTACCAGGGGAAGGAAGTAGAAATTGGTCGAAAAAGTGTCGCTTTAGGCTTGATTTTGCAGGATTTAAGCCGCACTCTTACAGATGAGGAAGCCGATCGCGTTGTCGAGGCGGTGCGCGCGGATCTGCGGTCGAACTTGGACGCCAGGATAAGAGAATAAAGTTAATGGCTCTCACCAAGGCCGAGATGGCCGAAGCATTATTCAATCAGCTCGGTCTCAACAAACGCGAAGCGCGTGAGCTCGTCGATCTGTTCTTCGAGGAGGTGCGCGGCGCATTGTCGCAGGGCGAGCAAGTGAAGCTCTCCGGATTCGGCAATTTTGATCTGCGAGACAAGAATCAACGGCCTGGTCGCAATCCCAAGACCGGCGAGGAAATTCCCATCAGCGCGCGCCGCGTGGTGACTTTCCGGCCGGGTCAAAAACTCAAGGCGCGCGTCGAAGCTTATGCTGGAACCAAAGAACAATAACGAGCTGCCGGCCATCCCCGGCAAACGCTACTTCACGATCGGCGAGGTCAGCGAGCTGTGCGGCGTCAAACCGCACGTGCTGCGCTACTGGGAGCAGGAGTTTCCTCAGCTCAAGCCCGTCAAGCGGCGCGGCAATCGTCGCTATTACCAGCGACAGGACGTCATCATCATCCGCCAGATCCGCAGTCTTCTCTACGAGCAGGGCTTCACGATCGGCGGGGCGCGCAACAAGCTCACGGGCGATGAAGCGCGCAGCGATACGACGCAAAGCCAGCAGATCGTGCGCCAGGTGCGCATGGAGCTCGAAGAGGTGCTGCGGATCCTTCGACGCTAGCCGTGCAGCGATGGGCGTTGCTGCGGCTTGCGCTCATGCTGCTGGGCCTTGTGCCCGGCGCTGCCACTAATTTCGCCGCTGCCGCATCGCTCGACAACAGCGCGCAGCAGCGCATTCGCGCGGCCACCTTCGAAGTCGTGCAGCGCAAGCCCGACGAGGGCGCGATCATCAGCTACGATCGTCCGTACCCATGGAGCTCGTGCCCTATCAGGAGCGCAGGGACAAGTACCGCTCCGTCGGCATCGCCTTCGCGATCGGAGCGAACCGCTACGTGTCGGCCGGACATGTGCTTGCGCTCGGCATGGGCAGCCGCTACGGGCCGCCGGCGTTGCGCGATGCGCGATCGAGAGGACTTCGTCGTGTTCTCGACGCGCACCGAGCCCAAGGACGTGCAGCCACTCGAGCTCGGACCCACACCGGCGGTCAATGACGCGGTGTTTGCCGTCGGTAATGCGCTCGGGCAAGGCGTCGTGGTTCGTAACGGCGTCTACACCTCCGACACGCCGGAGGAGCAGAGCGGGCAATGGCGGTGGCTGCGATTCTCCGCGGCGGCCTCGCCCGGCAACAGCGGCGGTCCGCTGATCGACCAAGCCGCCCGTGTGGGGCGAGGGACGCCTCGAGGGCCGTTCCGCCATCCGCCTGCCGATCCTCGATGCGAGCGAGACGCCCCAGGTGCACGAGCAATTCGCGTTACCGATGACTCTGCCGCAGTTCTCCTCAAGGCAGCGGAGCACAGCAGGCTCCGGTCGGCACCCCGTCGGCACGGGAAAGAGGTATTATTGCCGGGCACCGATGCTGGTCCGGCGGTGCACGTCGATAATTAAGAAAGAATAACCATGGCGGAGCGTGGCGCAGTCTGGTAGCGCACTTGCATGGGGTGCAAGGGGTCCCGAGTTCAAATCTCGGCGCTCCGACCAGCTAAAATCGTCGATCCAGAAAACGCTGTGGCCAAGCCTGTGCCCAAGTACAGAAATCGTCCCTGCGCCCCTCGCGCGTGATAAGGGTGCGACAATCAGCGCGATGTACCAGGGTTTCAGCATAAGCGCTGGGGTCGACGCGATCGGATGGGACAGGAGGACGGCGGAGTGCTCTTGCTGAGGCTTGTCGACGCCCGCCTGCAGCTGGCTCAGGCGATGGAGCGCCCCAGTGTATATCTGGACCACTGTGGGCTGCGCAGAATTTCCGAAGATCCAGTGCTAGCACAGCGGCTCACGGAACTGCTGCAGGCACGCAGCGGCACCCTGGTTATCTCAGAAGCGAACCTCTTCGAGTTCACCGGTCTGACCGATCTCGGGCAGGCCGAGTTCGCCGATGCCTTCCTGCGCAGTCTCTATCCGCGCCTATACATGATGGATGTGCGCATTTTGGATGTACGCGCGCGCGAGAATGCTCTCACTGAGTCGTGCCTGCCGCCCCTCGGCGCACTCCCTTGCGAGAGTCAATACTTGATTGGATTATTCGGGAGTTTGCTTCGCGGGGATCAGATGCTGTGGCCCGCGGAGGGATTCTTCCGAAACGCAGCGTCAGTCACCGATGAGGTTCGCAGAGCTCTTGCCGAAACCAGGAGACAGGGCGCGCAGTATTTTGAGCAGATGACGTCCCGCTCCGAGCAGGAGTTAGCCGAGGAGCGCGCGTTGGGGCGAAAGCATCTCAAGATGCTCAAAAAGCCCGGGATGCGAATTCGGAGCCAGTCGAACATGCTCGCCTCGAGGCTGCTCACGGAATACATGAAGCTCAAACCTCGTCGCGATCCGAACGATGCGAGCGATTTTACGCATGCGACCGTCCCCGCCGTTTACTGCGATGCGGTTGTACTTGACTCGAAGTGGGCGGACCTCGTGGACCGTGCGAGGCGCCGCTTCGCCGAAGAGAAAGTACCCATCAGGATCGCGCGCGCATTTCCGGCGTCTCCGAGGGGGCTCCAGGCTTTGATGACCTATCTGGAGCGAGACTTTCAGCAACTGCCTGCGTTGCCGCCTGGAGTGGTTGTGGAGATGTTGTCTTTACCGTGAGTCGATAGCCGGACAGCCAGAAAAGCGCACCGAGCTGCTGGTGGCGCTGCCGGCCGCACGGCAGAACGCTCGGGTGCTGGCCGCGCTGCCGAAGGCGGCCCAAATGCTGCGCAGGCAGCGGCGTACCTCGCATATCGCCCGCCGAGCAGACCGCCGAAGGGTTTGAGAACGGCCACTATGAGGTGGGTCAGCGCCACACCACATTGTACCGCCGCGTTGACGTTGCATTCGCGATTGAGCTGCGGCCAAGGCCGCCGCGCGGGCCAGGCCACAACAGCGTCGAGCCATCGCGGCCAGGCGTCGCGCTCGTCCGCGGTGCCTGCCCGTCCGTACCGGCGAGAGGATTGCATTTCGCGACCAACGGCGCGCCGCATGCCTATACTGCAATGCCATGCCGAGCAGCGATCCATGACCGTGAGACGCAAGGATCATGAACGCGCGCGCCCAGGTGTGGCGCTGTGCGCGATAGACAGAGCCGTTATCGAGGCACACTGCGCCGGTCGTAGTTGGAAATCCGTTCCCGGAATGCGCAGCGAAGCCCGGTTCAGGCGCACGCTGGCTCGCGCGCAGTGGCGGCAGTCGCGCGACTCGACCAGTTAAGCGGGGAGACACTACCAGCGCAATGCGAATTCGATGGCGTGCACTGCACTTTCGCTGACGAATGGGATGCCCTCGCGAAGCCATACATGGAGAACTAGGGACGGCAGACAATGCAAAGGCTTAGGAATGTCCCGGCGTGGCTGTGGTGGCTGCTGCTGCTCGCCGCCGGTGTGGGCTGGTACGCGGTGATGCGCGCGCAGTGACATACTTCCCGCCTGTTGATGCGATCGGTGTTGCGGTGCAGAGATTTCATGGTAACGCGAGTTCAGACTGTTGAAAGTTCCAGCCTAAAGCAAAGTGATTGATCTTGTAGCTGGAGTGCCCGATCTGCTCCCACACGCCCATGCAGAACTGACCGGTGGTCGGGGCGCGAAACGAGTTCATCAGCTCCGTGCCATCGCCATGCAACTGGACGTAGCCCTGGTCGATCGGGGCGCCGTCGGGAATGCCATTGGTGTTACCTTTGGCCGTAAAGCTGAACTTCCACAGGCCGACGATCGGCGCATCGTACTGATCCCAGACCTGCACGAACCCCGTGCGTATGAACCGCGCCGGTCCTGATGCGGGTTGCCGCTGTCTGGGCCCAGGTTCTGCCCCCTGCTGATCGCGAAAGTCACAACCGGCGCTCGCCTGGGCCGCGAACAGAGTGCCCAGAACGCCAGCTGCAACGACTTCAATGACTGTCTTAGATGAGATCTTCATAGGTATTCCCTCCGGGTTATGGCTGATGATCATCAATCGGGCTTGAGCGCCATCACTTCGCCGCGAGCTCCGCGGGCACTTCGATCCCGCGCGCCAGGGCCTCGCGCAGCGTATGTTTGGCTAGGTAGACCTGCGTGAGGAGCGGCAGATTGACGGAGCCAACGGCGTTGGCGAGCGCCTTATCACTGCAATCCCTTGCATCAGGGGAGGGCGCCAGGCCGACACGGTTGGCACGTGTGCATGCCACGTAGGCGGCATATTCAAGGCGCTGATACAGCTGCTGCGCTCCGGCGGGCTGGCTGAGATCCAGTCCCTGTGCGTCCACTGGAATGGCAACGATGACTTTGTGATCGTCGGCGGCGACGGTGGCGGCGCAGAGCGTGCCGGCAATTGCGACAGCTGCGAGGATGGAATGGGCACTGACGGGTAAGAGTCGGGTGTACATCAGAATCTCCTGGATAGGTGGATGGGTATGGCCTCACTCGAACGGACGCTGCGCGCTCCGGGCCTGCCGAGTCCTGAGGAGGCGTTGAATAAGGATTGAGGAAGCGTCAAAGGCGCGCTGAAGGCGCTTGCGCGATCTGGAAAATTCTATGTTGTTCAGTAACTTGTAGAAATTGCCGAGCCGATGATTATCGCGGACAACAGGGTACTTCGAATCGGCGCCTGGCGCGTCGACCCCGCGCTCGACGAGATTTCGAAGGACGGAGCGGCCGTCAAACTCGAACCGCGCGCCATGAGAGTTCTCTTGTGCCTTGCTGACCACGCCGGCCAGGTAGTGAGCGTCGATCAGCTACTGGACTCGGTATGGAAAGATGTCGTCGTCACACCAGACTCCGTCTATCAGGCAGTGGCCGGGCTTCGGCGGGCACTTGGCGACACATCAAAGGAGCCGGCCTACATCGCCAACGTGCTGCGGCGTGGCTATCGTCTGGTGGCTTCGGTAGCTCCGTGGATTGAGGCGACTACCGCATCGAATCCGAAGGAGCGGCCTGCCGAAGCGGCCCCGGTCCCGGTACCGGTCGCGGTACCGGTCATACCCGCGACCACTCACTCGCGAAGGTGGCTATGGGTGGTCCTTGTCTTGGCCGCGGCATTGGCAATCGGATATCCCCTCGTTCGGAAGCTATGGCCGTCGAGACAGGCCGCGACTGGAGGCCAGGAAACCAGCACGGGGACTGTGGGTGTCGGCGAAGCATCGGTCGCCGTGCTGCCCTTCGTCGATATGAGCGACCAGAAGGATCAGGAGTACTTCGCCGAAGGACTGTCAGAGGTGCTCATTGACCAACTGGCGATGGTCCCTGGACTCCACGTCCCGCCAAGAACCTCGTCCTTCTATTTCAAAGGTAAGCAGGCGACTGTTCCCGAGATTGCCAAGGCCCTCGGCGTTGCACATTTACTCGAAGGCACTGTCCGCAAGGCGGGCAATACCCTGCGGATTACCGCACAGCTCGTACGAGTCGACAATGGCTACCAAGTTTGGTCGGAGACATTCGACCGGCCGCTGACGGACGTATTCAAGATCCAGGATGAAATCGCTCGCGCCGTAGTTCAGGTGCTCAAAATGTCCATCCTCAACCACTACGTACCGGAAGCCGCACGGACTACGAACATCGAGGCTTACACGCTGTATTTTCGATCCCACTCGAGCGCGGCGAGTAATGGGTCGGCCGATTATGATGCGGCCGCTGAGCAGTTGCGCTCAGCGTTAGCACTCGATCCACAATTCGCCGTTGCCTGGGGACAGCTCGCCCTCGTGATTATTTGGAAGTTCCATCCGACCGCATGGGGTAACAGTATGCGTGCCTCTCCGACTCAGGCAGCGTGCGTCGCTGCGCGCGCTGCTGCGGACCGCGCACTCGAGCTCGATTCGACACTGGTTCAGTCGCACCGAGCCAAGGGAATTGTGCTCCAACACTGCGATAACAATTTGTTGGCGGCTGAGGGGGAATTTAGGCGGGCACTCGAACTGCAGCCCCGCAGTTCAAATGCGCTTCGGTCCTATGCTTGGCTCGCGCTTGCGAGTGGCCGACTTGATCAGGCACTTCAGCTGGCGCAACGCGCGTTGTCCTTGGATCCACTCAATCAATGGAACTTCGCGGCTCTGGGCGACGTGCACTGGACGGCCGGCCGTTTCGCCGAAGCCGAAGCGGCGTATCGCGAGGCGGTGGAACTTGCTCCTGCAAGCGCTGGTTTGCACGCACTGCTCGCAAACATATTGCTATCGACGAATAAGACGGCCGAGGCGGTCGCCGAGGCGGAACGGGAGCCCGATGCTGAATGGCGAGAGACCGCTCTGCTGTTTGCGCTGGACGCGGCAGGGCGCAAAACCGAGGCTGACCGGGCAATTGCCGCGTATGAGCTGAAATACGCCGACGACGATCCCGGCGGGATCGCCGCCTTTTATGCTTGCCGACACGATGCCGAACGAACCTTCCAGTGGCTCAGCCGCTTCGTCGCGAAGCACCAGGGCGAATATCACGATCTTCCCAACCGAGAGGCTTGCTTTAAGAATGTGGAGTCGGATTCGAGCTATAAGGCATGGCGGCAGAAATCGAAGCTGCCATGATCCGCCGAACTTGTTGGTCCAGCCCACCAGCTTCCGAGGGTCAGCGGCAGTAACAATGCCTGTAGCCGACAACGCTAGAACGGCGCGCGCGAGTTCAGAGCCTCGAAGCGGGCATAATCGCCGTCGGTTGTTATCCACTCCGCGCCGGACTCGATGGCAAGCGCCGCAAGCCAAGCGTCCTGGACAAGATTGCCGTTGGCTCTCGACTGCCGGCAGACTTTCTCGAAGATCGACCAGTGACGCTCTCCTGGAACGATAACCGTGGCGTTGGGCTGCTCGAGAAGCACGCGACAGTACTCGAACGCATCCTCTCGCGAGCTGGGCAGCGCGAAGATGCGCGGATGGGTGCAAATGCGTACCACACTTCCCAGCACCTGAGGAGCGATGCCATAGGCGGCCGGTCCGTTGATCACGGACTCCAGCCAGGCCTTGTAGTCGGCGTGGCGTTCAGAGTCTGAGCGGAAGGCGTATATCAGGACGTTTACGTCCGGCAGCATCACGCGTCGTGTTCCATTCGGTCCAGCAGGGCAGCGCTGTCATCGAGATCGACACCGGGAAGAGTGCCGCCCCCGACCTTGCACTCCGGGAGCACGACGAAAGGGCGTTCCGACCGCCTGAGTGGTCGGCGTAGAACGAGCTGCAGGCCTTGTTCGATCAACGATGTAAGCGTGACCCCACGCCGACCGGCCTCCTGCCGTGCGCGCTCCAGCAGCGCTTCATCGAGTCGAACGGTAGTTCTCATATGTCATAGCATATCTATGGTATGTCTATATGTCAAAGATTGTGTCCGTACAGCCGGCGAAAGCAAACGGTTGCATCGCTTAACCCGCCTAACCGAGTTGTTTTCGCGACGCGACTGACTTTGTCACCGGCGTCCCCGCGAGTTACGGCGCAGATCGGCGCTTCAAGACGTCGATCTTGAGAAACAACCAGGAGTCTCGAGATGCAATCCCCTCATTCGTCGGTCGTGCGCGCGCTGCGTGTTGCGCCCTCAGCCTTGCCGAGCGCGGTCGCGTTGCCCGCGCTGGCATGCCGACAGAGTGTTGCAGCAGGAGCAGCAGCAGCTGCGGATGGCGAGAACGTGATCCATTTTCGCGGCAACGTCTCGGTCGACGGCCGGCATGGATGGTGTTTGTGTCTGCAGCACGCGTAGCGCTGTGGCATGTCCACTAGCGCGCTAGCTCACAGTGGAACTATGGCCGATACAAGCGACCTGCCGATCAGAAACTCTTCGAGAACCCGACCGAAAGGCCATGCGGCAGGATCTGCACTAGAAATGGTGTCTCGCGCGTAGTGCTCCAGTAGCCTACCGCCGAGCCCAAAGCCCAGCCGGCGATCACATCGGTTTGCCAATGTGCCTGACTCTTAAGCCTTGCAATGCCGTCATATATGGGAAGCGCCTCGAGGGACCACACCCAAGGATCGTTGCGCGCGTAATTGGCTATGAAGGGTGTAACAAAGCTCGCCTGCAGCGTGACTTCACCGCTCGGGAAGCTCTGGCAGCAACTGCCTTGAAACCACTTATTGGGATTACCGCCCTGAAATGGACGCGCGCGACTGAAGGCGTACTTCAGTATCTCGGCGGCGATGCCGGAGATCGCCGACGCATCCATCGTCTGCCAGAACGTATGCCCGAGCTCATTGTCATTGCCGAGCCACAACGCTCCGCCCACTTCAACCG
>JGI12269J14319_10002042_pt1 | contig 19727 bp, 17 predicted proteins | sample PeaSoiSIISIP2007_FD_14319 | JGI IMG/M metagenome (IMG submission 14319)
CGCCCTTCGCGGCCGGCGTCTTCGCGGGTGCCGCCTTCGGCGCCGCCTGAACCGCTCTTGGAGCCGGCGCCGCGGCTGCCGGAGCGCCGCCCTCCAACAAAGTAACGCGCGCGGCGAGCGCATCGAGCGTCGGGTCCTCGGCCTGCAAGACCAGGCGTAGAATCGCGGCCTCGAGTTCAAGTCGCGGGCTGCCCGTCGCGCGCGCCGAGCTGAGCGCTTCGCTCAAGAGGCGCAAGGCTCGAATGATCTTGATCTGCGGGGTCGCTTCGCCCAACTGGCGCGCAGCCGCCGCGTGGTCTTCGGAAAGGTCGCGATCGAGCAATTCGGGATTGACGCGCGCAACGAGCAAGTGACGATATTCCGCGATGAGATTGCGCGTCAGTCCGACCATGTCCGCGCCGCCGTCACTTGCCTCGTCGATTATGCGTAAGGATCCCGCGGCATCGCCCGCGAGCATCGCGCGCATCAACGCGCGGGCGTGCTCGTGCCCGGTCGTCCCAAACGCCGCGTCGACGGTGGCCGCATCGATCGGCGCACCCGAAGCAAATGCGGCGACTTGCTCGAGCATCGTCAACGCGTCGCGCAGGCCGCCGTCAGCCCGGTAAGCGATGGCGGCGAGCGCTCCCTCGTCGATCGCGATCTTCTCGCTCTGCGCGATCGAGCGCATGCGCTCGATCATGACCGGTATCGCGATGCGCCGGAACTGATATCGCTGGCAGCGTGATAGGATCGTCGGCGGGAGCGACTCGGGGGCCGTCGTCGCGAGGATGAAGATCGCGTGCGGCGGCGGTTCTTCGAGCGTTTTCAAGAATGCATTCGCGCCTTCGCGGGTCAGCATGTGCGCCTCGTCGACGATGTAGACTTTGTAGCGCATCGTCGCCGGGGCAAATTTGACCGCCTCGCGCAGCGCGCGAATCTCGTCGATCCCGCGATTGCTGGCTGCGTCGATCTCGAGGACGTCCAGCGCCGTCCCGGCTAAGATCGCCTGGCACGCCTCACACGTGTTGTCCGGATGCGCCGTCGGACCGCTGACGCAATTGACGCAGCGCGCCAAGATCTTGGCGGCTGACGTCTTCCCCGAACCGCGCGGGCCCGAAAACAGGTAGGCGTGCGCAAGCTTTCCCGTTTCGAGCGCGGTGGTCAACGTTCGAACTACGGCATCCTGGCCCACGAGATCGGCGAACGTCCTGGGCCGCCAGGTGCGGTAGAGTGACACGGGTCCCAACTTAGGTCCCACCCCGCGTATTCCTGGGGGGTCCAGCGCGCTCGCTCGAAGCCCGAAAAAATCGCGCGGTTTAACGCCCGGGCCGCGCGGGTAACTGTTTTTCAACCCAGCGGTTTAGGAAGATCGCCGTGTTTGCAACGGCGGCCTTAGACCGTCGGCGTTGCCGGTCAAGCCAAGGTGACTTCGTGAATTTGCGCGTCGCTCTGCACGAACAATTCGGATTCGAACGCTTTCATCCAGGACAGGAGGAGGTGGTGGCGCGCGTTCTGTCCGGGAACGACACCTTGGCGATCCTCGCGACCGGCGCCGGAAAATCGCTGTGTTATCAGCTTCCCGCGCTGCTCCTGGACGGGACCACGGTCGTCGTCAGTCCGCTGATCGCGTTGATGAAAGATCAGATCGACATGCTGCATCAGCTCGGCGTGCACGAGATCGTCGCGCTGAACTCGACGCTTTCAGAAGATCAAGAAGCCTGGGAGATCTCGCGCATTCGCAGCCGGTCGGTGAAGATCGTCTTCGTCACTCCCGAAAAGCTCGAAGACGAGATCTTCGTGAACATCTTGCGCGAGATCAAGGTCCCGCTCTTCGTCATCGACGAGGCGCACTGCATCAGTCAGTGGGGCCACGATTTTCGGCCCGCATATCTCGGCCTGGGCCACGTGATTGCAGCCCTGGGCCACCCGACCGTCCTGGCACTCACGGCAACGGCGACGCCGGCCGTGCGCGAGGATATTCTGCAGCAGCTCGGGATCCCGCACGTGAAGCCGATCGTCAAAGGATTCGATCGCCCGAACTTGCAGTACGAAGTGCTCCGCGCAGAAAACGAGCAAGCGAAGCTGCGGATCCTACGCGAGCTCTTCCGCAGCGGCGAGCTCGAAGGGACCGGGATCATCTACACGGCGACGATCAAGAACGCGCTGGAGGTAAGCGAGTATCTCACGCAGTCGCTCGACGTGCCGGCAGCCGTATACCACTCGAAACTGCAAAAACGCGAGCGCGTCGCGGTGCACAACCTCTTCATGAACGAAGAGATTCGGGCGGTCGTCGCGACGAACGCGTTCGGCCTAGGAATCGACAAGCCCAACATACGCTTCGTCGTGCACTACGATCTGCCGGGGTCGATCGAAGCCTACACGCAGGAAGCGGGTCGCGCCGGTCGCGACGGCGATCTCTCGCGGTGCATCCTGCTCTACCGGATGAGCGACACGCGCGTGCAGAACTACTTCCTTACCGGCAAGTATCCGGCCCTCGAAGAAGTCCAGAAGGTCTTCGCGACACTCGACTTCTTCGGCGCGCAGGAAGATGGGGTTTCGCTCACCGACCTGCGGCGGATCTCGCAGCTCCCGCTCACGAAGCTCAAAGTCATCCTGGCATTGCTCAAGAAGGCCGGCTTCATCATCGCCTCGACGCGGGCGAAATATAAGCTCTCCGTGCAGGCCAAGAAGAATCCGGAGCTCGTTCTGAACCTGCACAACTACGAGACCAAGAAAACGTACGATCAGAGCAAGCTCGCGATGATGTTGCAGTACGCGGAGACTGCCTCTTGCCGGCGCAAGTTCATCCTCAACTACTTCGGCGAGGATTATGAAGAGCAGGACTGCGACGCATGCGACAACTGCCTGCAAGGAAACCAGATTGTCGGGACGAGCGGTTTCCGCATCGCGGACGTCGTCCATCACCCGAAGTTCGGACAAGGCACGGTCGAACGAGCCGAGAAAGATTTGGTAACGGTCTTGTTTCCGGGAGTCGGATACAAGACGCTCCTGGCGACCGCCGTCAGCAGAGAAGCTAAAATCGCGTAGAAGGGTTCGCCCTGGCTATTGTGACTTTGCGCACGGGTCTGGCTACGTGCGCTATCCTTGCATGCATATTGGTTTGGACGCGTGCGCTCGACGCGCAGCCCGTCCCCGTCAACGCATCGGTCACGCCGCCACCCGGCGCGATCAATGCCCCCGTCCCCGCGCCCCCGCTCCCGGCTCCGGAATCCAGCGCCGCCGCACCGGCTCCCGGAGCCGAGACCGGTGAGACGCCGTCGCCCTGTCCGACGCTTGTCCCGATTGGAACCCCCGGGCCGTTCTCAACGCCGGTCCCGTGCGTCCCGGGGACGGGACCGTCCGCAACGCCGGCCCCGCCGCCGATCTTCGTCACCCCGAACAACGCGTCGATCGTGCTCGGGACGACGATCACTTTGCGCGTCGATCGGGCGGTAGGGACCATCACCGCCGTCCCGATCGATGCCAACGTCGTGGATGTGCGGATCGATCAGGTCGCGCGGACGATCGTCGTCTCCGGGAAGAATCTAGGCGTCACGACGATCCACGTCACCGACGACCGCGGCGTCAGTGCCGAGGTCGGGATGCGCGTGGCCCTGCTCGCGGGCTCGATCGCACCCTCTGCCTCCGTGCGGCTCACGGGGAATCCGGCGACCGCAGCGTTCGTGCGGTCGGTCGTCGCCGACGCGGTCAGCTCTGCGGCGCGGCCCCGCCCCGGCGCGAACGTCGTGATCAATTCCCAAGCGATCAACGTTCGAACCGACCTCGGGCAAGACAACCTCCGCAGCGTCGACGTTCCCGTCTCGATACAGGGACCGGACTACATTACCGTCCAGGGGACGACGCACGTCTCGATCGAGAACTTCGCGCTCCCCCGTATCTCGCCGTCGCAATTGCTGGTCAGCGACTTCCCCGAGACCTTGCGCGAGAACGGGCTGCTGTTCGCCGCCGATCTGGGCCGCGACATGGCACAGCGCTTCCTTTACTACCACTACAATCCGCGCGGACAGCCGAATCGGCGGATCTTGCTCAAGGTCGAGAACCCTTCACCCCAAGCCGCGGTCGTGCAATTCATCACCGGTTCCGCCGGACCGGAAGAAAACGAGATGGAGGTCGGACACCTCTCGACACGTCGCTTCCTGGTCCGTGAATTGCAGAACGAAGGGACGGTCGTGACGATCCCGCCGAACTCGACGATCAATCTAGTGAATCATCCGCTCCCGGCCGGTTCGATCTCGAGCGCGATTCTGCAGCTGCGCGAGATGACCGGCAATACGCTGCACTTATCCTTGATCGCGCAGGACGCGAACGATCCGCTCGACACGGCCGTCTCGCAGAGCGCTGCGCTCTTAAGCAGTGAGGTGAAGCACGCGCGCGGGATCTATCCGGTTCCCGAGTTCTTCTTCGATTACACCTACGACACGAGCCAGGATCCGCTCGAGATCCAAATCGGCTCGCTCAAGCTTCCGAACATGCTTGAGGGCGAGGCGCTTGCCGGCGACTACGGCGTGATGCAGTCGATCACGGTGACGATCGTTAACCGCTACGGCCATCCCGTCCCGATCGCCATCTATGAGAATCCGCGCGGCGGCCGCGCGACCGGGACGTACTTGATCGACCGCGTCCTCGTGCAGTCGCACGCGGTGAACCCGTACGGTCACTACATGCTGCGGCAATATACGGTCCCCGCGAACGGTTTCGTGCGCGTCCAAATCACGACGATGCCCGAAGGCGGCTCATCGTATCCGCTCAATCTCGTCATCGGCCCCGACGATGGGAGCACGCCGCCCGGCGCACCCAACTCGCCTATTTATTAAAAGGCGCTCCGCCCCAGGCTCCGCGCCCCCCACGCTTCGCGTGGGGCCCCCAACCTCACGCGCGCTCGTCATCCTGCTCATTCGTTCGATTCCCCGAGGGCGCGCTCAACAACGTTACCGTAAGGCGAGCATGTAAGCCGGGATCGTCGCGCGGGCGCACGCTTCCCACGTGAAGCGCGCGACGGCGGCCGTGCGGACCGATGCGGCCCGCATTTCGGCGGCGTCGATGTCATCGAGGAGCGCTGCAATCGCGTCGCGCCAGGCGGCGACGTCGCCGCTCGGCACGAGTGGTACGGCGTTCGCAACGATCTCCGGGTGCGAAGCGGCATCCGAGGCGAGCAGCGGGACTCCCGCGCACAGCGCCTGCGCGGCCGCGTAGCCGAAGCCTTCATAGAGCGACGGCGCGATCGCGAGCGTCGTCGTTGCGTAGAGCGCAAGCAGCTCGTCGCGCGAGACGTATCCGCGAAAATCGACCCGGTCGCTGACTCCGAACCTCCGGGCGCGCTCGCGGCACTCTTGCTCGTACGCAGTCGTCGGGCCGACGCTGACGAGCCGCGCACCGGGCAGCCCGGCGAGCGCCTCGATCGCCATGCCGAGCGCCTTGCGCCGTTCGACCGTCCCGACCGCAAGGATCGTCGGATTCACGCGGTCCGGCCGGCGGACGACCGCCGCAAAACTCGGATCGACCCCCAGATACGCAACAAAGACGCGTGATGGATCGACGCCGACGAATTCGATCAGCTCGCCACGCGAGAAGATCGAATCGGTGANGATGGCGCGCGCAGACCGAGAACGGCGCGCCATCAGATCGCCGAAATACAGGCGCGCGTAGCTGCGCGTGTGCTGCTGAACGCGCTGCCAAGCGACGTCGTGAACGGTAACGACGATCGGCGCGCCGGCCGGGAGGAACGGCATCGTGCCCGACGCGCAGTGCAACAGATCCGGGCGCGCGCGCGCAGCCGCAAACGGGAGCAGCATTTGATCCCACACGACGCGCCGGTCGAAACGCCACGGGTCCAGGAACGGCAACTGCAACATCTCGACGTCGATACCGCATGCGCGCAGGGCCGGTCCCAAGCCTCGCACGTATTCACCGATCCCGGTCGCGGTCCCGACGGCGAGCTGTGCGTCGAGCGCGACTTTCACCGCGCGCGGCCCGTTGCGCTCGCGATCTCGCTTTCGAGCCGGTGCAGATCCGGATGGTCGGGCGCGAACCGGCGTACGATCGCGACTTGCCGGCGCGCTTGCGCGATGTCGCCGCTGCGCAGCGCGACCCGGCCGACGCCGATATGCCCGTCCGCACTCCCCGGATCGAGCATGACGACGCGCTCAAACGACGCGCGCGCGAACGGGAGATCGCCGTGCCCCATCGCTTCGTTTGCGGCGCCGAGCAGATAGGTCTCCGAAAGCGGCTCGAGGACGAGGGCGCGGTGGTACTCGACGAGCGACGCGCGATGGTCGCCCGTCTCTGACTCGAGCTCGGCCAGGCGCCAGTACGCGTGCGCCAAGCTGTCGGCGTCGCGCAACGCTTCGAGCTCGGCGACGAGCTGGCGCTGCGTCGCGAGCGCCGCCACGGCATGCCCATTGCGGTCGAGGATATCGACAGCCTCACTGACACGGACGAGATCGCCTGCAGCGACGTAGCGCTCGACCGCGCGTGCGTGGTCACCGAGGGATTCGTAGAGCTGCCCTTGCAGATCGTCGCGATCCGCACCAGGCGGTAAGGCGTCTATCAAGGTTTGTGCTCGCGCGAAGGCGCGGTCTTCGATCGCTGCCGCTGCGGCCGCGCGGCGTGCGAACGTCAAGAACGAAACGCTCGCGAGCGCATCGTAGATGCGCACGCCTGCCTCGCGCGGGATGTTGCGCGGGAGCGAACCGGCGACGGCGGCGGGACCCAGGAGCCCATCCGAGCCCAGCTGGATCAGCGAGAGGGCACCGACGACGATGACGATCGCAATCGCGACAAATCGCCTCACCGTAGCGCGCTACGCCGAAAGTACGGCAAGACCATTTCGCGAAGGGCGCGTAGTGAAAGTCGCCGCTCTCGCCATCCTCATGCTGTCGTACCTGTCGGCGCCGGCGCTCGCTGTTAACCAGTACGCGATCGCGTACGTCCCGATTGACGACCGACCGGTCACGTATCAATTGCCGCAGATGCTCGGCTCGATCGCAGGCGTCGACGTGTTGACCCCGCCGCGGTCGACACTCGGGCGATTTCTGACGGCCGGCGACACGGAGGGAATCTGGAGCTGGCTGCTCTCACAACGAACGCGTGACGCGTTCGCGTACGTGCTCTCGACCGACATGCTCGCGTACGGCGGACTGATCGCATCGCGGACGCCTGGGACCGGCGACTTGACGGCGCAAACACGCCTCGATCGTTTCGTCAACCTCCGGGTCCAGCGGCAAGACGCATCGGTCTTCGCATTTGGGACCGTGATGCGACTCGCGCCGACCGGGGTGGCAAAGATCGGAGCGGCAGCCGATTTCTTCGCTGCTGGTCCCGTCAGCGAGTCGATCGCGGAGTATGCCAGGCTCCCCGATCCGCCGCAGACCGACGAACAGCGCGCGCGCGCCGCGGAGTTGCGCGCCCAGATCGGCGAGCCGCTGCTGCAAGCCTATCTGGCGACACGGGCGCGCAATCGTGCGATCGACGCCTACGTTTTGGGCTTGGCCGGAACGACGCGCGTGCTCGATCGCGTCATCCTGGGCCAAGACGATGCGGGCACGGTTGGACTGCACCTGCGGGACATCGCCGAGTTGCGCGATGCGGTCCAACGCTACGGCGCGGGGTCGCTTGCGACGATCGAATCGGGGACCGACGAACTCGGGATGGTCTTGGTCGCGGCGGCGCTCGCGCAACACGCGCACTGGGCGCCGACCGTGAGCGTGCGCTACTCGCGCGCCGACGGCGGCAGCGTGCAGGACCCGCTCGAGATCAGCCCGATCGATCAAACGGTCAATAGCGTGATCGCTTCGTCGGGTGCGCGCCGCGTCGCGAGCAACGCGGACATCGACCTCTTCGTCCGCGTCACCCGGACGAGCGATGCGGACGAAGCGGCCTTCGTCGACGCAATCGCCCAGGACGTCGCCGCAAACCACTCCGTCGCCGTCGCCGACTTGACGTTTCTGGGCGGTTCAGACGATGAGCAGAAGGCGCTCGTCCAAGCGCTGATCGCACGCAAAATCGCCGGCTCTATCGACTCCTTCGCCTCTTGGAACACCGCGGCGAATTCGCTCGGTACCGCCGTCCCGGCCGCGATCGCCGCGGGCGCCGGCCGGCGCCTGCAAACCTACGACGCGGCCGCGCACCGCAGGTTTCTCCTCGACCGGTACATCGACGATTACGGCTATCGTCTCTTCGTTCGCGGCGCCGTCAATGCAGATCTGTCGGCAAGAGGAGTCGACGATCACAGCTTCTTGCTCCCCGACGCGGCGCGCTTCGCCAACGAAGACGTCCGTTCGCGCCTCGAACCGTTAGGCTTTTCGCTCCTCGATCAAACCGGGATCGCGCTGCGCCGCGCTGCGATTCTCCCGACCTTGCCGTGGAACCGAACGTTCGAAGTGTGGATCGACATCCTCTCATATCCCAGATGACAAGAAGCGCTCAGCGATGAGGAGCGCCGCGTAATCGTCGATCGGGCGCGGCGGAAGGAGCATCCCGCGCGGCACGAACCAGCGCCAACCGCGCGGCGGATGATCGGCGAAGTAACGTGCGCGCGCGCGCAGCGTAGTCTCGATTTCGTCGGTGATGTGAATCGGGATGCCCGTAGCGGCCAGAACGCGGGCAACCGTTGCCCCGTTCGTCCCCGCTCCCAGCGCAATCGCGCTGGGAGCGTGAGCCGCAACGAGCAAAGCGACGCGCTCCGGCAGCGTCTCGACCGGCTCGATCCCCATCGCCAGCGGCACGGCGCCCGGTTCTGCAACGACGGCAAAACCGCACTTGCGCGTCCCCGGATCGATGCCCAGCACAGGACCGGGCATCAACGCGACTCGATGCCGAAATCCAAGACGAGCGCGCGCGAATGCGGATACGTGTCTTGCGCCGCCTTTGCGACGACGAGAAAGTTTCCTTTTGAGTGGGCGACCTCTTGCGCGATCGACTGCGCCTGCGGTCCGTTGACGAGCGGAAAGGTCACGAACGGCGGCGGCATACCGCGTCGAATCGACGCGTCGCGCGCAAGGGCGATGAGGCGCGGAAAGTCGATCGGCGCTCCGCCCGAGACCGCGACGGAGGCGACGACCTCGTGCGCCGCGAGGATCCGAAGGTCGGGGTATTGATCGAACTCGAAGCCGATTTCGTCACCCCGAAAAAGATTCTGCGAGGCGACCGGCAAGATCAGAACCGGAGCGCGCGTCAGCTCGGGCTCGAGCAGGCTGAGTTGTTGCCGGAGCTTACGCTGCACCTCGGAATCCGCTGAAGTTTGCTGGAACGGCCGCAAACCGGCGCGAGGCCAGGCTTTGTTGGCAGCCTTCACCGTCTCGTCGAAGAACGTGCGCAACGCCACGAACTGCTGTTCTTCCGACTGCGTCGGCTGCAAGATCAGAAATTCGTTCCAAATCGGCTCGCCGAGTTGGAGAATGCGCGGCTGGTTGCGCGTGTTGGCGACTTCCTGCTGGAGGCTCGTGACCTTCGTCTGAAGCTCGTGCATCTGCTGATTCAGGTCACCGATGCGGAAGAGAGCGGTCTGAACGTATTCCGACGCAGCGAGCGCGATCAAAGTGACGAGCATCGCGATAAGCATTCCCGTCGCGACCGCGACGATCGTCGACGTGTGGCGCGGGCGCAAATTGAAAAGGGTCAAGCGCCTGCGTCCGACTTGATGCCCAACGCGATCGCCGACGTACGCGATGAATCCCGCAACCAGCATGATGCTGATCACGGAGATGCTGCCGCGCAGGATCTGCATGATCACGAAGCAGCCCTGCGCAACAAGTAGACGCCCATCGCCGAAAACAGGAGGTTCGGGGTCCACGCGGCGATCGTCGCCAGTCCCAGACTCACACCGCCGATGCTCAAGAACACCGTGGCGATCACGTAGTAGATGAAGACGATCGCAACCGCGAGACCGAATCCGAGGCTCGGGCCGCCGCCGCGCGCCGGGCGCAAACCGAACGGAATCGCAATCAAGACGAAGACCAGTGCTGCAAACGGCCGCGCCAGCTTCGCCTGATAGATCGCGTAATAGGTGCGGAACTGATCCGCGGAGAGTCGCCCTGACGTCAGCACCGCCCGAATCTCCGCCCGGCTCATATCCTCCGGGTTGTCCTGAGCGGCGCGGCGCACGAATTGGCCCGGCGCCTCGCCCACATCGACTCGTAGAACCGGATCTATGCTCGAAAACGTCGAGCCGTCGGGATCAAAATGGTACGTCGTCGCGTTCGAGAAGCGCCACGTCGGCGCGTCGTAGTCGGCGCGTTTGCTAAAGACGATCTCCTGCGGGCGCTGGTCGCGATCGTACTGTATGACGGTGACGTTGAGCAGCGCCTGTGTCGCGGGCTCCATCGCAGCCGCGACGGTCAGTTGTTTGCCGCCGCCCGGGAGCGCCGTGATGACGGTGAGGTTGCTGTTGATCGTGATGTGCTTGATGACGATCTCGCGCAGATATGCCGCCTGGTCCGTCGCGATCGGGACGATCTTTTCCTGAAGGAACAGGCCGACGAACGAAGCAACGACGCCGACGACGATCAGTGCCGCGACGATCCGGTACAGGCTGATCCCGCCGGCCTTCATCGCGGTGATCTCGCTGTCGCCGGAGAGTCGCTGCATCGTAAGCAGTACGCCGAGCAAGAGCGCCATCGGGATGACGTAGATCAGGACTTGCGGGAGGCCCCAGAGGAAGTATTCGATCGCGATCAGGAGCGGCGCGTGCTCGTCGGAAACGAATCTTGCTATGGCGAGCAGCTGCGTCGCGACCAAGATCAGCGTGAAGGCCGAGAGCCCGAACGTGAACGGCCCGCCGAGCTCGGCCAACATGTAGCGGTCCAGGATCGTGAGGCGTGAAAAGCCCGCGGTCAACGGATGCTCGCGATGCACGGCGACGCTCACAGCCGGAAGCCTTCGCCGAGGTAGAACTTGCGGGCGACCGGGCTCTCCAAGACCTCTTGCGCCGTCCCCGCGACCTCGATCTTCCCATCGTTGAGGATGTAGGCGCGGTCGACGATGGCGAGCGTCTCGCGCACCTGATGATCCGTGATGAGGATGCCGAGCCCGCGCTCGCGCAGTTGGCGGATCATCGTTTGAATGTCGGCGACGGCGATCGGATCGATCCCGGTAAACGGCTCGTCGAGCAGCAGGAAGGACGGCTCGGTCGCCATCGCGCGCGCGATTTCGACCCGCCGCCGTTCGCCGCCCGAGAGGCTGTCGCCGCGCGCGTCGATCAAGCGGCCCAGTCCGAACTCGTCGAGCAGTCCCGGCAGCCGGGCCTCCTGCTCGGCGTGCGAGACGCCGTTCATCTCCCAGATCAAGCGCAAATTGTCACCGACCGAGAGTTTGCGAAAGATCGAGTTCTCCTGCGCGAGATAGCCGATCCCGGCGCGCGCGCGTTCGTGCATAGGCTGGTCCGTCAGCTCGACGAGCGCGCCGTCGCCCTCGAGTGCGACCGACCCGCCGTCGGGACGGATCACGCCGACGACCATATAAAACGTCGTCGTCTTCCCGGCGCCGTTGGGCCCGAGCAGGCCGACGACTTCGCCATTGTTCACGGTCGCGCTGACCCCGTTGACGACCACACGTGACCCGTAGCGCTTGACCAGATCGCGCAAAACGATGCGCTGAGAACTGCCGTTCATTGAAAGGCGCTCCGGCCGAGCCTCCGGTCGCACCAGCGCACATCCTGTGCTGTGCGACAGGCTCGCATCCGTGCTCGCTCCGCCCCCCAAAGCTTCGCTTTGGGGCCCCCGACCGTAGCGCCCCTCATCATTACGATGAAAGCACGATGCCCCGAGGGGGCGCTAAAGTACTGTTTCATCGAGGGCTGCTATTGACCGTGACGTGGTTGAGGCGGACGTCGCCGTCGATCGTGTCGCCGGTCAAGCGGTCGCCGCGTGCACTGGTCAGCACGACGTTACCTTCACCGTGAATACGCTCGACCCGTCCGTCGTAGGTCAACGTATCGCAAGTCAAAACCGCTCCATCCTGCGTCCGCGCCGTTACGCCGCCGCTCATCATGATCGTCTTGTCCCTCTCCGTGACGACGGCCTTCGGCGAATCGCCGATCAGCGTCTTGCCGGTCCGTTCAAAAAACGTCACGTGCGGCTGCGAGAGCGCAACGATGAAACTGCCGTCACCCAGACGGTCGCCGACGCTCGACTTCGCCGTGACAAGGTAGACGCGCCGGTTGTGCTCGCTCGCGGTAAACGTCGCAGGATGGAGGGCGTCGCCGTGGGTTTCGACGTGAACCGGGACCGCGGGCTGCGTCGGGGCGGGGGTCTGGGCAGGGCCTCCCCCACCCGTCGACTCGCAGCCGCAGAGGAGCGTTAGCAAAGCGCCGGCGAGGAGACTACGGACGATCATGCGTCATCTTCGGCCGTAACGAGCGCCAGGGCCATGAAGTTCGTCCACAGCGCAAACACGATGCTCAGCGTGTTGAATACGGAGACCGCCCACAACCCCGCAAGCCCGGCGCCGATCGCGAGCGCCAAGGTCCGGTTGCGAGGCGCGGCCCGGATGAGCGCGGCACGGTAGAGGACGGCCCAGCGCCACCACATGTACGCGAACAAGCCGGTCCCGAGCACCCCCAGTTCCGAGAGCAAGGTGAGGAAGATATCGTGCGGATCGAACGAGATCGGCGTCCCGGGCGGCGGCCCGTCCGGCGGGCGGATAAACGGATAGGTACGGTAGTACGCGATCGCACCGACGCCGCTCAACGGAAAGAGCTCGAACGTGCGCCAGCCGGCGGCCCACGCCGGGAGGCGCGAGAGGTTCTCCGACGGATTGTGGTGGGCATCGAAGACGACCGCACCCGCGAGCAGCGCGATCACGAGCGCCGCGCTCGGCAGGGCGACGTTCCACCTCGGTCGGAGCGCAACGAGGAAGACGAGCGTGGCGACGACGGCGCCGATGAAACCGGAGCGCGAAAACGTCAACACGAGTGCAACAAAACCGCAGACGAAGGCCCCGAGCGCAAGCGCACGCATCGCATGCGTGCGTGCAGCCAGGACGAAGCCGGCCGCAGTCGCGCACAAGACGACCGCGTATCCGGCGAGTTCGTTCGTATTGAGGAACGTCCCGACGGCGCGGCCGTGATGGAAAGCGTAGACGTCGGCGGGGCGGCGCAGCGCGACCAGTACGACGGCGAGCAAACACGCGAGCGCGCCGCTGGCAAGGAACGAAGCGGCGCAGGCATCGGTCAGCCAAACGACGCGCCGGCGCAACTCGAGGAGTGCATTGGCACCGATCATCCAAACGAAGAAGCCGAAGGCGTACGTGAGGCCGCCGGCCGGCTCGAAACCGAAGATCGCCGGGACGGCAAACGCGCACGTCCCCGCGCAGCCCGGCCAAAACAATTCCGGCAGCGGCCGGCGCCAGCGCGTCGCTGCCGCTAGGATGATCAGAAACGACGCTCCGGCAACGACGACGAAAAGCCAATCGATCGTGCGCGGAACGAGCCACACGCTCGGCGGGAGCGCCGAGTTGTGCGGATCGGTGTATAGCAAGCCGAGCGACGAATAGAGCGGGAAAAAAGCAAACGTCGCCGCGATCGCAACGGCGGCGAGTCGTGCGTGTCGCTCAAACATCTCCATGACCTCGCGCGGCGAGTTCGGCTATCGCACGCGCAACCTGCACCGCCGCACCCGCCGGGCCCATCCGAGCGCGTCCCGTCGCGCCCATCTCGGCGCGACGCGCGGGATCGCCGAGCAGCCGCAGGATGGACGCAGCCGCCTGCGCGGGATCGCCGGGGACGATGTCGAGCGCGGCTCCGAGCAAGCCGGCTTGCCGCATGCGGTACCATCCTTCGCGACCCGAACGGCGCGTCTCGAGGGCAACGACCGGCAGGCCGCTCGCGGCGGCGGCTTCGTTCGCCGTCCCGGCCTGACCGAGCGCGAGCGTCGCGCCGGGGAAGAGCGCGCTGATGTCGCCCCGCCATGCGGTCGCGAACGGCTTTCCTTCTAAAGATGCGACGAACGGCTCGTCGTCCGCACCGGGCGTTATCGTCCAGCCGTCGTCCTCGAGCGCGCACGCCATTCGCGCCGGATCGAGCGAGGCCGCAATCGAGAGCATCGCGTAAACGGGTCGCTCGAGGGCAACTAGACGGACGACGCGCAACAACAGCACCGCGTCGCCGTAGCCATCCTCGCGACTCCCGGGCAAGAGGACGAGCCGCTCGGCCCCCGACGGCCACGGATACGCGCCCGCATCGGATGCCAAATCGACGATCACGTTGGCCGCAGTTGCGGAGAGACCTCGAGCGCGCAGCGCGCCCGCCGTCCGCTCGTCCCGTACGAAGCGCACGGCGGCTCTCCGCATGAATCGGCGCTCGAGCCAGCCGTACGGCGCGACATAGTCGCTCTTCGCAGTCCCCACGAAAACGGTCGGCGTGCGCGCGCAATATGCCATCGCCAATGCGTAGACGTCGCCGACCGCAACAACGACAGCGTAGCGGCCCGCCGACGCGCGCAAGAACGCCCGCTGCCGGCGCAACAAGCGCAAGAAACCGGCGCGCAGATCGCGCGCGAAGTTGCCGACATTGCCCATCGCGACGAGCCCGCCGCTCGGCAACCGCTCGCGCGGGCCGATCTCCGGGAAGCTCGGTGCCTCGAATCCGGTCCCCACGAGTGGAAAGTGGTCCACGTCGAGACCAAGCGCGCGCACGTCGCGCGCGATCCGTGCGCCGATCGCGGCTTCGCCATGTCCGTTCGTCACGAAGAGGACGCTCACTGCCGTTACGCTGCTAACAGCGGAAGCAGCTCGTACGACGCGATCCTTGCTCGCGCGCCGTCGCGGACGAGCTCGGTGCGCGAAACGTAGTGTCCGTACGGCCCGGCGTGGACGATGGGGACGGGACCGACGTACTCCGGCGCGGCGAGCGTATCGTGGCTGTGTCCGCCGAGGATCAGGTCCAAGCGCGGGACGCGTCCTGCCAGCTCGCGATCGGCGCGCAGCCCCAGATGCGAGAGCGCGATCAACGTCGTCCCGCTCGGTGTCTGCTGCGCGATGTCGGCCGCGGTTGCATGCGGATCGAGGAAGCGCCAACCGAAGATGCGCTCCCACGGGCTCCCGACGCGATACTGCGGGACGAGTAAGCCGAACAGCCGGACGTTCGATCTTCCGCGCTCGTCGTCCAGCTGAAGATCGAGCGAGGGGACGAACGGGAGCGGGCGGCCGCGCAGATCGACGAGGTTCGCGCAAACGACCGGATGGTGCATTTTGCGCAACCGGGCGACCATCAGGGGGAGCAGATAGTGAAACTCGCGGTTGCCGACGGCCGCGACATCGTAGGCCGCGTCGTCGAGTTCACCGAGGATCGGCTCGCTGCGGAAATAGACAGTCTGGCTGCCGCGAAGCGCGTCACCGCAATCGACGAGCAGCCCCGGAGCGCGCGCCCGCAGCGCGCGCAACGGTTCTACGATCCCACGATGGTCGTGTAAGTCGGACGTGTGGTAGATGCGCACTATCTCGCGAGTTCGACTGCGAACGCCGCAGTTCGTCCCAGGGCGTCCGGGGGACCGAGCGCCGCGCGCAGCTGCGCAAAGGACGCTCGCTGACCGTCCGTATCCTCCAAGACGCGCTCGAGCGCGTCGACGAGACTGATTTGCGTTACCTGCTCCTGCCAGAGTTCCGGGACGACGGGCGCATCGAGGACGAGGTTCGGCAAGGTCAGATACTTCAAACTCGCACGTTTGACGAGGCGCCGCGCCATCCGTTCCTGCATGCGCGAGACGATGTAAAGCGCGACGGTCGGGACGCCCAGCAGCGCCGCTTCGAGGACGGCTGTCCCCGACGCGATCCACGCTGCATCGGCATCGTCGAGCGCGGCACGCGCTCCGCGGATCATCCTGACCGGCAGCTCGGTAAACGCGCGGGCCAGACCCGCGAGCCTATGCTCGGCTTCGTCATCCGCTGCGCCTATGACGAATTCCGCCCTGGGCCGGTGAATCCGCAGAAGCCGCGCTGCTTCAAACAGCAGCAGCGCGTGCCGCTCCAGCTCGCCGCGGCGGCTGCCTGGGAGGATCGCGATGCGCCCGCCGTCGGGCGCGGGACGCGGGCGCGGCGGGCGCTCGGGAATCGTCGAGACGAGCGGATGGCCGAAATGGTGAATCGGCAACCCCAGCGATGCGTAGAAATCGCGCTGGTGCGCAAACGGCGTCACCGCAACGCAGGCGCGCGCGACCATGCGCGCGCGTTTGGCATCGTCAAGCCACGCAGCCGGCGGAAAATAATAACAGATGGGACCGGCGTAGCCGGTCCGCCTCAGCTGACGGGCCAGCCGCAGGTTGACTGCGCCGAAGTCGATCAGCACGACGAGACTGGGCGGCCGCGCGCGCAGTTCCGCGGCCGTGATCAAATTGAGCGCAAGCAGCTTGGGAATCTTCGCGAGGGCTTCGATCGGCCCCAGGCTTGCCCAGCCCCGCGTATCCCAACGCAGCGCAAAGCCCGCATCGCGCATCCGCTGCGCGCCGATCCCTTCGAACGCGAGCTCCGGTTCGATCGTCCGCATCGCGGCGGCAAGCTCGACCGCCGCCAATTCGCCCGACGCTTCGCCGGTCGAGACGAAGATACGTTGCGTCGCTACTTGAGCGTGATCCCGCGGTCGGAGGGTGACTCGATGAACGTGACGAGATGGCGTCCCGCGTCGGTCTGGACCAGCCCGCGCACCGCCTCGAGCGCCTGGCTCATGTTCATCTCGGAGCGATAGATCAGCTTGTAGGCTTCCTTCAGCTCCGTCGTCGTCTTCCCGTCGAAGCCGGCGCGCCGCAAACCGACCGCGTTGATACCCCAGACTTTCGCCGGATTTCCCTCAATCAAGAAATAGGGCGGACAGTCGCGGCCGATCCTCGACATCCCCCCGATCATGCTGTTGCGTCCGATTCGGACGAATTGGTGTACGCCGACGGCCCCGCCGATGGTCGCATAGTCTTCGACGATCACGTGCCCGGAGAGTTGCGCGAGGTTCGACATCGTCACGGCGTTTCCAATTCTACAGTTGTGCGCGATGTGGACGTACGCGAGCAGCAGGCAATCGTCGCCGACCGACGTCGTCTCCTCTTTGCCGGTCGCACGGTGCACGCTGACGTACTCGCGGATCACCGTCCGGTTCCCGATCGTCGTGTACGATACTTCTCCCTCAGCCTTGCGATCTTGCGATGGTGCCCCGATCGACGTGAAGGGATGGATCGTGCAGTCGTCGCCGATCGTCGTGTGGCCGTTGACGACGACGTGGGCGAGCAAGCGCGTCCGCTCGCCGATCCGCACGTGCTCTCCGACGATGCAAAATGGCCCGATCTCGCTGCCTCGGCCGGCGATTGCGCCGGGATGCACGATCGCAAGCGGATGCGTCGCGACGCCACGCGCCTCGCTAACCGTCTCATTCATGCAAGACCGCTGAATCCAAGCGGAACGCGCGCGGGTCGTCGACGATCGAGAACATGAGCTCTGCCGAACAGACGTACTGCCCGTCGACCGTCGCGCTCGCTTCGACCCAGCCGATGTTTTTGCGCGACCGCAGCATCTTCACTTCCATCATCAGCTGGTCGCCGGGGATCACGGGCCGGCGAAATTTCGCCTTGTCGATCCCGGCCAGATACGGGATTTTCTTTTTCCAATCGCCCGGGGCTAGGATGACCGTTCCGCCGAGCTGCGCCATCGCCTCAATCATGTAGACGCCCGGCATCAGCGGATTGCCGGGAAAGTGCCCGCTGAACACCGGCTCGTTCGCCGTGACGTTCTTGTAACCGACGGCGCGCACCATCGGCTCGAGCTCGAGGATGCGGTCGATGAGGACGAACGGATAACGGTGCGGCAGGATCTCCATGATCTGCCGAATGTCGATCGGCTTGGGGCTCACCGCGCGGCCGCCGTGCCGGGCCGAACGGCATTGCGCAACTCGAGGACGGCTCGGTGATGAAGCGTGTGTCCGCCTTTGATCGCGACGACCTCGCATTGCGGCCAGGCTCCGAGCAGAGCAAAATCGCCGATCAGATCGAGTGCTTTGTGACGGACCGGTTCGTCGGGGAAGCGGAGCGCCTGCATCGGACCGTCCGGCGCGAAAACGACGGCGTTCTCCAAAGACCCGCCGCGCGCGAGGCCCGCTTTGCGCAACGCTTCGACCTCGTGGGCAAAGCCGAACGTGCGGGCCGGCGCGATCTCACGCAAATAGATCTCCGGCGTGATCTCCTCGTCGAAGAACTGCGCACCGATCGGCGCATCGTACGCGACCGTGACCTTTGCGCGAAATTCGGCGGCGGGGAGCACGATCAACATCTTGTCGCCGTCGCGAAAATAGCTCGGCGCCGCCGGGATGTAGCGCCGTCGCGGCTCGCCGAGCGCCGTCGTGCCAACGTCCGCGATCGCTTGCGCGAACGGCAGAGCACTGCCGTCCAAGACCGGGATCTCAGGCCCATCGACCTCAATAAGCGCATTGTCGACGCCCATCCCGGTCAAAGCCGAGAGCAAGTGCTCGACGGTCGAAACGGTATGCCCTCCGCTCCCAAGGACGGTTGCGCGGCGCGTATCGATAACGAACTCGGCGTGCGCCGGAAGCGTCACCCCTCCGTCGAGGCGAAAAGAAAGGCCGCTAGCGGCCTTCGCGGGACGGATGCTGACGCGCGCGGGAAGACCGGTGTGCAGTCCGATTCCCTCGAACTCGATCGTATCGCGCAGCGTGGTTTGATAGTGCAAGCGTCGGCTTTCAGTCCTCGTCGGAGCTCGACGATTTCTTCTTCTTACCTTCTAGAGCGTCGACTCGAGCAAACAGCTTAGGCAGCTTTTGAATGAGGACCTGCAATCGCAGTTCGTCGCGATGCGGCTTCGCCGGGCGGCCGCTCATGAACGAATGGTCCGGAATATCCGCCCACACTTCGGTTTTACCGCCAAGCGTCACGTTGGATCCGACGGTGACGTGCCCTTTGAACGTCGAGGCTCCGCCGACGCGGACGTAGTCGCCGACGATCGTCGATCCCGCCATCGCGGTGAGCGCAGCGAACGCACAGTGTTTTCCGATCCTGCAGTTGTGAGCGATCTGGACGAGATTATCGATCTTCGTCCCATCGCCGACGCGCGTGGTCCCGGTCTGCGCGCGATCGATGCACGTGTTCGCCCCGATCTCGACGTCGTCGCCGAGTTCGACGTTGCCGATTTGCGGGATCTTGCGAAACGCACCGTCGACGAACACGTAACCGAATCCGTCGCTGCCGACGACGGCCCCCGCCTGGAGCACGACGCGTTTTCCGGCNACGCAACGGTCGAGCAGCATCGAGTGCGGATGGAACGTCGAGTCCTCGCCGACGACTGCCTCGGCGCCGACGACGGCGCCGGCATACAGGACGCTGCGCGCACCGACGCGAGCGCGTGGGCCGATCGCGACGAGCGGACCGATGACGACGCCGGCGCCGATCTCGGCGCTGGGGTCGACGACGGCGCTGGGGTCGCGGTGCGGGCCGCTCGGCCGCGGCGGTTCGAGTCCTTGAAGCAGCTGCGCGAGCGCGGCGCGCGCGGATTCCACGAGGATCAGCGGCTTGTTCGTTTCGACCGCGTCGGCCAACCGTTCTTCGGTGAGGACCGCCGCCGCGGACGACGAAAGGGCGGCCCGCAGATAACGCTCGTCCGTCGCGAAAGTCAACGTCTCCCGATCGACGTCGTCGATCGCCGCCAGCCGCGCAACGACGATCTTACCATCGCCGCGAACGCGCCCGCCGAGTGCCGTCGCGATCTCGGAGAGCATCCCCAGCCCGGCGTGCGGCCCGCTCACGGCG